>ENA-OWOG01000030-OWOG01000030.1-gut-metagenome-genome-assembly--contig:-NODE-30-length-99706-cov-17.405494_pt1 | contig 99706 bp, 89 predicted proteins | sample MGYA00248249_ERZ651793 | MGnify/ENA primary metagenome ERZ651793 (study PRJEB26908, sample SAMEA4031700) | gut metagenome | biome: gut; feature: normal infant; material: stool | place: China | collected 2015... | reverse complement strand
TACTGCAGCATAAAAAATTCCGAGCAACTAGTTTAGGTTACTCGGAAATAAAAGTCTAACTTTTTGGGGTCACTACAGGAGTTTTGGGGCTGTTTTTGTCACAATATTGTAATTAGTTGTTTAAAACAATAGAAGAACCTGGATCAATAATAACCGCAGTTTGGTTGTATTTGCCTTCTACTAGGCTTGTGAATACAGCTGGTTCGCGGTCGATAACAGGCCATGTTTTGTAATGGATTGGGATGGAGATGCGAGCTTTTACATAGCTAGCTGCAAGAGCTGCATCTTCAACGCCCATTGTGTAGTTATCGCCGATAGGGAGAAGTGCGTAGTCGATATCGCCAAAGCGGTTCAATAGTTTCATGTCGCTAAAGAGGGCAGTATCGCCTGCAAAGTATACGATGTCGCCAAAGAAGTTGACGATGCAACCTGCTGCGTGACCACCTGGTACGCCAGCGCCATGGAATGCAGGAACGATACGAACAGAACCAAATTCAAAGTCATATTTACCACCAAGGTGCATCGCGTGTGTACGGCAACCTGCAGCAGCTGCTTTGCCAGCAACTTCAGCTGTAGAGATTACGAGCGCATCGTTAGCTTTAGCGATGAACTCTGTGTCGCCGTAGTGATCATCGTGACCGTGGCTGACGAAGATGTATTGGCATTTAATATCTTCTTTTTTTGCGATGTCCCATGTATTGCCTGTTAAAAATGGGTCGAAAATCATGGATACGTCACCGTTTGTTAACATAAAGCAAGCATGGCCGAAATAAGTTAATTTTGTTTTCATAGGAACACTTCCTTCCTCATATATACTAATTTAATTATATTGTATAATAGAAATGGAAAAAGTAAAACTATTGATGTACATTTATACATAAAATAAGGAAATATTATGGAATTAACACATTTTGATGAACAAGGTAATGCGTGGATGGTGGATGTTTCGGAGAAGGACCATACGCATCGCATTGCGGTGGCGGAAGGTTTTATCGCCATTAATGATGCTATTTTTGATCGTATCCAAAGTGGAACGATGAAAAAGGGTGATGTTTTGTCCGTGGCTCAACTGGCTGCTATTATGGGGGCAAAACAAACGAGTAATCTTATTCCGTTGTGCCACCCCTTGATGCTTACGAAGGTAGAGGTTCATTGCCATCTTATTGATGGTGAAAGTCCGGCTTTCACAACTGATACACATAATAAAGCGGTAAAGATTACGGCTACTGTTAAAACCACAGGGCAAACGGGTGTCGAAATGGAGGCCCTTACGGCGGTTCAAGTGGGCCTTCTTACGGTATACGATATGTGTAAGGCCATTGATAAAGGCATGATTATGGGGCCTACGTATCTCGTTGAAAAAGATGGGGGCAAGAGCGGCCATTTTATTCGAAGTAGCAGTAAATAATCTTAGTGCTGTAGGGCTATTTGTGTCCCACCTAGGAAAAATAGAATTCACTACTTGAATACGTACTTTAGATTAGGTAGAATAATATAGATATAAGAATAGAGGGCATAGTATGGAAATTGTATTATATGAACCGGAGATTCCTGGTAATACCGGTAATATTGCACGCCTTTGTGCGGCAAACCATATGACCTTGCATCTCATCAAGCCATTGGGTTTTTCTATTGATGACAAGCACGTTAAACGAGCGGGCCTTGATTATTGGCATTTGGTAGATGTACAGGTACATGAAAATATAGAAGAACTATATGCGAAATATCCTGATCGTCGTTATTTTTATGCTACTACAAAGGCAAAACATGTGCATTCTGATGTGAAGTTTGAGATCGGTGATATGCTCGTGTTTGGTCCTGAAACTAGAGGTTTACCTGAAAGTTTATTAGAAGGTAATGAAGAAACGTGCATTCGCATTCCTATGGTGGAAGAGGCGCGGTCTTTAAATCTTTCTAATTCTGTGGCTATTATTGCCTATGAGGCTATGCGTCAATTGGATTATCCAGATTTGAAAGAAGTAGGCAATTGGATTAGCCATAAGTAAAATAATGTATGATGTTCGTGAGACTTAGCTTTCACAAAGAATAGTGTATACAATAGGGGGAATGAATATGAATTACGATAAAGCCCATGATTTAGCACACGCAATGCGTGAATCTGAAGAGTATAAAGAGTTGATGCAAGCGCAAGAGGCTGTGAAAGCTGACGCAGAAGCAACTGCATTGGTGCGCACATTTATGGCTCAACAAATGCAATGGGAATATGCTAAGTTATCTGGCGCGCCTGAAGCGGATGACTTGCAAAAGAAGCAAGAGGAATTGATGCCTCAAATTCAAGCCAATACGGCAGCTGCTAATTATTTGCAAGCACAAATGCGTTGGAGCCAAGTATCTAATGATATTTACAAAATCATTAGCGAACCAATCACTGAGGGGATGAAAGTGTTAGATCATGGGGAAAAACAACAACCACAACATTAAGGCTTTACAAACGGCTTTATTAAAAGAATTACCAAGTACACGTGTACGAGAAGAGGAATATTTACGTCATCATACGACCTTTAAAATCGGCGGTCCTGCTGATTTGTTCGTTGAGCCTACAACGATGGCTGAATTGAGCTTTGCGCTTCGCACCATTCACGAGTTTGATGTGCCTGTTACCATTATCGGTTGCGGGTCCAATATTCTCGTGAAGGATGGTGGCATTCGCGGTGCTGTTGTATCTGTTCGACATATGACACAAATTATGGATTGCAATGATAACGTATTGTGTATCGGTTCTGGGTATATGTTGAAAGACGCTTCTGAGTTCGCCTGGGAAAATGGCTTGACTGGCCTAGAGTTTGCCATCGGTATTCCTGGCACATTAGGGGGTGCCGTATTTATGAATGCTGGTGCTTATGATGGGGAAATGAGCCATGTAGTCACTGCGGTGCGAGCTGTAGATTTTCAAGGCAATATCAAAGAATACGATGCATCGCATTTAGATTTTGGGTATCGTCATAGTGTATTCCATGATAATCATGAGGTTATTGGCGAAGTGATTATGACGCTTAAACCAGGCGATAAAAATGTTATCAAGGCTAGAATGGATGAGCTTACAGAGAAACGCGAGTCCAAACAGCCTTTAGAATTTGCTAGTGCAGGTTCCACCTTTAAACGCCCACCAGGGTATTTTGCAGGAACTTTGATTGAACAAACAGGCCTGAAGGGCTTATCCGTAGGAGATGCGCAAGTATCCCATAAGCATGCGGGCTTTGTTATCAATAAAGGCAGTGCTAGTGCGAAGGATGTACTCGATTTAATTGCTGAAGTACAACGTCGCGTATATGACCAACATGGTGTACATCTAGAACCAGAAGTACGCATGATTGGTGAGGATTAATACAAAGTAAATATTAATGTAAGATTTCTTATGTATCATTACTTTTACGGGTGGATGGATGCATAAGAAATCTTTTTTTATAGCCTGTAAAAGAGTATGATAACTATATACTTAATCTATGTTTAGGAGGCGATGATATGAATACTTTGTTGGCTCAGAAGATTCATGATAAAGCGCTAGCATGTGGATATGACAGTTGTGGTATAGTGTCCCTTGATGCACTAGATTTTTATAAAGATAGGTTAATGAAGCGTTTAGAAGATGTACCTGAAAGCAAAGGGGTATATGCGCATAGTAAAGCTTTTTTAGCATTAAAAGAGAACTATCCGTGGGCACAATCCATAGTAGTTTGCACTGAGTATTTTGGAAAGTATAAGTTCCCTGCATCGCTTCAAAAGCGATATGCAAAAGGCTTACTATTATCGTTAGCCAATATCCCTGATGGTGTTGAAACTAAACGGAGGCGATCTTTTGAAACATGGTTACATAGTCAGAATATTCAATATATTGGTGGTGAAACAGCAAAGCCAGCTGGCATTGTCCCTCTGCGCCCCGCTTCTGTAGCCGCAGGCCTTGGAATTTACAGAAAAAATAATTTCTTTTATGGTCCTAAAGGTTCTAATTATGAATTGGTAGCCTATTTAATAGATAAGTCTTGTGAATATATTCATGATACGGATATTCCTCCGTGCCCAGATTCTTGTAACCTATGCCAGCAAGGGTGTAAAACGAAATCTTTATCTGCACCGTTTACAATGAACCCATTAACCTGTGTATCTTTTATCAATACCTTTGGTGATGGTAATTTGCCAGAAGGTGTGACAGAGGATATGTTGGAAGAGTGGATTATAGGTTGTGATAATTGCCAAGACTCGTGCCCATTTAATAAGAATCATGATTGGAGCATCGGGGAAGACTATCCTGGACTTGATGAATTGGAACCGATACTACAGCCAGAATTTATTTTGAAAGCCTCTGATGAAGAGATTATAGAACAGATGATTCCTAAATTCTGTTTTCATTTAACGAATGAACAAATTCCATTGTTGCGTAAATCTGCTAAGCGCGTGATAGAGCGTAAATAAGTCTTTGGTTTAAGATGAGTCAAAAGAATAATCAAATGTAGAAATTGCCATGATTAGAAATCCTGTACTTCTTTGACTTTTTTCTGTAGACTGCGTTATAATTAAGTGTTGCCAATTTTGGGAATATACCTATATAGCGACTTTCACAAGCGTTATATGATATAGAATATACTAAAGGAATTAAAGGGAGGATCTTATGATTCGCGAAAATCTTCGTAATGTAGCGATTATCGCCCACGTTGACCATGGTAAAACTACTTTGGTGGACGCATTATTAAAACAAAGCCATGTGTTCCGTGAAAATGAAAAGGTAGCAGAACGCGTAATGGACTCCAATGATTTGGAACGTGAACGTGGTATTACTATCTTGTCTAAAAACACTGCAGTTATGCATGATGGCATCAAAATCAACATCGTTGATACTCCAGGCCATGCTGACTTCGGCGGTGAAGTAGAACGTGTACTTAACATGGTTGACGGCGTATTGCTTCTCGTAGATGCTTACGAAGGTCCAATGCCTCAAACTAAATATGTTTTGCGTAAAGCATTAGAACAAAAATTGAAACCAATCGTTGTTATCAACAAAATTGACCGTCCTGACCAACGTGTTAAAGAGGTTGAAGATGAAGTTCTTGAATTGTTCATGGAACTTGAAGCTGATGATGACCAACTCGACTTCCCTGTAGTATACGCATCTGCTCGTGCTGGTGTGGCTAAAACTAACTGGGATGACGAAGCTGTAAATATGGAACCATTGTTTGAAACATTGATTAAAGAAATTCCTGCACCACAAGGTGATTTGGAAGGTCCTCTTCAATTCATGGTTACTACACTTGATTACGATAACTTTATCGGTAAAATCGCAGTAGGCCGTATCGTTCGCGGTAAAATGAAAACTAACCAACAAGTAGCTATCATGACTGGTGAAAGTACTCGTAAAGCGAAAATTGGCCGCGTATATACATACAATGGTTTGAACCGTGTTGAAACTGACGAAGCACAAATGGGTGATATCATTGCGTTCGCTGGTATCGACGATATCAATATCGGCGAAACTGTAGCAGATGCTGAAAATCCTGAAGCATTACCATCCATCTCCATCGACGAACCAACATTGTCCATGGTATTCTCCGTAAACAACTCTCCATTCGCAGGTCGCGAAGGTGAATTCGTTACATCCCGTCACTTACGTGATCGTTTGTTCCGCGAAGTAGAAACTAACGTTTCTATGAAGGTAGAAGAAACTGATTCTGCAGATGCTTTCAAAGTATCTGGTCGTGGCGAATTGCATTTGGCTGTATTGATCGAAACTATGCGTCGTGAAGGCTATGAATTACAAGTAGGTAAACCTCGCGTAATTTTCAAAACTATTAACGACAAATTGTGCGAACCATTAGAAGCATTGACTATCGACGTACCTCAAGAATTCATGGGTACTGTAATGGAAAATCTTGGCCAACGTAAAGCTGAATTGACTAACATGGTTGAGTTAGCTGGTTACCTTCGCATGGAATTCGTAATTCCTGCTCGTGGTTTGATCGGTTTCCGTGCACAATTCTTAACAGCTACAAAAGGTAATGGTATCATGAACCATGTATTCCATGGTTATGCACCATACAAAGGTGAAATTCCTTCCCGTACACGTGGTGCCTTGGTAGCATTTGAAAATGGTGAAACTACACCATATGGCTTGAACTCTGTTCAAGACCGTGGTACATTGTTCGTTGGTCCTAACCAAGACGTGTACGCAGGTCAAGTTATCGGTGAAAATACTCGTGAACTTGATATGGATGTTAACCCATGTAAGAAAAAACATGTTACTAACATGCGTTCCAGCTCCTCTGATGAAGCAGTTCGCTTGACTCCACCTCGTATCTTCTCCTTGGAACAAGCTCTTGAGTGGATCAACGATGACGAACTTGTTGAAGTAACACCTGAAAGCATTCGTATGCGTAAAACAATCCTTGATCGTGCTGCACGTGCGAAAGCTGCAAAAAATAAAAAATAATATCTATACAAGATATATGAAAACGACACTCCTAGTGAGTGTCGTTTTTGTATTTTTACAAGATTTAAGTATTCCTATTTATTATATGCATATGAAAGTTAGATGATAAATTTATCATTTATGATAGATAAGCATAGTAATGCTAGTATATATAGAATATGCATAATAGCTTGATTATACGGGTATAGGTATGTACGAAACCTCTATAAATTTGTATAATAATAACAGGTTTGTTGATATAAGTTATTGATTATGGAGGTTTTTATGAATAAGAAATTATTAGCATCCTTATTTGCTGTAGGTTTGGCTGCAGGTTTTGTATGCTCTTCCGTTGACGCTCATGGTGTATTCTTTGCTAACCGTACCGATGAAAAAGTCCTTGTTCTTGGTGAAGGCCCTGTAGATAATGCCTATAGTGCAGATATGGTAAAAAATATTACTGGCTATGATGTTCAAGGCAAACAAATTCCAGTACAAGTTGTTAAACATGAAAAAAATGTAGCTATTGTTCCTCCAGCAGATCTTGGTGTTACAGTAACTAATTTTGATTATGGCTACTGGACTAAAACTAAAGATGGTAAAATGATTCATAAACCAATTACAGAAGTACCAGGTGCTGTTAAGAGTACACATGCTATCAAATATGATGTTCACTATTGGAATGCACAAGCAAAACCTTTCGTAGATAAAAATGCATTTATCCAAATCATTCCATCTGTTAACCCATTAACACTTAGAAAAGGCGATACTTATGAAATTCAAGTATTGAAAGATGGTAAACCTTATGCCAATGCACCTCTTATTAAAGATTTAATAAATGATTTGACTGGTGAAGCTAAAGCTGATGAAAACGGTAAAGCTACTGTAGCGGTTACTGCTGATGGTTTAAATGTAGTGGGCGTTGAAGTTGCATTCCCTACACAAAATAAAGGAGAACAAAATAAATACTTTAGTGCATTGTCATTCCTTATTTCTCCTGAAGAATAATAATTAGTATTTTCTAGTACTTACCGAGTGTGTGAGTTAATAAAAGACCTCCTAAGTTGGACTTAGGGGGTCTTTCTAGGTTTTTGAGAGTATATAGATCAGTCTGTTGAGAGTGTAAATTAAGACTGGCTAAGAAAGAAGAGAGAACTTTATGAAATTACAACGTCATGTATCGGCAGTCATGGCTGCTTTAGTGTTAACAGGTTTATCTTACTCTGCTGGGGCCACTGATATTAATGTATCGAGTGATAAAGCAGAAGAATTACTTGGTTTAACGATGGGTTCCCCAGTGCAAACGCAACCTGAGGTTAAACATATAGAAGATACGTTAACCGTAAATGTACATGGTAAAAGCTTGACGGAGGAAGGTAAAACTAAAAATGTAACAGGCATTTATAATGGATTTGGGTCCCAGTTAACGGTAGATAAGGATTTAGTGGTTCGTCTTAAAAATGATGCGCCTGCTTCTAAACGAGAACTTGGTCATTATTATATGAGTGCTGTGTATGCTGGTTACGGTGGGAAGGTGCCACGTCTTAGCAAGGATAATCCGGACCGAGATTTTGGGGATACCAATATTCACGTTAAAGGTAATGTAGATATCGATGCTATTGGCTCTGGTTTACAAGTCAATCAACGAGGTCATATCCTTGTTGATGGAGGCGGTAAGATTATCACTCATCCTGTAGAAACATCTGATACCTATTCTGTAGTAGCAGAAGAAGGGGATGTATATGTTAATGCAGGCGCTGATGGCAAATATCCAGGTACTAAGGACCTAGTTGCTGTTGGCAATGTGGGCCTTATCAATAAGGACTATGGCCGCGATCCAAATCATAATGTTGAACCAACTAATATAGCACTAGCTTTCACAACACCTAACTCTAGCCTTACCGGTGCTGTTTTGAATGAATATGCTGAAAGCAATAAAAATCCACATAATTCTGGCGCCGACATTTATCTACAAAATGGGGCTACTTGGAATAATGAATGGATTGGCATGGAACGACCTACTCCTAAGAGAGAACGTCCATCTGGGGATAATGAGGCGTACCTATATAAGGGAAGTAAAGTACGTAATCTCGTAGGTGGAGCAAATCCAACTGCGGCAGGTATCATTCATCCAATCGATGCACGTCCAATCACGATTCAAAACTATAGTGGCTTTGTGAATGCTGATTACAAAGCAGGTACACCAGCTAGTGGAGAAGGTAAGGGACAAATCATTATCCAACATGCTGCCGATAATAGCCACATCACAATACAAGGTGATAGTACTAAGAATTTGACTGATGATGCAAGTTATCGTGCAGAAATGAAATCGCTAGCTAATAAATTGCAATATACGGGAAATGATAAGAAACTAGCTACCGCAGTTCAAATTAATGAAGGAATTACACGTCCTGCAGCTGTTGCAGAACTTGGTACAGATGCATTTGATGCACAAGGTAATCTTGTTGTAGGTAATACGGCGACTGTTAAACATAATGGTGAATCTTCGTTGGTAAGTGGTACAAAATCCGCGCTAGCATCTACTGTCATGGCATGGCGTAATAATACAAACGATTTACAACGCCGTTTAGGCGACCTTCGTTTAGCTAATACAGATCAAGGTGTATGGGCTAAATATATTGGTGGTAAATCAAAGATTACAAATGGTGCTGATGCTCGTATGACCTATAATGGTGTACAACTTGGTTATGACCATAAGGTATCGAATGGCTGGATCTTTGGTGGTGCCCTAGATTACAGTACATCTAGCAATTCCTATGCCGTTGGCAGTGGTGATGGTAAAATTGGAGGCATTGCGTTATATGGCACAAAACAACATGATGATGGTCGTTACCTAGACATCATCGCTCGTGGAAACCGTTTGTCCAATAATTACAAACTTTATTCGGTAGGTGGACAACGTGTGAACGGTGATTACCACACATTTGGCACATCCTTGAGCGCCGAATACGGTAAGCGCATTAAGAAACAAAATGGCTTCTACATCGACCCTAGCGTAGAATTCATCGTAGGTCGTTTGAATGGCGTATCCTATGATGCTAATATTGCCGGTGGTGGCTCCATGCATGTGAAAGCTGACGGTGTTAACTCCGCTGTGGGTAGATTAGGCTTTGGTATTGGTAAAGAAACAGAAAAATCCAATATCTTTGCAAAACTCGCATTGGCTCATGAATTCTCTGGTAAGATGAATACAACCTATTCCGCACCTGGCAATCCAACAGTAAAAACGGAACTCGATTTGAAAGATACTTGGCTCGATGCTGAAATAGGCGGTTCCTGGAGCGTTCGCCCTAGTACATACCTATATGGCACATTTACGAAAAACTTTGGTGCTACTATAGATAATACATGGCGTATCGATGCGGGGGTACGACATAATTTCTAATTGAATATATGAAAAAATGTAGTAGCCTGAAAGAGAGCTACTACATTTTTTATTTATAAGATAAAAATTTTTATTTCATAATATGATAATTGATTATTTATTAAAAATTACTAGGGCTATATTTTACGGCGATGATATGTAATTATATTTTCTTTAATTCTGAAAAGAGGGTTCGTGCATCTTTTCCGTGCACATGATTAGCTATATCTGATTCATATTGTGTTATTGCTTTATCGATTTCGTTAGAGCGTGTTAGTGATTCGTATGCTTTCATACTCATAACAACAAGTTCACCGTATCCGTTTTTTGTAACGAAAACAGGATCATTAGATTCCTTACACATATCCATGATTTCATTTGTATTGCGTAAGTCTTTCATCGGTATTATTCTTGGCATAATGGCACCTCCTAATAAAGCGTATTAATTATGACTATATTGTGACATAATTAATACCGTATAACAAGTAGATTTATTAATTTAACAAATTCATTTTCCTATGCTAAGATAAAATAACTAGTGTTTATACAACTTCTTAAGTAAGAATTAGGAGGCTATAATATGAAAGTTCTAATCGTAAATGGTAGTAGCCATGTGAATGGTACAACAATGCAAGCTATACAAGAGGTACAAAAGGTATTTAGTGATGCAAATGTAGATACAGAGGTCATTCAGCTTGGCAACAAACCTATTCGAGATTGTATTCAATGTGGCTATTGTTTTGAGCATGGCGAATGTGTATTTAAGGATGATGATGTAAATGCATTTGTAGAAAAAGCGAAGGATGCAGATGGATTTATTTTTGCTACACCTGTATATTATGCACATCCAAGTGGTCGCATTTTATCCTTTTTAGATCGTGTGTTTTTCAGTGCAGAAAATGTAACACCAAATCCATTTGCCTTTAAACCAGGTGCATCTATTGCTGTAGCTCGTCGTGGTGGTACAACCGCGTCCTTTGATGTACTCAATAAATACTTTGGTATTTCTCAAATGCCAATTGCAGGCTCTACGTATTGGAATATCAGCCACGGCCTAGTAGCAGAGGATGCTAAGCAAGATGAAGAAGGCATGCAAACCATGCGTAACTTGGCTCGTAATATGATTTGGATGATGCGTAGCTTTGCGGTAGCCAAGGAGCAAGGTGTGCCATATCCAGATACAGAGAAAAATGTATCTACGAACTTTGTACGTTAATACCTTAGCGCTTAGTGAGGTACTATAGGAGTTATGATGGTTAAAATTTTATTCATTTGTCATGGTAATATTTGTCGTTCAACTATGGCTGAGTTTTATATGAGGCATATCGTTGCGAAAGCTGGACTTAGCGATTCTATTTATGTTGAGTCTGCTGCTACATCTCGTGAGGAGATTGGAAACGATACCCATTATGGGACTAAGAAAAAGCTAGATGAAATGGGTATTCCTTATACTCGTCGTAAGGCTCGCCAAGTGACTGTAGATGATTACCATACATTTGATTACCTCATCATCATGGATGAAAATAATGCACGAAACTTACGTCGTATTATCGGTGATGATGTGGATCATAAGGTGCATAAGGCTATGACCTTTGTTGGTGAAAGCCGAGATGTAAAGGATCCTTGGTATACGGGAAACTTTGACGAAACCTATGATGATGTCAGTCGTAGCTGTGATGCACTCTTTTATTTAATTAAAGAAAATATATAGTTTAACAAGCTTCTACTATTAGGTATTTATACTTAATGATAGAGGCTTATTTTTTGATTATCGGGAGAGATATTCGCTATCATATTCTCTAGAATAAATAGATATAGTATAAAAGGATATTCTACAAGTAGTATTTAGTTTAGATTTAATAATTTTAACATTACTAATTGTGTTATAATATATACTAATAGAAGTTATTTGTATTATTTGTAAATGGGTGGTGATAATGATTAAGAATATTATTAAATACGTTGCATATTAGGAGTGGATAAAGATTATAGTTGAATTTACTAAAGCAATAAGATTATAAGTAAACATTTCAGTGTGTTATTAAAATGGATAGTTTTCTATAATACATTTATTTTAGGGGAAAATATATTGCTTTAAAATGTAGATTATATATGTAGGCGGGAGCTAGAAAATGATATGGATGAATTAGAAAATATTCAAGTTGAATTAGTATTAGATTCTACGGAGTTACAATTAGAGAAAAACGATTTAGAGCGTATTATTTTCGATCTTAATTCGAAGATAGAAATGCTTTCTAGTAAGGTAGATAAGTGGGATTGCTTAATTGCCTTAGGTTCAGGACTACTATGTGGAATGATGGATATTTTTTGGACGGGTGAGTTTTCACTTGCTGAAGGGAGAGAGCTTTCAAGTCAAAAGGTGGACGAATTAGTAAAAAAGATAGCTAATATGATGGGGTGTGAATCAGATGATTTAAAAAAGTGTGTAAAGTTCTTAGAGGAGAAATTTCCTATTCCAGCTGATGGTAATACACCTGATTTTGGTGGAGGGTTACAACATCATTTGAGAGACTTTGCACATCATCCTACAATTGTGGGGCTATTTTTTTCGCTTTTAACGCAGTTTACAAGTAAATCTTATGGGACAGATTCTTATGGACAATTTATAATTGTCGATGTACCAGAAAAAAGTAAAATTTTTATTGGGGAGGATATTTCCTCTAAGATTATGAATGGTACACTTGTATGGTTTTTTCATTTAATTAGTGATATTGCAGGATCGAATAGTACGGTTGGTTTAGGTGGAGGAACTGGTATTCCAGGCCCTATCCTTTCTCTATTAAAAGAGATGTCTGTTCTGCCTTTTTTTAAAGATTTGAAAAAAGATGATTTAACTCTTTCAGAATTCTTATCAAAATTATTTAATGGTACATTATTTGCTAAACGTGATGAGAAAGGTAAAATTATCTCTGACACAGTTGTAAAGATGGATTTACGTGGAGAATTGGGTGTTGCCATTGAGGTAGCAAAACAAGCTATACCTGTAATTGCGAATGAATGTATAGTCCGAACTTTTTATATGATTAGGCAACTGGCACAACAGATTAAAGAAGTTCCTGTAAGGAAAATTAAAGACTTCAGAAAAATTGATGTAAATAAAATACTTCCTGCTAATTCCCCAACTCTTACAAGAATGCTTACAATAGCTATGGGAGTATTCACAACTCTAGATGTATCAGAAGCTATAGTTACAAAGAAATACTGGGTGTCAATAAACTATGTTGGTGTTGGGCGATTTGCGTTTGCTTTAGGTGATGAGATGGTATGGGTATTAAAGCGACGTAATATCAGATTGATAAAAGAGATGTATGAAAGAATTTATCAGAACACCTGTACTGCTGTAGACCAGAATATCTATGAGAGAATGTTCAATGATATGGAATATGATAAGTTTGGAATTAATGAAGAGCAAATAGTCATTCTTTATAATCTTGAGTATTATAAGACACTCCATGATATTGAGTGTACAAAGACCTTATTCGGTAATGAAAAAATACGTCAACTTAAAAGAGAATGGCTTAAAGAATGGAAAGAGTATATGACGAAGGGATTTCCTAGCTTTATGAAAAACGCAAATGCTAGGTTAGTTTGGTACTCTTTAGAGGAACTCCATGAAAAAATATCTATGAATAATGCTAGTGAGCCATGGTTTAGGCTTGCTCTTTTAGAGGCTATGCTATTTACTCCATATTTTCCACTAAGTGTTGAGACTGATAAAAAAGGAAATAAAGTACCAAGTAAGAAATATTCATCTCTAAGCATACCAATTGCTGGCTATAAGAAAAATAATAGTGATAAATATTTAGATGATGTATTTGCTAAAGCATATCAGCTAGATGGATATGTTAAAAGGTTAAGGACATGTTATGACAAGGTGTGTCGTGAATTGAATGAGGTGTTAAAGACAGCATTGACTTCTCTTGCGATTACAACAAGTATTGCAGTTATTACAATTGCTACTGTAGGAGCTCTCGCACCAACAATTGCGGTAGCTTTAGTTGGATCTAATTTCGCAGGGCTAAGTGGTGTAGCATTAACAAATGCTTCTTTAGCTTATCTTGGTGGTGGAGCTGTAGCTGCAGGTGGGCTTGGAATGGCAGGAGGAACGATGGCTATTGTTGGTGGAGGAGCAATACTTGGGCTTGGTGTAGGTGCTAGTGTTGGTGGTACCGTAGGAGCAATAAGTCTCATGGGAAAAAAGTATGTTATATTACAATCTGCCAAGCTAATAGTCTCAGTAAGAGAAGTATTTTTGAATGATGAAAATGACATTAAATATTCAAATACAGTTTATGAAAAGTATGTTCAGAATATTAGTGATATTGAGAAAGGGTTAGTTGAACTACGATTGAAAGCTGAGGTAGCTGATAGAAAAGAAAAGAAAAGACTGACAGCAAAAATTAAGAACATACAAGAGTCTTTAAAAGCAATGAAAATTGCAATGAGGAGTTTGAATAAATTTATTAGTTCATATGAAGTAGGTTTAGGTACCTCTGAATAATCTTATTCTTAAATAATAAGGTTGAAATATAGAGTAATGATGATTACTATAGAAATAATAAGCCTACAAATAAAAAAGAATATACTAAAAAATCTAAGGTTCATTAGGCGCTTTTAGTGCCTATAATAAGACAAGTCTTCCTTGATGATTTATACATTTATTAAGGAATATAAAATAGAGAGCCTCTAATACTATCCAAATTAGTGCGCGGTATTAGAGGCTTCTTGAATAAGAAAAGTATTAATATATATACTATCGAAGCATGCTGTAATATGGTATAATTCTTTAGTACACATGCGCCTATAGCTCAGGGGATAGAGCGCCGGTCTCCGGAACCGGGTGCGCAGGTTCGAATCCTGCTAGGCGCACCAATAGCAAACGGCTTCTCGAAATTTCGAGAAGCCGTTTTTATATGTTACTATCTATATTTATTACATTGAATTCCTCTAGATCTAAATTCTTTCATGAGTATGTCTATTGATTTATCAATAATTTCTTCGTTAGATATATATACCATTTTTTTGCAATAGACAGTACCATCAAATTCTATCCAACGACTTGTCTTACCATTTATTTTGCAAATCTTCATTCTCCCGGCCCAACTTCCCATGCTACGGAATTTTTTGCCTTTAGAGAAACGCACTTCGCGAATATCTTTTAATTTATATGTTCTTCTTACTAATCCAATGCCTATAGAGACTTGATCATCTTTAAAATAGAGAAGTTTATAACGTTCTTCAGGCGGCATGGATTTAATCATAGATAAGTTATAAGTAGCAAATGTCACGGCAATAGCAACTAATACAAACATTAGGATTAGTATATAAGTTCCCATACTTTCAAGTCCTCCTTTTCTTTATTATAATAAATATAAGTGATGTACGAAATAATTTTTATCGTTAACATTGAAGCGTTATTTGTATGTATTAATAGGAGAAAAATGAATGGACATACATGAACGTACTACTAAATGGAGTAAAGGTATATCTGAAATGTATTCTATAGTTTACACTTCATGAATGAAATTTCATATCAGTTATATATTTGATATGGTATAATGTTGCCAAATTATTCAGGTTGTTCATGTTAGTTTGGTTTTTATTATAGTATTACAGATATGGAGAGAGGATTATATGAGTTCATTAATATTTCTGCTGATATTAGCATTGGTAATTTTCTTTATTAAGCAATATAATACATTGCAAAAATTAACTGTAGAAATTAAAGAAGCTCGCGCTAATATTATCGTAGCCTATGAGAAAAAGGTAGCTATTATCAATCAATACTCTGGTTTAGTTGATGAATATAGCGATTATGAGAAATCTATTCAATTAAAGGTGTCTGATAATTTCTTGGAAATGGCACGTGCAACGGCTAAGGCTGTTCAAAATATTACGGCGTTAGCTAATCAATTCCCAGAGTTAAAAGCAGATAGTCAATATGGCAAATTTTTGGAAGCGATTAGTGCTAATGAAACATTCATTTCTGATAAACGTGAAATTTATAACTTTCAAGTAAAAGAATACAATAGTGCTATTGCACAAATTCCCATGGTATTTGTAGCTGCTATGTTGGGCTTTAAACAAGCGCCATTCTTTGATCCTAAGAATGAAGAGGCTCTTGCAGAATTCAGTGGTGCAGATCCTGAGGCTATCAAAAACTTAGCTAAAGAAGGTACTGATAAACTTAGAGATACATTCGATAAGAAACCTGCTGAATTTAAACCTCAAGAAAAACCTGAACAATCTGAACAACCAACTAGTGTAGAAGAATTAGAACAACAAGTTTTAAAACAAAATGAGCTTGGTAAATCTGTAGATACAGAAGAAACTAAGCAAGATGATAAAAAATAAATTATCTAACTATAAGGGACTATACCTTATGCAAATATATTGCATGTGGGTATAGTCCCTTTTGATGATTATGGGGAATAATAAAATATATTGTTTTCTAATCATTAAAATAGTACAATATGATTAGATTGGATTAGATTAGATTAGATTAGATTAGAAAGGAGGCTTTTATGTATAAAGAATCGGAAATAATAGAATTAAAAAGAGAATATACAGCGGATATTCGTAAGGAGATTATTGCCTTTGCTAATACTAATGGTGGTACTATTTATGTTGGTATTGATGATAATGGCGATATTGTAGGTATAGATGATTGTGATGCTCTTATGTTGAAAATAGGTAATTTAGTGCGAGATTCCATTAAGCCAGATATTACTGCATTTATTCACTACGATAATTTGGTAGAGCATGATAAAAATATATTAAAAATTACAGTCCAACGTGGCACGTTAAGACCTTATTATATTCATAGTAAGGGATTAAAACCTAGTGGTGTATATGTGCGACAAGGTTTTGCTTCTGTGCCAGCTAGTGATATGTTAATTAAGGATATGATTCGCGATACTGACGGAGATAGTTACGAAAGTGCTAGATCCTTACAACAAAAATTAACATTTAAACGGTTAAAACATGAATTTGATGCTAAAACTCTAGCCTTTAATGATCCGCAAAAAAGAATCTTAGGAATTACTGAATTTGATGATATTTATACCAATCTGGGGTTACTATTGTCTGATCAATGTCCACATGAGTTGAAAATTGCAGTATTTCAGGGAACCGATGGATATATTTTTAGAGATAGGCGTGAAATCAGAGGGGCCTTATTAGATCAATTATATGAAGCGTACGAGTATATAGATAATCGAAATGCAGTTAAAGCCACTATTGAAGGGCTTCATAGAAAGGATAAACGAGATTATCCACAGATTGCTATTCGTGAAGCATTATTAAATATGCTAGTTCATAGAGATTATTCGTATATGGCTAGTCCAACCATAGGCATATATGATAATCGTATTGAGTTTACATCGCTTGGCGGTTTGCCACCTAGAACTAGTTTAGACGATATTTTATTAGATGGGTTTTCATTGTGCCGGAATCCCAAATTAGCTAATGTATTTTATCGGTTAGAATTAATTGAAGCCTATGGGACAGGCTTACAAAAAATTATGGATGCCTATAAAAATAAAACAGTTAAACCTCAAATTATTGTGACTACTAATGCATTTAAATTAATATTACCAAATTGCAATATCGATGAGCCTATATCTGAACATAATGTACCTAAAATTAGCTATCAGCAAGAAGAGCAGATCATTAATCTAGTTCGTGATTGTGGAAGCATCAAACGGAGTGATGTTGATACAGAATTAAAAGTAGCACAGGCCACGAGCGGTAGAGTGTTACGACGATTAGTGGAGAAGGGGCGACTTAAACAGATTGGCAAGGGACGTTCTACACGATATATTTTATCTGATACAATGTAAATATATAGAATAGGGTATTCGATACTTTAGATAATATATGTAAATGTGACTATAGTAACACAAATTTCATTGAGAATAATATACAATAAAAATATAGTATCCATATACAAAATCTGAACTGCCCATTTGGAACGATAGGGCCATATGGATATCGTGTTAACTATATTTATAGTCATATATACAGTATCACAGTAGAGGATATAATATGAATAATACAATACAAGAAGTATCCGTTGATCTCCATGATTGGCGCGATGAACAAGCGGCCTGGAATAATCGATCTAAATTTTTCGTAGAACTACATAATCGAGCAGATCGTAAGGCACAGGTAACTGACTTTCTCTCATTTTTAAAGGACGAACATCTATTACCTCCAAATGGTGGGACTGCCCTCGATATTGGTTGTGGTGTCGGCGATTACGCACTTGGATTAGCTAGAGAAGGCTATAAAACTACGGGCATTGATTTATCCGATGGTATGATTCATGGTGCAAAACAACTGGCAGATACAGAAGGCCTTGATGTAAGCCTATATATTGCACCATGGTCTGAAGAAACTAGGCAGACATTAGGCTGGGATAAAACGTTTGATTTGGCATATAGTATTTTTTGTCCTATTATGTTTGATGTAGAGAATATACGTTCCATGCATGATGCAAGCCATGATACATGTCTATGGATTGCGTTTAGTGAACGTATGGATGAAACGGTAGATATGTTGTCAGAATATTTCTTCGGGCGAGATTCATTTCCGTGGACTGGTAAGGTGAAAGAATGTTTAGATGCTATTCATGAGATAGGTCATAATGTGAAAGTTACCTACAAAACAGTTCCTGAAACAGAGGTTATGAGCATCGATAAAGCGGTAGATTATTTTACATTGCGCCTCCACAATAATGAGTGGGGGATCATAGAAGATATGAAGCGAGAAATTAGACAACTCATTGAACCCCGTACTATAGATGGTAAAATTCATAATAAAACAGTGGATACGGTTGCATGGGTATCGTGGTCGGTTAATTAGGAGGTATTATGACAGTAGAAGAAAAGCGTCAACTAGAATTGAAAACGATGCGTCAAATTATTGGCATCTATTGTCATGATAAACATCATACGCAGAAGGGAAAATTGTGTGAGAATTGTGAACAGGTATGGCAGTATGCACAACATCGTATTGCTGTCTGTCCACATATGGAACATAAAACATTTTGTAGCGTATGCAAAACTCATTGTTATGCGACAACGTACAGAGATAAAATTCGTGAAATTATGCGCTATGGTGGGCCTAGAATGTTGTTTGTATCTCCCATTCAAGTTATTCGTCATATGTATTTAGAGTGGAAGGATAGAAAAAGGAGCGAGACATTCCATGAAAACTGATATGATTGTAAAGACAGGCATATTTGTAGCATTGACGGTTTTACTATCTTATATATTTGCTATTCATACTACATTTATACATATTACCTTTGGATTTTTATCAACTGCCATATTTGGTATTCTTTATGGGCCTATGGCAGCAGGAATAATGGCTGCTATTGCCTGTTTTATAGGAATGTCTCTATTTGGACAAGGGGTGTTTTTTCCCGGATTTATCATATCTGAATTTCTAGTAGGTTATATATATGGGTATTTTTTACACGGTCGTGATATTACATTAAAAAAATTACTGTTACCAGAAATAATTGTTACTGTATGTATACATCTAATATTGAATACATTGTGGTTAACAATATTTTATAACAAAGCAGTATCTGCTATATTTGTTGGACGTCTTATTAAAAATATCATTTGCTTCCCCTTAGAAATTGCATTAATCTTAATTGTGTATAAGGCAGTCAGCAAGTTCATGGTACAAAAAAAGTTATAATTTTGCCGTATACAAAAATGCACCGCTAACAGTAGCTTGTATGTTAGCGGTGCATTTTATTGATTACATAGATTTTTATGCAAGGGCTTTGTCGAATACAGATTTGATGTATGCTTTAGTTTGATCATAGCTTTCACCAGGTTGTGCTTCGTATTGTTTGTCTGTACCGAACCAAAGATTAGGGTAGTACTCATAAGGGTGAGTTTTGAATAATTCATGGGCATTTTGATCTTCAACCCAATCAATTTTAATGTTTTTATAGGCAGGATTTTCTGCTTGTAATTCTTCGATTGCACGGAATGCATTATGGCAATAAGGGCAGCCATTTAAGTGGAAACCTAAAATTTCTTTCATAGTATTCAGTCCTTTCAGAAAATATGACTAAATTTAGTGATTTATAGAGTTATTTCATACTCACATCAAGTAAGATATGATATATTTAAAAGTATATCATAAATTATAACAATATTCAATTTTTTAGATATACAATCTATTAATGTATCTATAGGTTGTTAGACATATGTAGGAGGATAACTATGATTTCAGGTGCCGCATATGTGGTGAAAGCATTGCAAGAGGAGAATGTTGAGTTTTTATTTAACTATCCTGGTGCAGCAACCATTGATATTATGGATGAATTATACAAACAAGATCAAGTAAAGGTTATTTTACCTCGTCATGAGCAAGCATTGGCACATGCTGCCGATGGTTATGCACGTAGTACCGGCAAGGTCGGCGTTTGTATGGTTACATCTGGCCCAGGTGCAACAAATCTCATTACTGGTATCGCTACAGCTTATTCTGATAGTGTGCCAATGGTATGTATTACTGGTCAAGTTGATTTGTCCTTAATGGGCAATGATGCATTTCAAGAAGTAGATACAGTCGGTATAGTTCGTAATGTTAGCAAATATGCAGTGACAGTTCGTGATCGTAAAGATTTGGGGCGCATTTTGAAAGAAGCCTTTTACATTGCTCGTACCGGTCGCCCCGGTCCTGTTGTCGTAGATATACCTAAGAATATTCAAAAAGCGATGGGCTCTGATGTATACCCTGATGAAGTTAACATCCGTGGTTATAAGCCAAATACGACAGTTCACATTGGTCAGGTAAAAAAAGCGTGCTCTGTTATTGCTAAGGCTAAACGGCCTTTATTCTTATTAGGTGGTGGTATTAGCATCAGTGGTGCTAATGAATTGATGACACAGCTGGTAGATAAAACGGGTATTCCTGTAGTCACTACTTTGATGGGGAAAGGTGGTATTAGTTCACGTCATCCATTGTACTTAGGCAATGTAGGCATTCACGGTGGTTATGCACCGAATGTGGCCATTACCGATTGTGATGTGATGATCTCCATTGGTACTCGTTTCAATGACCGTATTACCGGCAAATTGAGTACATTTGCACAAAACTGCAAAATTGTACATATTGACGTAGATGCTGCATCTATCTCTAAAAATATTAAGGTAGATATTCCAATCGTGGCGGATGCAAAACTAGCGATTGAAGCCCTATTAGAATATATTGAACCTCACGACTTAGGCGATTGGCCAGCTCAATTGCAACAGTTAAAAGAAGAGCGTCCTGTTACGCAAGCTGGTGAAGAAGGTCTTACGCCACAAAATATTATCGACTACATAAATAATCATTATGACCGACCAGTGGTGGCAACCGATGTAGGTCAAAATCAATTGTGGACTACGCAATTTCTTGAAATCGAAGGCAATCATCAATTGTTGACATCCGGCGGTTTAGGTACGATGGGTTATGGATTCCCTGCGGCTATTGGTGCCCAACTTGGGAATCCTACAAAACGTATATTCGCCATTTGTGGCGATGGGGGCGTGCAAATGAATATTCAAGAATTTGCAACAGCTATGCATTACCATTTGCCTGTGACCTTGGTTGTTATCAACAATGGCTATCTTGGCAATGTGCGTCAGTGGCAACAATTATTCTACGATAAACGCTATGCATGTACGAATTTATTGATGGATGAAAGCGCTATTGTCACTCGTGATATGATTGATAACGATGAATTTGAATATGTACCAGACTTTGTGAAATTAGCAGAAGCCTATGGTGCACAAGGTATACGTGTTACAAAAGTTGAAGAACTAGAAGCGGCCTTTACAACAGCGGATGCTTTCAAAAAAGGACCAACACTTATTGAATGTATCGTTCCAACAGAGTTAAATGTATTGCCAATGGTACCGGCAGGTAAATCGTTGAGCGACATGTTATTAAAGGATAAAAAATAGGAGGGGCTATGGAATTACATTTAGAAAAACGCTGCATTTCAGCATATGTAGAAAACCAAATCGGCGTATTGGCCAAAATTTCAGGCCTCTTCGCTGGTAAAAACTATAACCTTGATACGTTGACAGTAGGTGAAACAGAAGACCCTACCATGTCACGTATGACCATTGAGCTCACATGCGATGATTTGACATATGAACAAATCATTAAGCAACTTAACCGCAGTGTTGAGGTTATTAAGGTCATCGATTTTACAGACATGCCTATTACAAAAAAAGAATTACTATTCATTAAGATTAATAGCTGTAAAGAATCGGACAAACAAGAAATATTTCGTATTGCAGAAACCTTTGACCTTAAGGTTATCGACTACAATCGAAAATCCGTACTTGTACAATGCGTAAAGACCGTGTCTAAGAACAATGATATGATTGCCTTGTTTAAAGACATGTTCGTTAATCGCATCGAAGTCGTCCGTGGTGGTAGTGTCGCAATCGAGGCATTGGCGACTCCGGATAGATAATTTTAGTAGATGTAAAAAGAGAGTACATACTAGCACAGCGACTTTAGTAGGTCGAGGCCCTAGGCCGAAGACCGTTAAGCTAGCTGGAGCGAGCAAGTATGTACTCTCTTTTGGCAACGTAGAAAATAATGTATTGGAGGAAACATGAGTTTATTAGATGATATTTTGAAACATAATAAGGAATATGTAGAGGATCAAAATACAGGATATGTTGATGTAGATACAAAATGCAGTAAGATGCCTAGCCGTCAGATGGCGATTGTAACGTGTATGGATACGCGCCTTGTGAATTTCTTAGAGGATTCTATGGATATTGGTCGAGGTGAGGCTAAGATTGTTAAGACTGCAGGTAACTGTATTACAGGGCCTTTTGATGGTGTTGTTCGTAGTTTGTTGGTTTGCATTTATGAGTTAGGTGTTAACGAAATCTTTATCATCGGTCATCATGAATGCGGTATGGCTAAAACAACAGCTAAAAACTTAACAGAAAAAATGTTAGCTCGTGGTATTGCACCAGAAGCGATTCATATGGTGAAAAAGGAAATGGAACACTGGGCGGATGGGTTTACACATCCTGCTGAAAATGTAGAGGAAACAGTGGACGAATTGCGTATGAATCCGTTGATTCCAAAAGACGTACCTGTTCATGGGCTTATTTTCCATCCTAGAACTGGTGAAATTGAGGTCATCGTCAATGGCTATACACAAATGAAACAATATTACGAAAAATAAATGGAGCTGTAGTAGTATGCGTTACATTAACGCATACTATTACAGCTTTTTTTGTACTTAGAAATTCATATAATTTATAGCTTATAGTTCTATGATTAAAATTAATGCATAGCATAACAAATAAAAATACAAAATATATGTATAAAACTTGAATAATATAAGTGATAGTATTATAATACGAACATAGGTTATAAAAATACACGTTAAATGTATAAAATATACATACTGTGTATAAAGGAGATAACGTCATGAATACATTACAAGATTTAATAAAAAAATATGCAGCACAATATAAAGAACAAGTTATAGCATGGCGTCGACATATTCATAGTCATCCAGAATTATCTGGTCAAGAAAAAGAAACATCTTTATTCATTCAAAAGACTCTTGGAGAACTAGGGATTCCATTTGTCAATGATGTTTCAGATTATACAGTTATCGGTGAAATACAGGGCGCTCACACAGGCCCTGTTATTGCGTTACGGGCGGATATTGATGCATTGCCAATCCATGAAGAGACGGGTCTACCTTTTGCATCACAAAATGAAGGTGTTATGCATGCTTGCGGACACGATGGACATATATCGATTTTGCTTGGTGCGGCGGCTGTGTTGCAATCTATTAAAGAGGAATTGCACGGTACCGTTAAACTCATATTCCAACCTTCTGAAGAAGAGGCTTTATTTCCTGGTGCACAAGGCATTGTGGACAGCGGTATCCTTGACGATGTAGATGAAATCTTTGGCCTTCACGTATGGCCTCAATTGCCGGTAGGCACGGTAGGCCTTAAGAAAGGTCATCTTATGGCGGCATCCGATCATTTTCTCGTTCATATTCATGGTAAATCTACGCATGGTGCAGAACCTCACAATGGTATCGATGCCATCGTGGCTGCGGCCAACTGGATTGTTAATGTAGAATCCATGGTGGCCCGTGAGACGAATCCAATGGAAAATCTCGTATGCACCATCGGGGTAATCAATGGTGGTGACCGCTATAATGTAGGCTGCGGTGATGTATACCTAGAAGGGACATGTCGTACCTATGAACCAGCGAAACGTGACTATATTGAACGTCGTTTAGGTGAAAGCTTACAAGCTTTGGATATGATGTACAAAACAAAGAGTACCTTAGATTATAAACGTGGCCACGGAGCGACAACGAATGACCCAGATGCCATCGACTATGCTACATCCATCGTAGAAAAATACCTCGGCAAGGACGCCGTAGTACATCCAGAACATCCGTCTATGGCGGCAGAAGATTTTTCTGCATACTTACACAAAATCAAAGGCGCTTTTCTTTGGTTGGGAACTGGTTTTGAAGGCAATCCAGCACTTCATAATGCAGGATTTACCATTGATGAAAAGATTTTAGAATCCGGTATTACCATGATGGCGGCACTAGCTGCAGAATATTTACAACCGAAAGAGTAGCTTTCACAAATAACAAAAATAAAATTGTATAAATATATACCGTATAAATTGAAGGAGTTATCATGAAAAGTTTACATAATAAATCATTTAAGACAATGCTAGATTACACACCAGAAGAAATTAAATATTACTTAGGTCTAGCTGCTAAATTAAAAGCAGATAAAAAAGCGGGCACAGAAATCAAAACGATGGAAGGCAAAAATTTCGTACTCATTTTTGAAAAGGATTCTACGAGAACACGGTGTGCCTTTGAAGTAGGGGCAGCAGACCAAGGGGCACATACGACATACCTTGGACCTACAGGATCTCAAATGAATAAAAAAGAATCCTTAAAGGATACGGCGCGTGTTCTTGGTTCCATGTATGATGCCATTGAATTCCGTGGCTTTGACCAAGAAGACGTGGATACATTGGAACAATATTCAGGCGTGCCTGTATGGAATGGCCTAACCGATATGGATCATCCTACACAAACATTGGCTAATTTCCTTACATTGCAAGAAAATATCGATAAACCATTGAACGAAATTTCCTATGCTTATGTAGGTCATGGTCAATCCAATATGTGTAACGCTTTGATGAGCGGTGCCGTGAAAATGGGCATGGATTTCCGCCTTATCGGTCCTAAACAATTCTGGCCAGCAGGTCCGTTCTACGAAGAATGCTTAAAGGTAGCAAAGAAAACAGGCGCTACGATTACATGCACAGATAATGTGGCGGAAGGCGTTAAAGGCCTTGATGTAATTTATACCGGCGTATGGGTAACGATGGGCGATACTTACGATATGTGGGAAGAACGGATTAACCTCTTTAAACCATTCCAAATCAATGCGGATATGATGGCTTTAACAGGCAATCCAAATACGAAATTCTGTCACTGCTTGCCAGCATTCCACAATACGGAAACGCAAGTTGGTAAAGATATCTTTGAACGATTCGGCATGAATGGTATCGAAGTCACAGAGGATGTATTTGAAGGTCCAAACTCCTTGGCATTCCAAGAAGCAGAGAACCGTTTACATACCATTAAGGCGGTTATGGTTGCTACATTTGGCGACTATCCAATGAAATAATAGTTAGAGCACAGATGGCAGGAGAGGTCATCTACTACGTATAGTAAAGAAGGTTATCATATGAATCCATATAAGGTATTTATCGTAGGTCACGAAGGAACGACGGGCCTTAGAATTCACGAACGGCTGTCCGGTCGTAAGGATATTACATTATTATCCATCTCCGATGAGGACCGTAAAAATATTGATGTCATTTCGAGCATTGCAAAGGATGCGGATATCGTGTTCTTGTGCTTGCCTGATGCGGCCTCCAAAGAGGTGGTGGCTGCTATTGGCGATTATCCTTGCAAGATTATCGACACATCCACAGCATTTAGAACGGCTAATGATTGGGCCTATGGCTTTCCCGAACTTGGTGAAAGCTATAAAAACGATATTAAAACGAAACAACATATTGCGAACCCTGGCTGTCATGCAAGCGGCATGATTGCTTGCATTGCACCTCTTGTGAAAGCAGGCATTGCTCCAGCAGATTATCCTTTCACCATTACATCCCTCACTGGTTATAGTGGTGGCGGTAAGAAGATGATTGGTCAATATGAATCGGAGCCAAAGGATTATTTTCTTTACGCACCACGTCAATATGGCCTTAGTCAACAACATAAACATTTGCCAGAAGTAACCCATGTATGCGGCCTTACAGCAGCACCAATTTTTATGCCTATTGTAGACGATTACTATAGTGGTATGGAGGTTAGTGTTGGACTACATACACGCTTACTAGCTAAACCTGTAACTGTTGAGGATGTACATGCTACATTAGTAGATTTTTATAAACATAGTCATATTGTAAAAGTGGCGCCACTTAACTTAGAAGAAGACAATAAACAATTGTTAAATGCCAATAAACTAAGCAATACGGATGGCATGGTCATATCTGTTACTGGCAATAATGACCGCATGGTCGTTCACGCTATTTTTGATAATTTAGGTAAGGGCGCTTCTGGTGCAGCCGTACAATGTATGAACATCGCACTTGGATTGCCAGAAGAAACGGGGCTTTCACTATGAACAGTGTAACAAATGCAATGCGGGCGCACATCTTAACGGCGGCCGTTCCATATATTAAACAATATACAGATAAATACGTAGTCGTAAAATACGGCGGCAATGCCATGACGGATCCGGAACTTAAAAAATCCGTTATGAACGATTTGCTTCTATTGCAACTCGTGGGGGTGAAAGTAGTCCTCGTTCACGGTGGCGGTCCAGATATTAATAGCACATTGGAAGCTATGAATATTGAATCGAAATTTAGCAATGGATTGCGCGTTACTGACAAAGAAACGATGAATGTAGTACAAATGGTGCTCGCTGGCAAGGTTAATAAAGGTCTCGTAGCAGACCTTATCGGTTTTGGTGGCCGTGCTATCGGACTTTGTGGCGTAGACGGTGAACTCATCCAAGTACACAAGAAAAATGAAGAGCTTGGCTATGTGGGCGAAGTCGATAAAATCGATCCAAAGGTCATCGATGATGTCATTAGTAAGGGATACATTCCTGTCATTTCCTCCGTCGGATGTGACGCAGAAGGCAATGTATATAATGTCAATGCCGATACGGCGGCCGCTAAAATTGCAGGTGCCCTCAACGCAGAAACCATGGTGGCCATGACGAATATTGATGGGGTATTACGAGATGTAAATGATCCAAATTCCCTTATTTCAAAGATTACCATTGCTGAAGCAGAGCAACTAAAAAAAGAAGGCGTCATCGCTGGCGGCATGATACCAAAGGTAGACTGCTGCTTAGAGGCTATCAATGCAGGGGCGCAAAAGGTTTTCATCATTAACGGTGAAATTCCACATGCCATCCTCATCGAACTATTAACCGATGAAGGTCTTGGCACAATGTTTGTAAAGTAATATAGTAGATATAACGATGGTAACATCATTTGCCATCGTTACATTGCGTATAGATAGACGGCGGTTAGGCCGTACGTTTGGAGGATATGATGAGTAAGACACAAGATTTTGAACAACAAGATAAAGAGTATATAGCCAATACGTATGGCCGGTTTAACGTTTGCTTTGAAAAAGGCAAAGGTTCCTTGTTATGGGATGTAGAAGGTAAAGAATACATCGACCTTGGCTCTGGTATCGGTGTTACGGCCTTTGGCGTAGATGATGATGAATGGTCTAAGGCTGTAATTGCACAAACACATGCATTAAACCATATTTCTAATCTATATTATTCCGTGCCTCAAATTAAATTGGCTGAATTATTATGTAAACGGACTGGCATGAAAAAGGTGTTCTTCTGTAACTCCGGTGCAGAATCTAACGAATGTGCCATCAAGGCGGCTCGTAAGTATAGCCATGACAAATACGGCGATGGCCGCAATGTCATCGTTACGCTCGTTAATAGTTTCCATGGCCGTACGGTAACGACATTGTCCGCTACAGGTCAAGATGTGTTCCATCAACACTTCTTCCCATTCACAGAAGGATTTGTTCATACGCCTGCTAATGATATTGATGCGGCTTTAAAAGTCCTAGCCAATCCAGCAGTTTGCGCTATTATGATGGAACCAATTCAAGGTGAAGGCGGCGTTATGCCTCTCGATAAGGAATTCGTTCAAGCGGTTACAAAATATGCTCATGAACACGATCAACTCGTACTCATCGACGAAGTGCAAACAGGTAATGGTCGGACTGGTACTCTATATGCATATGAACAATTTGGCATCGAACCAGATATCGTATCTACTGCTAAGGGCATAGCTGGTGGCTTGCCTATGGGAGCTACTTTATTCAATGAAAAAACGCAATTCGTATTAACTGCAGGTGCGCATGCTACTACATTTGGCGGTAACCCAATTTGTGCTGCTGCAGGTTGCACTATCATTGAACGGTTAACACCAGAATTTTTGGCTACTGTAAAAGCTAAAGGTGATTATGTAAAACACGCCTTAGAAGGTAAACCAGGCGTTGTTGGCGTTAGCGGCATGGGTCTCATGATTGGTATCGAAACAACAGTAGCCCCTAAAGACGTTATTGCTAAATGTCTAGAAAAGGGCGTAGTATGCTTATCTGCTAAAAATAAGGTTCGTTTGTTGCCAGCGCTTAACATTCCTCAAGAACAATTAGAAAAAGCAATTACTATCTTGGCAGATGTAATCGGTGAATTGGCTAGCAAATAAACTTAGATTGATAAATCTATTTGTTTTATATACAGAATAGATAAATATATAGATAAAATCCGATGAATATGTAGACTTTATATTCTATTCGTGATAACCTAGAATAAATAGTCTATATTGGAGGAGTAAATATGAATACAGAATCCTTACGTAATAATGTATTGGTTCCTGCTGTTGCTAAAACATTAGACATTGCAGCAAAAGCAAAACCAACAAAAGATGAGCTCTGCACAACTGCAAAAATTACGGCAGCTGTAGCGGTGGCAACTGCTGTTGTATCCTTGGCGGTACAAGCAGTATTGCGCAATCGATAAGAGAAGCATAAAGAAAACGACATGGCATTGCCTGTCGTTTTCTTTTACATTTACCCTGTTATTCCCATAAATATGGGGATTTCCAGTATATTTTGTTAATCTGTGCTGAAAGCTAAGGAGGCGATACCATGCATAGTCGCGATTTAATTGAACAATATAAAACCTATGTACAAGATTGGCGTAGGTACTTTCATAAACATCCAGAACTCAGTAATGAAGAGTTTGAAACAACAAAAATATTAGCCAAAGAATTAGAGTCCATGGGCGTAGAGGTTCATGTAGATACGGAACGTGGAACAGGTCTTATCGGCATTATCCATGGTGCTAAGCCTGGTAAAGCGATTGCCCTTCGTGCAGATATCGATGCGTTGCCTGTACAGGAACATAATACATTTGATTTTAAATCCGATGTAGATGGCAAGATGCATGCCTGTGGTCATGACGGCCATATGGCGATATTACTCGGTGCGGCTAAGATGCTTACTGCTATGAAAGACCGTATCGAAGGTGACGTATACCTTGCCTTCCAACCGGCCGAAGAAACCGGTGCGGGCGCTCCTGATTTCATGAAGTTTGATAATTGGTTTGAAAAAATCGATGCTATCTTTGGCGGTCACGTATGGATTGATTTACCAGCAGGTCTCATTTCCGTTGAAGAAGGGCCACGCATGGCGGCTAGTAGTAAAATTACAATCCGCGTAAAAGGCAAACAAGGTCATGGGGCACAACCACATCAAGCTATTGATGCGGTTGTCGTAGCCAGTGCCATCGTTATGAACTTGCAAACTGTAGTATCTCGCAATGTGAGTGCCTTAGACTCTCTTGTGCTCACCATCGGTAATATTCACTCTGGTTCAGAATGGAACGTTATCCCAGGCGAAGCGCAAATGGGTGGTACCATCCGTTTCTTTGATCCTGCACAAGAAGACCATTATGTAGAATCCATACGACGCGTGGTGGAACATACAGCATTAGCTTATGGTGCTACGGCTGAATTGATTTATGAAAAGAAAGTGCCTCCAACCATTAATGACGCAGCAGCCAGTGAACTGGCTGAACGCGTTGTTATCGATACACTTGGTAAGGAAAAACTGTCTAAGATGCGCAAGGTGATGCCAGGCGAAGACTTTGCTTGGTACCTACAAGAAAAACCAGGCTGCTTTGCCTTTATTGGTATCCAAAACCCAGAGGTAGGCGCCACCTTTGATCACCATAACAATCGATTCACAATGGACGATAGCGTACTATCTGCTGCATCGGCAGTGTATGCGGAATATGCCATTGCGTGGTTGAAAGAGCATAAGTAATAGTGTTACTGTATAAAACTATAGAGCACCATCATCGTAGCTGATGATGGTGCTTTTATCATGTATTTTTATTTGTACTTTGTGTATACTATAAATATATAATACAAGAATTGTTATATGAGAGGTATTTATGAATATACTTATATGTCTCATCATTATTGCTATTACCGGTATATTACTGATAAAGCGCTATCAACCGCAGCCAATTTTGATAGGCATGGGCATTCTGATGATGTATATCGCCTATGAAGGTAGCTGGATTAATGCCATATTAGATGAATCTCAGTCTACAGGCGTTCTGGTATTTGATGCGATGGATATTGTGCGAATTACAACATCAGAGAATGTAGTGAGTTTAGGACTCATGATTATGACCTGTGCGGGTTATGCAAAATACATGGAACACATTGGGGCTGGGACGAGGCTGGCTCATACATTTATAAAACCCTTGTATCGTCTTAATAGGCCATACATAGTGCTAGCTCTTATGTTTCTACTCAATATGGGATTATCCATATGTGTACCGAATCCGTTGAGTCTTGCTTTGCTTATGATGGTCACCATCTATCCCGTGTTGCTGCGGCTAGGTGTAAGTCCTGTCGGCGCTGCTGCGGTTATTGCTACAGGACATTTGATGGATGTTGGGCCTGGTGCGGTATCGACATTGCTCATAGCCAAGACACTTAATATACCGGTACCAAACTATTTCGTAGGTTATCAGTTACACCTCTATTTCTTGGTGGCTGTTGTGACGGCGGTAGCACACTTTTTATGGCAACGATATCGCGATCGATTAGATGGCCCTATGGACGTAGGTGGCTGTGAAAGCATCCCTGAGGCACCAGTTGGACCTAAGCTATACATGATATTTCCATTATTACCACTATGTTTCATCTTGGGCTTTAGCCAATATGGCTTGCCTGGTGTAAAGATGAATGTAACCCTTGCCATGATGCTTGCCTTTGGTATTACTTTATTGGCAGAACTTATCCGTCATCGTAATTTAAGGACCGTCCTTAAAAGTACTACTGTATTTTTTGAAGGAATGGGGAATCAGTTTTCCTATGCGGTAACCCTTATTATAGGCGGTCAGGTCTTTGCACAAGGCTTAGTGAGTTTAGGCCTTATTGATTCGTTAGTTAGTGCACTTCAAACATTATCTCTAAATTCTGTGGGACTTACATCTGTCATGGGTGGAGGCATGCTAGGCCTTAGCATGGTAACAGGTAGTAATGTAGCACCTTTATTTACATTAGTACCACTCGTGCCTAATATTGTATCTAATCTCGGATTAGACCCAATTACGACCATGTTAGGCATGCAAAATGGGGCTAGTCTTGGACTGTTTTTGAGCCCTATAAGCCCTGTTATGGTTGGTGTAGCAGGGGTAGCACATATTAAATCTGTAGATTTGCTTAAGCGCACATCGGTTCCTGTACTTGTGGCACTAATTACGAGTTGTTTGGGGATATGGATATTATACTAATATTGATGAATAATATAAGGTTGTAAACAATAAGACGTCTCGTTATCGTAATAGATAATGGGACGTCTTGTTGTTTATAATAAAATATGAGAAAAACATGAATTTTTATATCTGTATATGATAAAATGAAATTAATTATACAAGTGTTTCGTGATTTACAGATTTCATAATGGAGTCCTTAAAATAAAAAAATCCCAATTCAGAAGAATTGAGATGATACCCTACGTCGGGTGGCCCGAAGGCATTGTAAATAAATTTGTATTTGAACTCGTAGTGTAATTCTGTAAACCTCCAAAACTAATTGGATTACTTATAGTATAGTTAACCTTTTGATGAATGTCAATTATTAATTTCCAAAGGAGCAGACTTATGGAAACACAAACATCGAATCAACTTATTACTAGTCATTTAAAGGATTATCCTAAACAGGATTATTTTGTAGGACTGGATATTGGTACTAATTCAGTAGGGTGGGCAGTGACAAATACATCATATGAGTTACTGAAATTTCATTCTCATAAAATGTGGGGCAGTCGTTTGTTTGAAGAAGGTGAATCTGCTGTAACACGTCGTGGATTCCGTTCGATGCGGCGGCGATTGGAACGTCGCAAGTTGCGTTTAAAACTACTAGAAGAATTATTTGCTGATGCTATGGCACAGGTAGATTCTACATTCTTTATTCGTCTTCATGAAAGTAAATACCATTACGAGGATAAAACTACAGGACATAGTTCTAAACATATATTATTTATTGATGAAGACTATACGGATCAAGATTACTTTACGGAATATCCTACTATTTATCACTTGCGTAAAGATTTGATGGAAAATGGTACTGACGATATACGTAAGCTATTTTTAGCTGTACATCATATATTAAAATATCGTGGTAATTTCCTATATGAAGGTGCTACATTTAATTCAAACGCATTTACATTTGAAGATGTTCTCAAACAAGCATTAGTAAATATTACATTTAATTGCTTTGATACTAATTCTGCTATTAGCTCTATTAGCAATATATTAATGGAGTCAGGAAAAACAAAATCAGATAAAGCTAAAGCAATAGAACGGCTTGTAGACACATATACCGTTTTTGATGAAGTAAATACTCCTGATAAACCTAAAAAAGAACAAGTTAAAGAAGATAAAAAGACTCTTAAAGCTTTTGCCAATTTAGTGTTAGGTTTATCTGCTAATTTAATAGACTTATTTGGCTCCGTAGAAGATATAGATGATGACCTAAAAAAGCTACAGATTGTTGGAGATACATATGATGAAAAGCGAGATGAATTAGCTAAAGTATGGGGCGATGAAATTCATATCATTGATGATTGTAAATCTGTATATGATGCGATTATTCTTATGTCTATTAAAGAGCCAGGACTTACTATTTCTCAGTCTAAGGTAAAAGCTTTCGATAAACACAAAGAAGATTTAGTGATATTGAAGTCTTTATTAAAATTAGATCGAAATGTTTACAATGAGATGTTTAAGTCTGATAAAAAAGGGTTACATAATTATGTACACTATATTAAACAAGGTCGTACAGAAGAAACTAGTTGTAGTCGTGAAGATTTTTACAAATATACTAAGAAAATAGTAGAGGGGTTAGCTGATTCTAAAGATAAAGAATATATACTTAATGAAATTGAATTACAAACATTATTACCTTTACAACGTATTAAAGATAACGGAGTTATACCTTATCAACTACATTTAGAAGAACTCAAAGCCATATTAGATAAATGTGGACCTAAATTTCCATTCTTGCATACAGTATCTGATGGTTTTTCTGTAACAGAAAAATTGATTAAAATGTTAGAATTCCGTATTCCATACTATGTAGGACCATTAAATACACATCATAATATCGATAATGGCGGATTTTCTTGGGCTGTGCGTAAGCAAGCGGGTCGAGTTACACCTTGGAATTTTGAAGAGAAGATTGATCGAGAAAAATCTGCAGCGGCATTTATTAAAAACCTTACAAATAAATGTACATATCTTTTTGGTGAAGATGTGTTATCTAAGTCATCTCTTTTATATAGCGAGTTTATGCTACTCAATGAGTTAAATAATGTACGTATTGATGGTAAACCATTAGCACAAGGTGTAAAACAACATCTTATTGATTCTATATTTAAGAAAGATCATAAGAAAATGACCAAGAATCGCATAGAGTTGTTTTTAAAGGAAAATAACTACATAACTAAAAAGCATAAACCTGAGATTACAGGTCTTGATGGAGAGATAAAAAATGACCTAACTTCTTATCGTGATATGGTTAGAATCTTAGGTAATAATTTTGATGTATCCATGGCTGAAGATATTATTACGGATATTACTATCTTTGGTGAAAGTAAAAAAATGTTACGCCAAACATTACGTAATAAATTTGGATCTCAGCTTAATGACGAGACTATCAAAAAATTATCAAAATTACGATATCGGGATTGGGGACGACTTTCTAAAAAGTTGCTAAAGGGAATCGATGGTTGTGATAAAGCTGGTAATTGTGCACCCAAAACTATAATTGAATTGATGCGTAATGATAGCTATAATTTGATGGAACTATTAGGTGATAAGTTCTCTTTTATGGAATGTATTGAGGAAGAAAATGCTAAATTGACACAAGGGCAAGTGGTTAATCCTCACGATATCATCGATGAGTTGGCACTTTCACCAGCCGTTAAACGTGCGGTATGGCAAGCATTGCGTATTGTTGATGAAGTAGCTCATATTAAAAAAGCATTGCCATCCCGTATTTTTGTGGAAGTGGCACGGACAAATAAATCGGAAAAGAAGAAAAAAGATTCACGTCAAAAACGATTGTCTGATTTATATTCTGCTATAAAAAAAGATGATGTTCTACAAAGTGGTTTACAGGATAAAGAATTTGGTGCATTAAAATCAGGTTTGGCTAATTACGATGATGCGGCATTAAGAAGTAAAAAATTGTATTTATACTATACACAAATGGGGCGTTGTGCTTACACAGGAAATATTATAGATTTAAATCAATTAAATACAGATAATTATGATATTGATCATATTTATCCTCGCAGTCTTACTAAGGATGATAGTTTTGATAATTTAGTGTTATGTGAGCGTACTGCTAATGCTAAAAAGTCAGATATATATCCAATTGATAATAGAATTCAAACTAAGCAAAAGCCATTTTGGGTATTTTTAAAACATCAAGGGCTCATTAGTGAACGAAAATACGAACGACTTACTCGTATTGCACCACTTACAGCAGATGATTTGAGTGGATTTATTGCTCGACAATTAGTAGAAACTAATCAATCTGTGAAAGCTACTACAACATTATTACGTCGCTTATACCCTGATATTGATGTTGTATTTGTAAAAGCTGAGAACGTATCAGATTTCCGTCATGATAATAACTTTATTAAAGTTCGTTCATTGAATCATCACCATCATGCTAAGGATGCTTACTTAAATATCGTAGTTGGCAATGTATATCATGAGAAATTTACACGTAATTTCCGTTTATTCTTTAAAAAGAATGGGGCAAATCGTACATATAATCTAGCAAAGATGTTTAATTATGACGTTATATGTACTAATGCACAAGATGGAAAAGCTTGGAATAAAGATACTAGTATGGATACAGTCAAGAAAATGATGGCTAGTAATGATGTTCGTGTTACTAGACGTTTGTTAGAGCAATCGGGTGCATTAGCTGATGCGACTATATACAAAGCCAGTGTGGCAGCAAAGGCTAAAGATGGTGCATATATTGGTATGAAAACAAAATCCAGTGTATTTGCTGATGTAACTAAGTATGGTGGTATGACTAAAATAAAAAATGCATATTCTATCATCGTTCAATATACTGGAAAAAAAGGTGAGGAAATTAAAGAAATTGTACCTTTACCAATCTATTTAATAAATCGAAATACCACGGATGTTGATTTGATTGACTATCTTAAGTCTGTTATTCCACAAGCAAAAGATATTTCTATTAAATATAGAAAATTATGCATTAATCAGCTGGTTAAAATTAATGGATTCTACTATTATTTAGGAGGAAAAACAAACAATAATATTTATATTGATAATGCAATCGAGTTAGTAGTGCCTCATAATATTGCTACGTATATTAAATTACTTGATAAGTATGACTTATTACGTAAAGAAAATAAAGCTCTTAAAGCGTCTAGCATAACTACGAGTATATACAATATAAATACATCAACTGTTATATCCCTTTCTAATAAGGTTGGAATAGATGTATTTGATTATTTTATGAGTAAATTACGTACACCATTATATATGAAAATGAAGGGAAATAAAGTTGATGAGCTCTCTTCAATAGGTCGTAGTAAATTTATTAAGATGTCATTAGAGGAGCAAAGTATTTATTTACTTGAGATATTGAATTTACTTACCAATAGTAAGACTACATTTGATGTGAAACCATTAGGTATTACAGGTTCGAGATCAACAATTGGAGTAAAAATCCACAATTTAGATGAGTTTAAAATTATCAATGAATCCATTACTGGATTATATTCTAATGAGGTAACTATTGTTTAAATACGAGTAAGACTGTAATAGGTGATACTATGAGTTGGCGTATAGTAGTGATAAGTAGTCGTTCTAAGTTAGATTTTAAAATGAATTACATGATTATTCGGAAAGACTTTGAAACGACTAAAATCTATATTGATGAAATCTATATGTTAGTTATTGAGTCTACAGCAGTGAGCCTCACTGCTGTACTTCTCAATGAGTTAATTAAAAAGAAAGTAGCCATTGTATTTTGTGATGAGAAGCGTAATCCCGCTAGTGAGGTTCTTCCATTGCATGGTAGTCATAATAGTAGTAAACGTTGTCGAGAGCAAGCTGATTGGTCTAAAGATGTACAGGCTTATATTTGGACTGAAATTGTGCGTCGGAAGATTATGAATCAAGCGGAGTTATTAAAATACAAGGAGTTAAAGGAGGCGGACTTACTATATCAATATCTAGATGAGTTGACTTTAAATGATGAGACTCAACGTGAAGGGCATGCGGCCAAGGTATATTTTAATGCATTATTTGGAAAATCATTTTCTAGGGAACAAGATAATCCTGTTAATGCAGCCCTTAACTATGGATATGCGATATTGCTTTCTACAGTTAATAGAGAGATTTTATCATTAGGTTATATTACACAATTAGGGCTTAATCACTGCAATCAATTTAATCCGTATAATTTAGGATCGGATTTAATGGAACCATTACGAGGCTTTATTGATGAGATTGTTATTAATTTAATGCCTACTGAATTTAATCGCGACATAAAACTTTCACTTATAGAATTATTATCTAAAGATGTAAAAATTAATGATACTATTCAAACATTTAGTGCTGCAGTACGTATTTATTGTAAAAGTGTATTTGATGCCTTACGTGTTCAAGCAGCTAACGAGATTAGGTTTATAGAATATGAGCTATAGATTTATGAGAATACTAGTGATGTTTGACCTACCGACTTTAACATCGGAGGATAGAAAAGAATATAGAAATTTTAGAAAGTATCTAATTGTATCGGGATTTCTTATGTTACAAGAGTCTGTATATTCAAAGTTAGTACTTAATACGACTAGTGCTAATCTCATTATGGAACATGTACGTAAAAATAAGCCTTCTAGTGGAAGCTTATTTATGTTAACCATTACGGAAAAACAGTTTTCTAGAATGGAGATTGTAGTTGGGGATAAGCAAAGTGAAGTTATAGACTCAACAGAGAGGATACTAATAATATGAAATTAATGTATCAAGATTCTATATTGGAGTTTGAAGTGCTTCGTGATAAGGTAACCGTTGTATCATTTGAAAATCGTAAAGTATTTCGTAGAATGGTGACTGAACTTGATATACAATGTGATAGTGGTGTGGGACCTTGGATTTTAAATGATAATGATAAAGCATTTAATTTAGATAAATATAGTCATATCATACTTAATCCTTTATATGTAGATGTAAATAGTAAATCCTTATTAACTAAATTACAAAATCAACTGACAAAAGAAGCTTTATTAATGACTGAAGAGGTAGCTGATATTGTTAATCGACTTCATGCATTTTATTATTCCTTAGAATTTGGATATCCTTTATCAATTCAACATAAAATGGAAATGGGTGCTGCTGAGATTATTAAATTAGGTAGCTTTAATTTCGAGTTTAATCGTAAAGGAGATGTCATGGATCTTATGTCTTATATAGAGGTGGTAGACACATTATTATCTCCTATGATATTTATTATGGTAAATTTAGATTTAGTATTAAATGATGATGAAATTAATGTATTTTACCAAAATATGTTAAGCCGACAATTACGATTAGTTTGTTTCACAACAGGATCTTTTAATAGAGAAGCCCTTGATAAAAGTCTTATTAATAGGTATATTTTAGATAATGATTTTTGTATTATTTAAAGAGAATATAGAATTACACCTGGTGGTAGCCCGAGTTGCTCTTGAGCCTCAAATTTAATTTGGGGTTTGAGAGTAGTGTAATTCTGTAAATCTCTAAAACCGTTTAGAAAGAGCATTAGATACATATCTAGTTTGAGAGTAGTGTAATTCTGTAAATCTCTAAAACACTATTAATTGTGTGTCCGTATATTGCTAAGTTTGAGAGTAGTGTAATTCTGTAAATCTCTAAAACCCTCCATCATATCCTCATCCCGGGTGCCTAGTTTGAGAGTAGTGTAATTCTGTAAATCTCTAAAACGTTTAAGATGTTTATTGAAGAAAGGAAACTGTTTGAGAGTAGTGTAATTCTGTAAATCTCTAAAACTTATGTAGTTGGTGTTCATGCGGATACTCTGTTTGAGAGTAGTGTAATTCTGTAAATCTCTAAAACATACCCATGTAACGTCTTACACAGTTGAATGTTTGAGAGTAGTGTAATTCTGTAAATCTCTAAAACGGGTGCTACTAAATCACGTTTGGATGTAGTGTTTGAGAGTAGTGTAATTCTGTAAATCTCTAAAACCTGCATTTAATGCTGCGGTGATATGTTGCTGTTTGAGAGTAGTGTAATTCTGTAAATCTCTAAAACTTCAAAAGGGTTTATCGTTTCACACACCACGTTTGAGAGTAGTGTAATTCTGTAAATCTCTAAAACTACAGCTTGTACAAATTACTTAGTAAGTACGTTTGAGAGTAGTGTAATTCTGTAAATCTCTAAAACGCAAGACCAACAAGATTTGGCGTCCTACATGTTTGAGAGTAGTGTAATTCTGTAAATCTCTAAAACATATCACCGCCTATTAATCACCAAACATATGTTTGAGAGTAGTGTAATTCTGTAAATCTCTAAAACAAGTCCCATTTTCTCTACCGAACCACGCAAGTTTGAGAGTAGTGTAATTCTGTAAATCTCTAAAACGTACAGTACACTTATAGCGGTGTACGATAGGTTTGAGAGTAGTGTAATTCTGTAAATCTCTAAAACCTATGTCATATTTTTTACAATCAAAATCATGTTTGAGAGTAGTGTAATTCTGTAAATCTCTAAAACTTTAATAGTTGCATCCATACCATTAACTACGTTTGAGAGTAGTGTAATTCTGTAAATCTCTAAAACTAATCACCATAGAAAAATCATAATCACCATGTTTGAGAGTAGTGTAATTCTGTAAATCTCTAAAACTTTATCACCGAATACTGTACAAGCATCCTCGTTTGAGAGTAGTGTAATTCTGTAAATCTCTAAAACAGAGGGTCCTTACTCTCGTGCTAGCCGTACGTTTGAGAGTAGTGTAATTCTGTAAATCTCTAAAACTCGGTATATTGTAAATGTAAAGATTATCACGTTTGAGAGTAGTGTAATTCTGTAAATCTCTAAAACTCATAATACATCAAAGTGTACTCCTTTCATGTTTGAGAGTAGTGTAATTCTGTAAATCTCTAAAACGATCTAGAATTTACCCACATGCAACAACCGGTTTGAGAGTAGTGTAATTCTGTAAATCTCTAAAACTGGAGAAAATTACATCATCGATGTAATGGTGTTTGAGAGTAGTGTAATTCTGTAAATCTCTAAAACCATAAAAACGTGATGCCAATCGTGGCACATAGTTTGAGAGTAGTGTAATTCTGTAAATCTCTAAAACACAATATGAATGGAATTTTGCACGAAAGCGGTTTGAGAGTAGTGTAATTCTGTAAATCTCTAAAACTGTTGTTTATAAAGTCCTCAATGATAGCGTGTTTGAGAGTAGTGTAATTCTGTAAATCTCTAAAACAGATAATGATAATTGGACGAGTAGTGCCGTGTTTGAGAGTAGTGTAATTCTGTAAATCTCTAAAACCAAATCAAAGGAATGCCCACTTACACAAGTGTTTGAGAGTAGTGAAATTCTGTAAAAATCTAAAACTGAAGTTGGTTCATTGTGTAGATTGTGGATGTTTGAGAGTAGTGTAATTCTATAAATCTCTAAAACGTAACATAAAACCTAATATGTAAATGATACTCTAAGAATGTACAAAAATGATGATATAAGAATGCATAGAGCTGATGAGAAAAAAGTAGCATTACTATAAGTAATATAGACCATTGGCATATGCCATCTGTGTCTATACGTTAGTAATGCTACTTTTATTCTGATATTGAATTTATTCTGTTAAATATTTTATTACTTTAATTTCGTTAGATATGCATTTAGCATGTCTAATCGCTCAGCAAATAATGTTTTCATCATAGTAAGACGATCTTCCGTAATATTTGAATTTTTTGCATATATGGAATCCATCAATTCCATTGCTGTTTTAGACAATGACTGCGGAATTGTTAGTGGTGTTGTTACATATTTTATTTGCTTATCATGTTTCGATTTAAATGGTAATGATGGATACGTATGGAATGGTCTATGTGAATTAATCGTCATTTCGTTGTACCATAGGGTATTGCCATTATCGAAGATAGGGGCCATGCCAAGGAATTCAAGTGTTGTAGAATTCCGTAAGAATCCAAAGTTACCGTAGTGACGGTCGTCATTTAATGTTAGATAGTCCAAAGCAAGTGTCGCATCTAAATGGGCTTTCACATTTGGAATTGAAAAATGTGTACACTGATCTAAGAACGCTTGGTATTTATTATCGCGTTGTTTAAGTGGCGCTGCTATGTGCCATGCAGGGATGTATTCAATGTCTCCGCTCGTAAATAGTGGGCAAGATGACACGATTTCACCAGATGCGATTGTTTCTAATTCATATGGTACATGGTGAAAGTTTAGTTCTTTGCATAATTTTGACACAAATACTTCATTAAATGGTTGTTGATTGAGGAAGTTTCCAGATTTTAATAGGCGAATACCTTTTTTTTGTTGCACCCACATCTGACGAAGAGAACCGTTTACAGATGAATTCGGCGTAATTAAATCGATATCGATATCATCAGAATCAGATAAGAATAAAGGCGTGTCAATTATAGGGTGGTCATAAAAATTGATAGTATCCCAATCTAAATTAGAGTGTATTGGTTTCATCCAATAGTGGTCAGATAGATTAAGTTGATATGATTTTAATGAAAATTCTAATGCATCTGATGCGTGATAGGCCTCTAGTAAATCTTCTAAATTAGGTCTAGAGCTTGGTATAGCATGATACCTTAAAAAATCATTAAGTGCGATTTCCTGGTTGTCCATGACCATCATATTCAATGGTTTGTGGTTTGGATTTATGATTTCAGTAACTTTGGTTACTGTTAAAGTATCATCTAATATTGCTGTTAATACAGGAATATTTTTATGCATTAGGATATACGTACACATAGCATCACCTCCTTTATTGTCAAATTTTATAATTACATACATTATAATGTAAAATATAGCTATAGGTATACATTTTACATAGTAATCTAATATTTCTTAATAAAATGACTATTAGCAAAACAAAACGCCCCCTTCACAGCAACTATCTAAGGTTGCTCATGAAGAGGGCGTTTTGCATTGTAGTAAGAAAGTTAGTAAACATTTAGACGGAATCTAAATGTATGTATATAAGGCCATATAGTTTACAATAAGGGGGGGAAGTTAGCATCCTATTGGAGTAGTATTGCATAAAAAGGGGAAATATATTAGGATGCGTCTCTCATAGATATGCAAGGGATATACAGGGGAGATATCTATGGTTGTACAACTATATGGCCGTATATAACGGTATGTAATATAAATTAGAATTTGTGCGTGAATCCAGCGTTTACACCCCAGTCAGCTTGGTAATCACCAGATAGACCGGTAGTAACGTCTGCATATACGCTGTTGTTCGTATTGAAACCATAACGGCCGCCGAATGCGAGTTCAGTCCAAGTGCCTTTGAGGTCTTGTTCTGTCAATTTTACGGCATTACCGCTAGCATAGGTAGTTTTTACATTGCCTGTGAAAGCGTGACCTGCAGCAAAGCGTGTATATAGGTTACCATTGCCAAATTGTTTGCCTACTTCGAGGCCTAGTTTGCCAGATGTGCTATTTACACCAGCTTGATTAACGGATACATTGCCTGCTGTAAAGTCACGACCACCGAAGTGTGTATAGTTTAATTGTGCTTGTGGTTCTACATAGAAACCATTAGCAGATTTTATAGTTTTGCCGTAGCGAATGCCGAAGCTATACGCATTGGATTTTACATCGCCAGATTTAGCTTGGCCGATTTCATTACGCGCTGTAAATTCATTAGAGATACGACCTACTTGAGATTCTACATGTACGTATTGATCCTTACCAAGGTCTTTCAATCCATAAGCGCCAACAGCATAGGATTTTACCTTGCCAGAACCATTGAATATATAATCTTCAGAACCGCGTAGATAAGAAACTTGGCCACCAACGGTCCAGTCGCGGTTTGTTTTAGTATCATAGCCACCTTGGATGCTTGTGTAATCAGTAGCTGTATTGATACCGTCATTAGCATAGTTATATCGACCGCCACCAATACGAGCCCAAATACCTGTTGGGGAACCTTGTTGTAATTGGTTAGCACGATTCATATCGCTCGTCATTGTACGCCATGCGTTGATATTACCAACTACAGCAGAACGAATGCCGCGCATTTGTGGTGTATCGTAAGCACCTGGAGTTATCGGAGTAGGTGCCGGTGTAACAGGAGTTACAGGAGTTACAGGTGTTACAGGTGTCACAGGTGTCACAGGTGTTACAGGTGTTACAGGTGTCACAGGGCTAGGTGCTGGAGTTACCGGAGTAACAGGAGAAGGTGTTGGCGTAACTGGAGTAACAGGGCTAGGAGCCGGAGTAACTGGAGTTACAGGGGTAGGCGTTGGAGTAGGAGCCGCATAGGAACCTTGACCATTACCATTTTGCCATGTAATAGCACCTTCTTTTTGGTCTGTAGTTAACGCTTTTTGGAAGCTTGACACGATGCCATTAGAAGCGATGGATACAGTACCAGAAAGGTTTCTTTCGCCATTCATATAATTTTCGTAATAGAATTTATGCGCCAAGTTATCTAGAATCTTGTTTACATTGCTTTCAGAGGACGTATCGAGATGATCGCCTGTTACATAGCCATGTACACCAGACCCTGTTGTAGCGGATTTTACGATGAAGTTACCGCCTTCGATGTCAGATGCATCAAGGCCTGTTTTTTGAGCGGCTGGTTTAGCGAAGTTCAAACCAGTACCAGCGCTCATGTCGTAAATGACATTGATGTGGCCGTCCAAATTATTAACGTGGATGTCGCTACGAGAATCTTGGGAAATACGGCTGAATCCTTCACGTGTGCGAGTGCCTTTGAGTGTATTGATACTGCTGCGCGCTTCGTTGCCTTTAATTTGGAATGCCTCCAAGCCACCCATGTTATCGTGGCTCCACATGCCACCATCAAAGGTCATGTTGATTTCGCCACCCTTATCCTCTAATGTATTCACAGCCTTGCCGGTAAATTGGTTAGGGCTATTGTGCGCACGGCCGAGGCCAATATTAATCACGGATGGTTGCTGTTGTTGGTATGGAGGCATCGTTTTATCAGATACGAGTATATTACCTTGCATATTAAATACTTTATGTTTTACAGTACCTGCATCATCGATACCAAGATTAATTTTACTGTTATAGGCAAATGCTAGTGGATAGGGTGCATCCCATGGGGCCGTATTCACGTTCATAACCCCGCCATCCACTTGAATGGAACTATTATCTAGCATGCCTGTAATGAAAGCTGGTTGGCGGTGACGCTTAGGCAATTGGTTTTGATTAGGCGTATCCAAGGATGCAATAGTCACTTGACCGCCGTTTGATGCAATGACACCTGTTGCCGTCGTATTGCCAGTGCTTTCAAATTTACTTTCAGAACCTACTGCAAACACATTGCCATTAGAACCAAGGCCTGCTGCCGCCCACGTGCTAGGGAGGGCCACTGTAGATGACAACATGGTCATCATTACAGCGGACAATAACATCTTATTTCTCGCTCTCATTCTCTTACACCTCAACTATATTACTTAATTTGTAATTTATTTTTATAGTGTGAAAGACTCTTCATAAATGAATATATATATCTATTGGTTGATTTAATACTCTCTTATATAATAAAAGATAGATATATACTCACTGTATAAAGACTTTGTGTCAGACACATTTAAAATATATTTAAAATAATATAACATTTTTAGTGAAATGTAAATGAATTTTCGTAATTTTATTTAAAAATATTTAAAATATCGAATAGAAAGGAGATTTCATGAAAGTCACTTGTTCTTGGCCCACAACGCCACTGTATCAGGCGTATCATGATTATGAATGGGGGCGTCCTATTCATGATGACCAACATCAATTTGAACATTTATGTTTGGAGAGCCTACAATGCGGTCTGAGTTGGCTCACGATTTTAAATAAACGAGACATTATACGTCAGTGTTTTGACTATTTTGATGTTGATGCAGTAGCTAAATATACGGAAACAGATATAGAGCGTATTATGAGTACAGAGGGAATGTTAAAATCCCGCAAGAAGATTGAGGTCATCATCAATAATGCACAGGCGTTCCAACGCATTCAAGCCGAGTTTGGATCCTTTTGCGAATATATATGGGCTTTTACCAATCATAAGACTCTTATTTATGAAGGCCATTCTGAGGGAAGGGTGCCTGCTAAAAATGAATTATCTACGCGCATTAGCAAAGACCTTAAGAAACGAGGGTTCAAATTTGTAGGACCTGTGACCATCTATTCCCATTTACAAGCTAGTGGTCTCATCAATGATCACGGCAAGGATTGCCCTTGTTTTAATGAAATCAATGAGGCCAATCCTGTGGTTTATATGACAATAGATGATTAATATAAATAGAACCGTATCTACTGAAACATAGATACGGTTCTTTTGTAATATTTCATATTGATTATTATCGATGTAGTTGATATACTACTTTCATAATAACTTTCATACGTAAGGGAAAGGATAAGAAGATGATTGGTTTAGGTACGGTTATCAACATGGGGCTCATTATCGGTGGTAGTATTATTGGGCTCACGTGCGGCCGATTTATGAAGGACAATTTAAAACAAACCCTTATGGTAGTATGTGGTATCATCGTGCTGTTACTAGGGATGAGCGGGGCCATGCAATTTATGCTGGTTATCGTTAATGGTTCCTTGCAAACTACTGGACCTTTGTTGATGATTATCAGCATGGTAGTTGGTGCTGTGATTGGTGAAATCATTGATTTAGACCGATGGATTACGGTCTTTGGTGACTGGGTGAAAGATAAAACCGGTAATACAGGGGACCCTAAGTTTACGCAAGCGTTTATCACTGCATCACTTACGTTTACTGTTGGTGCGATGGGCGTGCTCGGTTCAATTCAAGATGGATTGACCGGAGATTACCAAACCTTGCTACTCAAAGGAATTCTTGATGGTGTTATTGTTATGGTTATGACCTCATCCATGGGGAAGGGCGCATTGTTTTCCTTCATTCCTGTAGGTATCACGCAGTGGTTAATCACGGCCTTAGCGCATGTTGCGGCGCCACTTATGACACAGCAGGCTATCGACAATTTATCCTATGTAGGATCCATCTTAATTTTCTGTGTAGGCATTAATATGATTTGGCCTAATAAGATTCGTTTAGCTAATTTATTACCTGCTATTTTTATCGCTATGGGCCTTACATTTTTAATTTAAATTTAAATTTTAAGAACCCTCTTTACATTATGTGTAAAGAGGGTTACTATATTCTCAATATAATTTTCTTGTAGTTAAAATGGTTTCCCCTAGAAACGCATGTTATCGCGGTCTAGCGGATACAAAAGGGCCTTTCTTCGCCGAACGGTTCTAGAAACCAGAAAGGACATGATGAGCGAACAAGTTTCTGTTTCAAAATCTAATATTCGTGGTGCATTTGGTGCATTTTTTATTCCTGGTATGTACACTGCCTTATGGGCTGGGTTTGTACCATATTTAAAAGCGAAACTAAGTATCGGTGAGGATGTATTAGGTTCCATGATTTTGTTGCTCGGTGTAGGTTCTTGTTTATCCATGGCTATAGCTGGCAAGCTTGTAGAGAGTTTTGGGTGTAAGCGAGTCGTTTTATTGGCTAGTTTTATCGGTATGCTATCGCTTGCGATTGTTACTATGTGTTCTACAATTGTGACAACCACAATAGCATTATTTTTCTTTGGCATTGGCGTAGGCCTAAGTGGTGCTTCTGCCAACTTACAAGCTATTTTAACGGAAAAGGTGAGTAAAAAGCATTTAATGGGGGCTTATCACGGTGGGTGGAGCTTAGGTGGCTTTGCAGGTGCCGGTGTATTGCTTGTTCTCTTAAAAATCTTATCTTTACCTGTTAATGAAAGTATTTGGGGCCTTCTCATCATACTCTTTATTGCGATGATCGCGGTTAGTCAATTTATGTTAACCTTTGGTCGTGATCCAAATGCAAAGGTTATGAAGAAGTCTAAAAGTCCGTTATCATTCCATCCAATTGCTATTATCTTTGGTCTCTTATCCTTTGTATCCTATTTGGTTGAGGGGGCCGTAGGGGACTGGAGTGCACTTTACTTATTTGAAGATAAAGGCATTGTTATTCAAGAAGCCGTAATGGGCGTTATGCTGTTTAATGGGACTATGTGTATTGGTCGCTTTCTTGGTAATACAATTGGTAAACATGTAACATCTAAACAAGTTGTTGTTGGTGGTTATCTACTAGGTGCTATTGCAATGGCACTCATCGTATTCCTACCTGGACATGCCTCTATGTATACGTACTTATTATTAGGTATCTCCCTAGCTATGGTTGTGCCAAATCTATTCTCCGCTATGGGTGAACAAAATGTAATTCCTATGACACAAGCAGTGGCTACATCTACCATGCTCGGTTATATGGGGATTTTGATGGGACCTGCGTTGATTGGCTTCATTGCTCATGGTACGAGCCTTACCATTGCATTCATTGTATTGACTGCATTGCTTGTTATCAGTGCCGGTATCGGTAAATATGCATATTATTTAATGAATAAAAATTGTGGCGTAGAAGAATAGTTTCTTCGTTTAAATGTAGCAAATAAAAAGAAGAGGGGCTACGATTCGTATGAATCGTAGCCCCTTTTGGTATGTTAGTAACCGATTAGCGGTCGCCGTTAAAGATGGAGTTTTTAACAAGAACGTAGTCTACTTTGCGGATAGCTTGTAGAGTGGTACCACCAGCGTAGGAGATAGCAGATTGTAAATCTTGTTCCATTTCGATTAATGTATCGAAGATAGAGCCTTTGGAAGGAATGAAGATTTTTTTGCCTTCTACGTTTTTACGTTCCCCTTTTTGGAATTCGGAAGCGGAACCGAAGTATTCTTTTACAGCTTGGCCGTCAACAATTTTTTCTTCCCCTGGAGATTCTTGGTGACCAGCAAATAGGGAACCAATCATAACCATAGTAGCGCCAAAGCGAATGGATTTAGCGATGTCGCCGTGATCGCGGATACCGCCGTCAGCGATGATAGGTTTTGTAGCTGCTTTTGCACACCAACGTACAGCCGCCAATTGCCAACCGCCAGTACCAAAGCCAGTTTTTAATTTTGTGATACAAACCTTACCAGGACCGATACCTACTTTTGTAGCATCAGCACCAGCATTTTCAAGTTCACGAACTGCTTCAGGAGTACCTACGTTACCAGCAATAACAAATGTTGTTGGTAAATTCTTTTTAATGTATTGAATCATGTCGATAACAGCATTAGAGTGACCATGTGCGATATCGATTGTGATATAATCAGGAATAAGGTTAGCTTTCGCTAATTCATCAACTAATGCGAATTCTTCTTCCTTTACGCCGATGGAAATAGAAGAATATAAGTTTTTTTCTTGCATGCGTTTTACAAAGTCGAGACGGCGTTCAGGTTGGAAACGATGCATGATATAGAAATAGCCTTTTTCTGCTAGTTTTTCAGCTAACTCTTCATCAATGATAGTTTGCATGTTTGCAGGAACTACAGGCAATTTAAATGTACGATTACCTAGTTTAACATGCGTATCACATTCGCTACGGCTGTTTACGATACATTTATTAGGAATCAGTTGTACGTCTTCATAATCGAAGATGTTAGTTGTATTAATCATAGTTTCTATATCTCCTTTGAGGTATAATAAATTTAACCTGTACCATTATACTGAATTTGTTTTCAATTTTCAATACATTCCGAATATTAAAAACACTCATATAGTTATTATACAATTTTATAGGTAGCTTGTCTGTACATTTTCTCTATGTTCAGCCCATTATATAAACATTATATTAATAGGAGGTTATTTTAATGGAGCATTCCAAGACACGCATGATAGCAGAAGCTGGTGTAGCTATTGCTATTGCACAAGTATTATCTTTTATTACACTTTTTCATATGCCACAAGGCGGTTCCATTAAGGCCGCATCCATGGTACCTCTCATGATTTTTGCATATCGCTGGGGTGGTACACGCGGTATTTTGGCTGGTGTTGTATATGGCATACTTCATTTCTTACTCGGTTTTAAATCATCTATTCATTATCTCAGCATTATCTTAGATTATCTTGTAGCCTATGGTGTTATTGGTGTGTGCGGATACTTCAAGGACAATACTACAGGTCTTGTTAGTGGATCTATTGTTGCCATTGCGCTTCGTTGGTTTGCGTCCGTAACAAGTGGTGCTGTTGTGTTTGCTAGTTATGCGCCGCAAGGTCAAAACCCATGGATTTACTCTATGATTTATAATGCTTCTTATATGGTGCCAGATGGAATTCTTAATATTGTTGTGTTGTTGTTTGTTTACCAAGGGGTAAAAAGAGGGTTGAAACGCGGTGCTTAATTTAGGCGTAATTATTTTGGCCGGTGGCCTAAGTTCACGCATGGGATATCCTAAGGCTTTATTGCCTTGGACGAATGGTGAAAGTCTCATTTCTCATGCGTTGCGCAATGCATTAGAACATGATGCTAATGACATTCTCATTTCTATCGGTGACGATGAAAGTCTAGGCCAAGCCATTCAGGCTAATATTATCGACACATTGTCGAATAAAGAGAAAGAAAAAGTTTCTATCGTTCGGGATTCTGTTCCTCGAAGTGGTCCGTTAGGCGGATTATATAGCACATTGGCCGTAGGCAAGAGTCATGCTTATGCGGTGTTAGCTGTAGATATGCCGTTTATGGATTTTAATTTATATTGCGATTGGCTCTACCAAGTAGAGGGCGATGACTGGCGTGTTATTGTGCCTGTTGGTGAAAGTGGACGCTATGAGCCTATGGCGGGGATATATAAGCCATCCATTGCTCCATTATTGCAAACCACTTTAGCAGGAGAGGATGTATCTTTGCAGCATGCATTAGATCTTGTAGGACCTGTGGTAACCATTGATGCAGGTGATTACGGTCATCATTTACGCAATGTGAATCATATAGAGGATTATAAGTGGTCCCGCGCAGAGGCTGTTAATGCGAATCGTCATGTTCCACTTATCAGCGTGGTTGCTGAAAAACGTAAGACTGGTAAAACTACGGTGGTAACGCGACTAATTAAGGAATTAGAACAAATTGGTTTCTCTGTAGGCGTTGTAAAAAGCGATAAACATGGCTTTCACATGGATTATGAAGGAACTGATACGGATCTTGCTATGAAAGCAGGCGCCACGGCCGTAGCCATTGCAGGCCCCACGGAAACAGCCATACGCATTCGCACCGAAAAACAATCTAATCTGTATGATTTGGTACAGCAATTACCTGTAGATATTGCTATACTAGAAACGAGATCTCAAGGTATATTTCCGATTGTAGAGGTAACAAGAGAGGGGTATACAGAATCACTGATATCCAGTGATATAGAACGCGTAGAGACCATAGAGGTTACTAAATTAGATCAATGCATACCAGCGTTGGTATGTCGAATACAAAGTATGATGAGGAATTTAGATGATAGCCGTTACTGTTGATGAAGCGCTTCATTTGTGGAATGAGGCTTTACGAGAAAAACATCATAGCATCGAATCCATTGCCGTTGGCGACGCAAAAGGATGTGTATTGGCCGAAGATGTTTTGGCACCTACCGATGTGCCCGCTTTTCATAAATCCGCAATGGATGGGTATGCCTTAGCATATGATCCTAATTGTGATACCTATATCGTCGATGGTATCATCGGCGCTGGTGTTGTATGGGATAAGCCTGTAACGACTGGTCATGCCGTACGTATCATGACTGGTGCACCTGTACCAAGTACCTGTGATACAGTTATCATGCAAGAACAGGTCCAAGGATCCGGAGAAATTGGTTCTACAATCACCATTCAAGGTCATCAACAAAAGGGGAGCCATATTATCCCACGTGGTGAAGAATGTTCAGCAGGGACCGTTGTCATACCAAAGGGGACCGAAGTGACCTCTACGGTGCAGACGATTTTGATAGGCTTAGGTTATACTGCTGTATCGGTGTATGCGATGCCACGTATACTTGTCCTTACATCTGGGCATGAGGTTATTGAGCCGGGCGAACCCTTAACTGCAGGAAAAATTTACAATTCAAATCGCATGATGATTTGTAGTTTACTTGCAGATTTAGGTTTTCGGCGCGTTACCCATTATCATGTGAGCGATGCACCGGATAGACTAGACGCAGAAATTGAACGCGTCCTTGAACTCAGTGAACAAGCAGATATCATCATCAGCTCAGGCGGAGTATCTGTAGGTATGTTTGATACAATGCCTCTTATATATGAAAAGTTAGGAGCTAAAACCTTATACGGTCGTATTCAAATGCGTCCGGGGGCGGCCTCCTATGGGGCCGTTACGCCTAAAGGACAACTTATCTTTGGATTATCAGGTAATCCCGGTGCAGCCTTTAATGGTTGGCACCTATTAGTGGTTCCTACATTGCGTAGATATAAAGGTATTAAAAATTGGTCCACCCCAGTACTTAATTGTGTAATGGATTGTGATCTATCTAAACGTAATGCCTTTGACCGCTACGTGCAAGGCAAGGTCATATTTGGTGATGGACAACCTCGTTTTGTAGCAAATCGTCACTTTAATAGCAGTAGCATGCTCGGATTATATACTGTTAATGCCTTAGCCTGCATTCCTCAAGGCGTGCACGAAGTACACGAAGGCGATATATTTAAGGTGTATTTACTAGGCATCTTACCAACAATATAATAAACTGCAAGGGACTCATGTATGAGTCCCTTTTTAAATTAGAACAGGCCTGTACTAATACTGGAAACCTATGTATGGGCTCATTGCCAATAGAACAGGCCTGTACTAATTTTGGAACCCTATGTATAGGCTCATTGCCAATACTACAGGCCTGTACTAATTTTGGGAACAGTATGTATCGGAATCGATATTAAAAGATATTATTGACCATAATTGAATAAATATATCATAATGAAAGTATCTCTTAGATTGGTAGGGGATGCTTTTATGCATATGGAGCGATTAGATGCTATGGATTATTTCGATTATACTTACAAGCACAATTATATAGAGTTTAGCAGCAGTATATATAAGGTTGGTACTTATAATTACAATTGGCACGGAGGTACGGGGATTTTTATTCTCTTAAAAGGTCGTGTTGAGATGAATTGTAATGACGAGACTTTTACAATGAAACCTCTTGATGTTGTCATTATTTCTCCTCAGGTAGGCCATTCAACACTAGCGCTTGAAGAGGACGTGGTTGCCTTTGTTGTTCATGTAGGTAATGAATTTTATCAACAGTATGATCCTGATTTTGGCATGTATGAGTTTGTTGTTCGTTCCGATGCGAGTACACGTCATAATGAATTTTTTACGACATTGCGCCATCATGCGGCTATGACGATGTTATTGATGCATAAAGGTGAGAATCCAATTCACCGCATGTGGATAGAGCATCATTACTTGGCTTTAGCCGGTGATGTATTTAGGGAATTTGATTCAGTAAAAAAGGTTCATGAAAATGCGCGGCCTGGTGATATTAAACCGGCTACCTTTGATAAAATGATTGCCTATATCGATGAGCATTACCAACAAAAGCTAGAGCTTGAGGATATTGCAAAAATTGGTGGCTATAATGTGGCTTATACATCTCAATTCTTTAAACGACAAATGGGGATTTCCTTTGTGGATTATGTATTGCGGTTAAGACTACGAGATGCTACAACACAATTAACTAACACGGATGAGGCTGTGGCAAGGATTGCAAGTAGTTGTGGATTTGCCGATATTAAGGCCTTTAATGTGGCTTTCAAAAAGCATTTCCATATGACACCGACAGAATATCGGAAGCAAGTGGAAGAAATTGGACGTAAAACAATGGTACAAGATTCGAAGGAAATTATTTCCGTTGAAAATCAAGATGTGCTAGACCTATTACATTCCTTCTTGTCCTATGAAGATGATGCTAGAGCAAAGGCTGAGTTAGAGTACATGAGCCACAAGCTAGAATCATTGAAAGCGAAGCTTGCCGATGTTGTTAGTGAGTTGTAATTATTTGGAGCGGCAAAATATTTTTTGTAGCATATAGAAAAATTAGACCTAGGTGATTTTCTATATATCAAAAAAACATATATTTCTTAGAAGAGCATTACTATTGATAAGTAGTGCTCTTTTTTATAGGATAATTTATAGATTTGAGATTGATCAAAGTGAGAAAAATAGTGATAATTCAATATATTTTCTGTGATTTTACCTAGAAAACTACCTTTTAATATGGATAGTTATATCATCCGAAACGAGTAGAATATGATTCATCAGATAACAAACACGTATTGATTTACTAATTTTGGAGGATATAATGACTCGTATTAAATTCATGGAAAACGTAGGTAAAGTTGCAACAGTTACAGCAGTAGCAATGTATGTTTCTTATTTTCCACAAATTATGAATAACTTAGCTCATCCAGGCACAGGCGATTGGATTCAACCACTTGTAGCAGCTATTAACTGTACATTATGGGTAGCGTATGGTTTATTTAAAGAACATAGAGATATTCCAGTTGCATTGGCCAATGCACCAGGCATCTTCTTTGGCTTAGCAGCAGCTATTACAGCTCTTATGTAATGTTGTACATAAGAGTTTAACAGAGAGTACTCTTTCGAGAAACTTGATGAAACGTGATGAATAAATAATCTTAAGATGCTGTTGACCGTTGTTAAACATATATATCATAATAAATGCATCCCTTGGATTTATTAGGGATGCATTTTTATGTTAGATGATGAGGTAATTATGGATTACTTTTACTATACATATAAACATAATCACATTGAGTTCAGTAGTCATATATATAAGATTAGTACTTATCATTACAACTGGCATGGAGAAACGGAAATTCTTATTTTGCTAAAGGGCCGTATCGAGATGAGTTGTAATAGTGAGGTTTTTACAATGGAACCTCTCGACTCTATCATTATTTCTCCCCAAGTGGGGCATGCTACGTTGGCATTAGAGCAGGATACGACGGCATTGGTTATTCATGTAGGTAAGGATTTCTTTCAACAGTTTGATCCGAACTTTGGGATGTATCAATTTGTAATACGCTCTGATAAGTCTAATCGGCATAACCCGTTCTTTACCTCTTTACGACATCACACAGCCATGATGATGTTGATTAAGTCTGATGGTGAAAGCCCTATTAATCAGATGTGGTTAGAACATCACTATTTAGCATTAGTCAGTGAGGTATATAATGAAATTGATGCGGTTAAGTCTATTCATGTACATTCTAAGCCTGTTGATATGACGGTAGCTACCTTTGATAAGATGATTACATATATTGATGATAACTATCAACAAAAGATTGAACTGGAAGATATTGCAAAAATAGGTGGCTATAATGTGAACTACACATCGCAGTTCTTTAAACGCCAATTAGGCGTTTCCTTCTTAGAGTATCTCTTACGGATGAGGCTAAGGGAGGCTACAGTTCGTTTAGCTAATTCTGATGATGGGGTTGCTCATATTGCAAGTAGTTGTGGCTTTGCAGATATTAAAGCCTTTAATGTTGCCTTTAAAAAGCACTTTCATACGACACCATCAGAATATCGTAAGCAAGCAAAAGAGTTAGGGCGTAAGACCAAATTACATGATTGGAAAGAGATTATATCTACACAAGAGGAAGATATTGTAGAACTACTACAATCTTGTTTGCCTTATGAACATGATTCTAGTTATAAGTTAAAGCTAGAGGAAGCAAATCAAAAATTACAAGTTGTTAGAGAACAGCTTGAGTCTGTTGTTAAAAAATTACAATCCTAATCTTAATTATTACAGCCATTGTAAATTGTTATAATTTTATGGTTTTGCGTTTTAAATTTAGGGAGATATACAATCATTAGGTATAGGTAATTTTGTATATACTAAAAATCCCAGTTCCTAAATATAAAAAGAGCACTGCTTTTCAATAAGTAGTGCTCTTTTTCATGTTTATAGGTAGGTAAAATTGTATATTTTATATGCGTTAAAATATAACCATATAGGTGATTTATTATGATTTTATAGGGATTTCACTCTCAAAAATCAACTTGTATATTGGATAGTTATATACTGAAAAAAGAGTACAATGAAATCATCGAAAGGAGCTAAGGTTCCGATACAAAATAAATGCTAAGTTTTAAATAATGAAGTCCTGTTGGAGGTTTACGATGAGTACGAAAGAACAACAAGTACAAGAGATGACAAATGTCATTGCCAAGTTCATTGCTTATATGGCCAAGAAATTACCTGATGATGTGGAATCTAAGATTAAAGAATTAGCAGCGGATGAAAAAAATCCATTAGCTAAAACAATTTATGAAACAATGCATAAAAATATGGACCTTGCTTACGAATTGAATCGTCCTTCTTGCCAAGATACAGGAGTATTGCAATTCTGGGTGAAGGTTGGTTCTAATTATCCATTAATTGGTGAACTCGAAGAAATCTTGCGCAATGCCACATACCAAGCTACGCAAGATGCACCACTTCGTCATAACTGTGTAGAAACATTTGATGAATTCAATACTGGTAAAAATATTGGTCGCACTGCACCTTACATTACATGGGATATCGTACCTGGTCGTGATGATGTAGAAATTTTCCCATATATGGCTGGTGGCGGTTGTTCCTTGCCAGGATCTGGTAAAACATTGATGCCAGGCGAAGGTTATGAAGGGGTAGCTAAATTCGTATTGGACTTGATGACAAGTTATGGTTTGAATGCATGTCCTCCATTGTTAGTAGGGGTAGGTATTGCCACATCTATCGATACAGCAGCAACTATGTCTAAAAAAGCGTTGATGCGTCCTGTATCCTCCAAAGCAGATAATGAAAAAGCAGCGTACATGGAACAATTACTTGAAGATGGTATTAATGCATTGCATCTTGGACCTCAAGGTATGGGTGGTGACAAATCCGTAATGGGCGTAAATATCGAACATGGTTCTCGTCATCCATCTGTAATTTCCGTAGCTGTAAACGTTGGTTGTTGGAACCATCGTCGCGGTCATGTAGTATTTGATAAAGACGGTAAGTACGAAATTTTATCTCACAAAGGAGTGACATTCTAATGGCTAAACATATTTTGACTACACCAATTCAAGCATCTGATCTTAAAGGAATTAAAGCAGGGGATATTATTTACTTAAATGGTCATATCACAACATGCCGTGATGTTGCTCATCGTCGTCTCGTCGAATATGGACGGGAGTTACCAGTAGATGTTCGCAACGGTGCTATCCTACATGCAGGTCCAATCGTACGCGACCATGGTGACGATAAATTTGAAATGATTTCCGTAGGTCCTACTACATCTATGCGTATGGAAAAATTCGAGTACGAATTTGTAAAACAAACTGGTGTACGCCTTATCGTTGGTAAGGGTGGCATGGGTCCTGAAACAACTCGTGCATGTAAAGATTTTGGTGCATTGCACTGTGTATTCCCAGCAGGTAATGCCGTACTTGCTGCTACAGAGGTAGAGGAAATCGAATCCGCTAACTGGCGTGAACTCGGTATGCCTGAAACCTTGTGGACTTGCCGTGTAAAAGAATTTGGTCCGCTCATCGTATCCATCGATGCGGAAGGGAATAACTACTTTGAAAATAAAAAAGTAGAATACAATGCGAAGAAAGATGAAGTGTTAGAAGAGATTTATAAACACGTAAGCTTCATTAAATAATCTCATTGTAAGGAGTGCCATCTTGGAAAAAATGGACTTCATGTCTAATACTGCTACCTGTGCATTATTGGTACCAATCGGTCTTAGTTTAGCATCTCAATTGGGATTCGATCCAAAAGCAGTGCTTGCAGCTATCGTAATCGCTAGCTCCTTAGCGTATGCTACCCCAATTGGTATGCCTGCGAATACTATGGTATATAATATAGCTGGTTATAGCTTCATGGACTATGTGAAAGCTGGTTTACCACTCATTGTCGTGTCTAGTATTGTAGCATTAGTATTATTGCCAATTCTATTCCCGTTCTAATATGTACAAAGTAATTTTATATAGTAAGTGATATTAAACCGTCACCGTTGGTGGCGGTTTTATGTTGTTGAACTCCTTAGACTATGTGTGCCTTACCCTATTAATTAGAAAAAGCAATATACATATAAGTAAGAAATGATTAGACATAATCCATACTTTCACATATAATAGAAAAGTAACGAGTGTACAAATATACATTCACAGTAGACAAAACAGGTGGATATGAGGAGGAATTATGCTTACCGATATTGAAATAGCTCAACAAAATAAGATGGAAAAAATTCAGGTTATCGCTGATAAATGTGGTCTTACACCTGATGATATAGAGCAATATGGTCATTATAAGGCAAAAATTTCCTTTGATGCCATTAAGCGTTTAGAAAATAAAAAAGACGGGAAATTAGTTCTCGTTACGGCGATTACGCCAACTCCAGCAGGGGAAGGTAAATCTACCACAACTATTGGTTTGGTACAAGCGTTGAATAAAATTGGTAAAAATGCCATTGCTGCACTTCGTGAACCATCTCTAGGCCCTGTATTCGGTATCAAGGGCGGCGCTGCTGGCGGTGGCTATGCACAAGTTGTACCAATGGATGATATTAATCTTCATTTTACTGGCGATATGCACGCCATTACAGCGGCAAATAATTTGTTGTCCGCTATGATTGATAATCACATCCACCAAGGTAATGAGCTCCAAATCGATTTGCGTCAAATTTCTTGGACTCGTGTTCTCGATATGAATGATCGTGCTTTACGTAACGTGACTGTTGCAATGGGGGGCAAGGTATGTGGGTTCCCTCGGGAAGATCATTTTATGATTACCGTTGCCTCAGAAATCATGGCTATTTTATGTTTAGCTAAGGATTTAGAAGATTTAAAAGCGCGTTTTGGTCGCATCGTCATCGGCCCAAATCTTAAAGGTGAACCGGTGTATGTACATCAACTCGGATGTGAAGGTGCGATGGCGCTTCTTATGAAAGATGCTATTAAACCAAATCTTGTACAAACATTGGAACATACGCCTGCCATTGTTCATGGCGGTCCATTTGCCAATATTGCACATGGTTGTAACTCCGTAGTGGCTACAAAACTCGGCATGAAACTTGGTGATATCGTGGTGACAGAAGCTGGATTCGGCGCTGATCTAGGGGCAGAAAAGTTCCTCGATATTAAATGCCGTTATGGCGATATCTTCCCAAATGCTGTTGTCATCGTCGCTACATTGCGCGCTCTTAAAATGCATGGTGGCGTGTCAAAACAAGAATTAAATACAGAAAACGTAGAGGCTGTAACAAAGGGCTTCAGCAATTTGCGTAAAGCTATTGAAAATATGCGCTTTTTCGGTGTACCTGTTATGGTTGCCATCAATAAATTCGTTACCGATACGGATGCAGAAATTGCGGAGTTAACTCGTTTGTGCAATGACTATGGCGTGCCTGTAGAGCTCAATGAATGTTGGGAAAAAGGTGGCGAAGGCGGTATCGATATGGCTAAACGCGTTGTGGAACTCGTGGAAGGCAGCGAACCAACACCTAAATTCGTATATGAATTAACAGATAGTATTGAAGATAAAATTGGTAAAATCGTTCGCACTATTTACGGTGGTGATGGCGTTACATTTGGGGCAAAGGCGAAAAAACAAATCTCTCAATTAAAAGAGTGGGGCCTTGATAATCTACCTGTTTGTATGGCAAAAACGCAATATTCCTTGTCCGATAACCCAGCTTTATTAGGGGCACCAACAGGCTTTACAATCAATGTAACGGATATTCGCGTTGCTAATGGTGCAGGATTCCTCGTATGCCGTACAGGTGATGTTATGGTTATGCCAGGTTTACCTAAACGTCCTGCTGCACTTAATATGGATATTGATGCGGACGGCACTATTAAAGGATTGTTCTAATCATATGTTATTGTAATTGATATAGTATTTGTATTGACATAGTATACAGAGGGGGCAATAGCCCCCTTTGTTATTGAGGAGTATATATGGATTTATTGACGAGTTCTGTAAAAGATTTTGTAGCGGCAACCGCATCAAAGGAGCCTACTCCAGGTGGCGGTGCTATTGCAGCATTGACGGCCGCCACAGGTGCAGCGTTAGCTGAAATGGTAGCGAATTTAACCTTTGATAAAAAAGGGTACGAAGATGTGCAAGAGGAGATGCATCTTTTACAACAAAAAGCAGAGTTTATTCGAGAGAAAGCGCTTTCACTAGCACAAGCAGATGCTAATGTATTTAATTTGTTTATGGATGCCTTGGCATTGCCAAAAAATACGGATGAAGAAAAATTGGCGCGTACTGCTGCGATTCAACAGGCATATAAGGATGCGGCTAATGTACCTTTAGAAATAGGCATGATTAGTTATGAAATATTTGATCTTGCCTATGTTGCGGCTACGAAGGGCAACCAAAATCTCATTACCGATGGTATTATTGCAGCTATTAATGCAAGAGCTGCGGTAAAGGCAGCCTTTTTAAATGTGCGTATCAATATATCTGGCATTAAGGATGAAAGCTATGTAGCTGATTTGAAAGCGCAAATGAATCAAATAGAATCTGAACTAGACGAAAAGGAAGCATCCGTTTTAGCCTTGTACAAATAAATGGACGATAACATACTTTTACACTAAGAATGTTCGGGAAAAAATAAAATAGAAAGCCTTAGAAAATAAAATTTCTAAGGTTTTTCTTTTTCTATTGTTAAAATCCGAATAATAACGTAAAATATAAGTGTAATGTTTGTAGTTTAGAAAACAGGAGACCATTATGTCAGAACAAAACAATACTGTTGACTCTATGTTGCCAATACCTAAGCTGTTTGCCTACGGTTTACAACACGTATTAGCAATGTATGCCGGTGCTGTAGCGGTACCAATCATTATTGCGCAAGCTATGCATTTGCCTGTAGAGGATTTAATCCGACTTATTACAGCGGACTTGTTTACTTGCGGTATTGCCACACTTATCCAAACAATAGGGTTTGGTAATATTGGTGGTCGTATACCGATGATTCAAGGTGTAACCTTTGCATCTGTTGGTCCGATGGCCATGATCGGGGCGCAGCATGGTATGACTGCCATTTACGGTGCCATCATCATAGCCGGTATTTTTACATTCTTAGTAGCACCGTTTTTTAGCCGTTTGATTCGATTGTTCCCCCCTGTTGTAACAGGTACCATTATTACAATCATTGGTATTAATCTCATGCCAGTTGCAGTCAACTGGATGGGTGGTGGTGTAGGCAATCCGCAGTTTGGTAGTCTTACTAACATAGGACTCGGGTTCCTTACATTTTTAATCGTTATTTTTACTTATAAATTTGCCAAAGGTTTTCTTGGTAATCTTTCCGTTTTAATTGGTCTTATTGGTGGTACGGCTATTGCCTTTGCCATGGGGGTAGCTAATTTTGCTGAGGTTGGCAAAGCTCACTGGGTGGCTATGATCGAACCATTCTACTTTGGTATGCCAACATTTGATTGGGCATCTGTACTTTCTATGGTAGTCGTTATGCTCGTTGTTATGGTTGAAACAACTGGTGATAGTATTGCTATCGGTGAGATTGTAGATAAAAAAATCGGTCGCAAGGAATTGGCATCCATTATCCGTGCCGATGGTCTTTCCACTGTTATTGGCGGTATTCTTAACAGCTTCCCATATACAGCATTTGCTCAAAACGTTGGTCTTATCGCTGTAACACGCGTTAAAAGTCGCTTTGTAGTAGCTGCATCTGGGGTAATCTTGATTTTATTAGGTTTATTCCCTAAATTGGCAGCTGTTGTAGCAAGCATTCCAAATTCAGTGCTCGGCGGTGCTGGTATTGCTATGTTTGGTATGATTATTGCTAGCGGTATCCGTTCTCTTGGTAAAGTTAATTTTGATGGTAATCAAAACTTGATGCTCGTTGCTATTAGTATTGGCGTATCCATGATTCCTATTGCGGCACCAACATTCTATGCACATTTCCCTGCATGGGCTCAAATTATTTTGAAATCTGGTATTACCTTTGGTAGTATCATGGCCATCCTTCTTAACCTATTGCTCAATGGCGTGAATAAGGGCGATGAATTTAAAGAAATGGGCCGTCGTTAATCGGCTTTCACCATTATTAATATTAAGAACTCTACTCGTCATGGGTAGGGTTCTTTTTTTGAAAGTAATAATCTTGAAATAGTGACTAAACTCACAGGGAGTATACCTATATACTATGTTATAATAAATTGATAAATTTAGATGATTGATTCCCATAAGAAGGGAAGGAGTTTATGGCTGAAGGTAAGATTATTGCCATCTCGATTAGCGAGAAAAAAGGGCAAAAGAAACATAATATTGTATCTGCCAATCTCATCGTAGATCACGGCATGGAAGGCGATGCACACGCAGGCAATTGGCATCGCCAAATTAGTTTGCTCGGCATTAAGAGCATTGAGCATATGCGTGAAAAAGGCGCCGATGTGAAACCTGGCGATTTTGCTGAAAATATTACTGTTGAAGGCATTGTATTGTATGATTTACCGGTAGGGACTAAGCTACAATTAGGATCTGATGTGTTACTAGAGGTAACACAAATTGGCAAAGAATGTCATCACGGCTGCGAAATCATGAAACAAGTCGGATCTTGTATCATGCCTACGCAAGGAATTTTTGGTAAAGTTCTAAAAAATGGTACAATTAACGTAGGTGATGAAGTATCGATTATTAAATAATGTTGTAAATGAGGTGTACTATGAAGGACGCATGGGGCCGAACAATTGAATATGTACGTTTGTCGTTGACGGACGCGTGCAATTTTTGTTGCCCTTATTGCAGACCAGCAGAGATTACACCACAAAGCCAACATCAACTACTATCTGTAGATGAATGGATGACTATTTTAGGGGCATTTCATCAAGTGGGGGTGAAAGCTGTACGCCTTACTGGTGGTGAGCCGTTATTATATCCTCATATTGAAGAGTTATTAGCACGTATCAAGCAGACCGGATGGTTTGAAGATATATCCATGACTACTAATGGTAGTTTCTTGGCACCTAGAGCTGCTAAATTAAAAGAACTTGGTTTGAATCGCGTAAATATTAGCCTTGATTCCCTCGATAGCGATGCTTTTGCTCTATGTGTGGGCAAAGCTAACCAGCTAGATTCCGTTCTAAATGGTATCCAAAGTGCTATTGATGCTGGTTTTACTTCTGTTAAAATCAATACTGTTCTTTCACGTCACTGGACTGATGATGAAGTTCATGATTTGCTAACGTATGTAGAAACTTGGCCGGTGATTTGGCGTTTTATCGAGTATATGCCATTTCAAGGCGATGCGTTTCATGGGCCGACTTTTGATGAATGGAAGGCTCAATTAGAACGTGTCAGCGGTGGTATCCTTACCGAAAATCACGGTGTGTACGGCTTTGGACCTGCCACGTATTATAGTTTGCCGAGTGGTAAGGAAATTGGTTTTATCTTCTCCATGTCTCATAGTTATTGTGATACATGCAATCGCGTTCGCCTTACCTCAGATGGTCAAATGCGACTCTGCCTTCTACGTGATGATGAGGCTGATTTAGTGTCTCTTGTACGTCGAGGTTTAAGTGAAACTGAACTTGCCAGTCATATTGAATGGGCTCTACAACGTAAACAAGAACGTCATGATGGGGTAACGATGGATCAACCGGAACGTCCTATGTGGTGCATCGGAGGATAATGGTATGGGATTTTTTGATTTTTTTAAACCAAGAAATAAAGAATATGTAGAATCCTGTTGGCCTGGTGGTAAAATGTTACAAGTCCACATGGAATACGATACACAAAAACTTATTTTTACCTATATAGGTCGTTATGGATTACAATTTAGCGTGCCTAAGGCTGATGTAACAGACATTATTGTGAAAGAAGTAAGTCGTACCCATAGCGTCATTCAAATTTATCATGGCGATGTATGTGTGGGAACTACGGATATCATTCCTACAGAGGCTTGTGAAACGATAAAGAATTGGATGTTAGAATTCTAATATTCTATACATATAGATATGGTATAAATCAAATTGATATATTTTATGGGAATGTAATAAATATTCTTTACATTCCTATAAAATAAGCATATAATAATTCATGTCATGGACCACTAGCTCAGCTGGCAGAGCACCTGACTCTTAATCAGGGTGTCCAGGGTTCGAACCCCTGGTGGTCCACCAAAATAAACCCGCACGGTTGTGCGGGTTTTTCTTTTGAGGAGTGTTTTTGTTTACTATTAGGGAGATTTAAATGAAGTTAGAAGATGTAATGACCACACAAGAGGCGGGAGAGAGATGGAATGTACCGGCTGATTCAATAAAACAATGTTGTTTAAAGAGATATGCAAATAAGCAGTTCACTGAAGATGAAGCTAGAAAATCCGGAAGAAATTGGCTTGTAACCCGTCAAGGTATGGAACGCTTATATGGCGAGGAATTAAAGTCTATATAAATTTATCTTGTACATTGGATGCTATTGCAGAAGGTGAGTTATAATCGTTATAATTTTGCGAGATACTTAATGACAAAATAATATGCAATAAAATCTATAGAAAGCGCCCTTTTGGGGCGCTTTTATGCTATAATTAGAGAATATTATTGATTCTGTAGAATTTTAGTTTGTAGAGGTTGCCCATGAATTATACAAGTACACGTGGCACTGTTGCCGTAAATGAAACATATGCATTATTACATGGTTTGGCAGAAGATGGTGGTTTATACGTACCAGCTTTATTTCCAACAAATTGCTTAAGCTATAATGACATTAAAGATAAACCGTACCAAGAGGTAGCTGCTGTTGTATTAGCAAAATTATTCCCTTGCTTCTCCGAAGCACATCTTAAGGAAATGATTAACTCCGCTTACAGCGATGTAAACTTTAGCACTCGCGATATTGCACCTCTACATTCTTTACTTGAAAAAGTATCCGTATTGGAATTATTTCATGGCCGTACACAAGCGTTTAAAGATATGGCGCTTTCATTATTCCCATATTTATTGGTAGCCGCAAAAGAAGCGGAAGGGGAAGATAAAGAGGTTCTTATCCTAACAGCTACATCTGGTGATACAGGTAAGGCTGCCCTTGAAGGGTTTAAAGATGTACCTGGTACGCATATTCAAGTATTCTATCCAACTGATGGCGTTAGCCCTATGCAAGCAGAACAAATGCAAAAGCAAGAAGGCGCTAATGTTAACGTAACGGCTATTCATGGCAACTTTGATGATGCTCAACAATTCTTGAAACGTTTATTCGTCGATGCAGATACAGCTAAAGAAGTAGCCGAAAAAGGTGTCATGTTCTCCAGTGCGAACTCCATCAATATCGGTCGTTTGGCACCGCAAGTGGTATACTATGTGAATGCTTATGCTGAACTTGTTGCACAAGGTGCTATCCATGAAGATGAAGCATTTAATGTAGTGGTTCCAACAGGTAACTTTGGTAACATATTGGCTGCTTACTATGCTAAAAAGATGGGTATTCCTATCGGTAAATTGATCTGTGCATCCAATCAAAATAATGTGCTTACTGATTTCTTTAGAACTGGTACATACGATATGAATCGTCCGTTCTATACGACGATTTCTCCATCCATGGATATCCTTGAATCCTCTAACTTTGAACGTTTCTTGTACTATATCTCTGGTGAGGATAGTGAAAGAACAGCTCAATGGATGAAGGATTTGAAATCTACAGGCAAATTATCTGTCAATGAAGAAGAATTTAAACGTGTTCAAGCTAATTTTAGCGGTGCTTATGTAAATGATGAAGAAACAAAGGCCATTATTGAGCAAGTGTATAACTCCTATGGATATTTAATGGATCCTCATACCGCTGTTGCGATGGGCGCGTATATGAAAGAATTAGAAGCACATCCAGAGGATGGTGCTCGTCATACGATCATCGCATCTACTGCACATCCATTTAAATTCCCAACACCTATTTGTGAGGCTCTTGATATTAAGGTTGGTTCTACCCCTTATGAAAGCTTAGATAATATCTCTGCTGTAACCGGTGTAGCATTCCCTAAACAATTGGCTGCGTTAAAATCCAAATCGTTGCGCTTTACAAAAGCCATCGACAAAGAAAATATGAAACAAGAAATTCTAGATTTTGTTGATACATTCTCTAAATAATGATTGCCGCCTCTCCTTGTAGGGGCGGTTTCTTATTGTATTGGTTATCGATATATTGTATTGACGAGATAGGAGGATATATGGCAAAAAAAGGGTTAATCTATGCGCTTCTTTCGGCACTTTTGCTGAGTACTATGAATTTGTTTGTTAAGATGCTAGGATCGAATATTCCATCTGGAGAGATTGCATTCTTTCGCGGATTATTTGGCACCGTTGCAGTTCTTATCGTTATGTATATAAAGGGCATCCGCTTTTCCACGGAGGACCGGGGCTTGCTTGTTATGCGAGGCCTCTATGGCGGTTTTGGCATGGTGTGTAACTTTATAGCCTTGGTACATATGAAGATGTCTGATGCTACCATATTATTTCAAACATCGGGTATTTTCGTGTTTATCTTTAGCGCCTTTTTCTTAAAGGAACGCGTTCCAAAGGGTGCTGGTAAATGGCTTATTCTAATCTTCATAGCCGTGATGGTGATGGTTAATCCGTTTAGCTATGGTGGATTTACCTGGTATGCACTAGTCGCTGTATTGGGTGCTGCTTTATCGGCCGCAGCTTATACGACGATTCGCTCTATTAGTAAGCATGGTAAACATAGTAATTTTGAAATTATGGCGTATTTCTTGATTACAGGTATGATTGCCGGTCTTGTGACGACCGATGGATTTGTAATGCCAGAAGGTCAAGAATGGCTCATTATTACTGCTATTGGCGGTATAACCGTAGTGGCTCAATTCTTCTTGACGGGTGCTTTTGTTACAACAAATGCTGTTGTAGCTCAATTCTTGCAATATGTAGGCGTCTTTATTAGCTCCTTCTATGGTTTCTTATTCTTTGGTGAAAGCTTATCCATCGAAACGGTAGGCGCTGGTATCGCCATGTTTGTGGCGTCCGTTATGTTGGCACGCTTAAAAGAGCAAAATGGTCCTATACGTGAAGGCAAGGTCATAGAGGAAAAAACAAAATAAATGTCGAATACTATATAAGTAGTATTGGTGCATAATCAAGATGCGACCATCAATTAGGGATATCATTGTATGGTTGCATCTTTTTGTATATTGTAGGAGTGTGATGGCTATGTTTATGGAGTGGATTAAAATTGAGAATTACCGTAATCTCGTAGATGTTGAACTACACTTTCACAATGATATCAATTACTTTGTAGGCGAAAATGCAGTGGGAAAATCCAACTTTCTTGACCTCTTAGAGCAAATGATGAATGCACGAGGTTTTCAAGAAAATGACTTTGCTGATGTACATAGACCGATACGCATTGAGTGTAAAATGTCCTTTTCTGAGCTCACTACATCATTTCAGGATATGATTGGTCCAGAAGATGGTATGTATCTACGCCTTGAACAAGTGGTACAAGAGGTATATCCACGACTCTATAAGGTGGATGGAGAGAAATTGACACCGGTACCATTGTCTATGTTGCGCCATACAATATATATGTGTCATCGCGATACATCGGAGGCAGAACTTTATTCCATTCCTACATCGGTGTATATGGAACTGGGGAAACAGCTTGTTACCTATCTGCCTAAGACTGGATTGACATCAGATGATGCCATCGCATTAGATAGCTTTATCAATGTAAGAATGGGGCTTGATCCCGAATGTGTTCTTAATATTCAGCGTCTTGTAGAACTATTAACATCCTCTACAGAGGCAAACTTAATTCGTAAGTATTCCATAGATAATGTACGCCTTATCATGGCGGTAGCGCTAAAGATTTTGGCTCAAATTTACATGAAGGTGCACAGTGCATCCTCCAATTTAGAATCATTGCTCGTGTATGACAGTGAAGGCCGTCGATATTTACCGGTATTTATCAGTGTCGATGAACCAGAACTACATTTGAGTCCTTATTTGCAACGAGCCGTATTAAACTATTATCGTCAAATTGCGACCAATGAAAATGCTGAATTTTTAGCATTAATTAAACAGTTATTTCAAATTGATGGCCTATTGGGGCAATTATTTGTGGTAACTCATAGTACAGATGCATTGGTAGATGATTATCGTCATATTATACGCATGTATCGTGATGAGATGGGGCTCGTTCGCGCTGCTTGCGGGGTGACATTTAAATTTGCTCGCGAAGTAGAAAAGCATTTGATCATGCATTTCCCTGAAGCGAAGGAAGCCCTCTATGCACGGTGTATCATCTTGGTGGAAGGGGAAACTGAGTATGGTAGTTTTGCCGGTATCGCAAAAAAATTAAATGTAGATTTTGATTATTTTGGTATATGTCTTATCAATGCACGTGGAGAATCTTCTATTAGTAAACTTCATAAATTATTTAAAAGCTTTGCTATTCCAACGGTGGCACTTTATGACCGAGATGTAATGGATAAGCATAGCAAGTCTCATGTTAATGTGTTTTACACAAATGAAATCTGTTTTGAAATGGATGTAGTATCCCATTTGATTCGACATCATCATCGGGATATATTGGACAGCATTATTCACGATATTATCGATACAGGGCGTGGTATGGTAACAAAGGATATGGCCCGCCGCGGTTTTGCTAAGTTGGGACTTGATGATCATCAAGTGGTACAACGATGTTTGAAAAATATCAAGGCAAAGGATATAGATACATTATTGGCGTACTATTTCTCTTGGTTTTATAGCAATAAAGGTGTGATTGTAGGGCGTAGAATTGCCTACTATATACCTGAGCATATGATTCCACCAGCCTTTATTGCCGTTATTGAACGGGCTAAAGTTTTATCTCTAGAATCATCTATTATGAAAATAGAATGATAAGTATATTAAAAACTTTCAATGAACTATATCGAAAAATCTTGACATGGATACAGTTTTCTTTTATGATTAGTGAGGTTAATTTTTCCGAACGGTTTTAAGTGTGAGTAGGAGTTAGACATGAAGGAATTTATCAAAGAGTTTAAAGAGTTCGCTTTCAAAGGGAACATGATGGACCTCGCTGTAGGTATGATTATTGGTGCAGCTTTCACAGCATTAGTGAATTCTGTAGTTAGTAATTTATTCATGCCTTTGATTAGTTTGTTCACAGGTGGTATTGATTTCAGCAATCTATATTTGCCATTGAGTGAAGGATCTAAGGATGCATTTATGAATGGTGCTGATATTGCAACAGCTCGCGCTGCCGGTGCTGTATTGCCTTACGGTACATTCATTACGGATCTCATTCAATTCTTAATCTTAGCATTCGTTGTATTCTTAATGATTCGCGCGTTGACGAAGCTAATGCAAAGTGCTAAGAAAGAAGCTGAAGAAGCACCAGCAACTACAAAAGAATGTCCATTCTGTAAAACAGAAATCAATATTGATGCAGTTAAATGTCCAAACTGTACATCTGATTTGAAATAATCAATACACTAAGAAAGAGTCCTAGGAGCAAAACGCTTTTAGGACTCTTTTTGTTTGAAGTTAGCTATGAATTTTGGTAAATTTCCAATTATAGGATACAATATAGATACATATAGTTTTCGTTGTAAATGATATGTTGTTACAGCATTTAAGAATATATAGAGAAGGGATGAAATGATTATGGAACGTAAACCGTTAGTAGTAGTACCGGGCTTAGTACGACGCGATGCCATCGAGTATTTAAAGGAGCATGTAGACGTACGTCAATGGACGGAAAAAACAAAAATGCCTAGAGAGGTTTTAAAGGAATGGTTACGCGATGCTGATGGCTTGTGGTCTATCAATTCTATATCGGTTGATGCAGATCTTGTGAAAGACGCTCCTAATTTAAAGGTCATTGCACAGGCTTCAGTAGGTTATGATAATGTAAAAATTGATGAACTTACGGCGGCAGGTATCCCTTACGGTAATACACCGGGCGTACTTAACGAAACAGTGGCAGAATTGGCTTTTACATTGATTGCTACGGCGAGTCGGCGCATTATTGAAAATGCAGCCTTTGTAAAAGAGGGACGTTGGGCACAAAGACCTTCTAATATCAAAGGTTTTGATTTGAGTCGTCGCACATTGGGTATTATTGGCATGGGCGCCATTGGTGTTTCCATTTCTCGACGCGCTCGCGCCTTTGGTATGACCGTTGTATATCATAATCGACATCAACGTAATGACGATAAATTGTATAGAACAACATATATGGAAATAGATGAGTTACTCGCTACGAGTGATGTGGTATGCATTATGGCACCTCTTACAGATGAAACGTATCATATGTGCGATGCCGAGTTCTTTAAGAAAATGAAAAAGACCGCATTGTTTGTCAATGTAGGTCGTGGTGCCATCGTTGATACAGATGCACTCATCGATGCTCTTAAAGCTGGTGAAATCGATTATGCTGCACTTGATGTAACTGATCCAGAACCACTACCGGCAGATCATCCATTATTGTCCATTGATAACTGTTTAATTGTTCCTCATATTGGTTCGTATACAGATCGGACGCGATATGATATGTCCATGTTGACAGCGAATAATATCATTGCTGGTGTTCATAAAAAACCTCTACAAACATGTGTTAACGAAGAGGTGAATTATAAAATGTGCGGTCCTATATAAAATATGGTAAAATAAAAGAATATTTATCGTATGGAGGTTGTAACGTTGGAACATAAAGATACTGAACAAACTGTAGCTCCTGAAGAAGTTGTATCCATTAACTTTATCGAAGCTGAAATAAATAAAGATAATGAAGAAGGCATATACGGTGGCCGTGTACATACGCGATTCCCACCAGAACCAAATGGTTATTTACACATTGGTCACGCTAAGTCTATTTGCCTTAACTTTGGCTTAGGCGAAGAATATAAGGGCTTAACAAATTTACGTTTTGATGACACAAATCCTGAAAAGGAAGATGTGGAATATGTAAATTCCATTAAGGAAGACGTGGAATGGCTTGGATTCCATTGGGATGGCGACGTACGTTATGCATCTGATTACTTTGGCAAAATGTATGATTATGCTAAAAAGCTTATCACTTTGGGTAAGGCTTACGTAGATGATCAAACAGCAGAAGAAATTCGTCAAACTCGTGGCGATTTCTCTACACCAGGTACAAATAGTCCATATCGCAATCGCTCTGTAGAAGAAAATTTAAAACTCTTTGAAGAAATGAAAGAAGGTAAATACAAGGATGGCGAAAAGGTATTACGCGCTAAAATTGATATGGCAGATCCTAATATCGTCATGCGCGATCCTGTATTGTATCGTATTGTAAATGCAGCGCATCACCGTACAGGATCTGAATGGAGCATTTATCCAATGTACGACTTTGCACATCCTATCGAGGATGCTATTGAACGCATTACCCATTCCGTATGTACATTGGAATTTGAAGTGCATCGTCCATTGTATGATTGGGTTCTCGAAGATTGGGAAGACACTGAAAAACCTCGCCAAATCGAGTTCGCTCGTTTAAATATAACAAAAATGGTTATGTCTAAACGCAAATTACGTGCTCTTGTAGAGGCTGGCCTCGTATCCGGTTGGGATGATCCTCGTATGCCTACCATTTCTGGCTTGCGCCGTCGTGGCTATACACCAGAAGCTATCCGTGATTTCTGCGACCGCATTGGTGTCGCTAAGGCGGATAGCACTGTAGATATTGCATTGCTTGAATTCTGTATTCGTGAAGATTTGAAATTAAAAGCTCCACGTCCAATGGTTGTCATCGACCCTGTTAAGGTTATTATCGATAATTATCCAGAAGGTCAAACAGAACCTTGTGTGGTTGAAAATAATCCAGAAAATGAAGAACTCGGTACTCGTGAAGTTATGTTTGGTCGCGAAATTTATATTGAGCGCGCTGACTTTATGGAAGAACCGGTTAAGAAATTCTTCCGCTTGGCTCCGGGGAAAGAAGTACGCTTAAAAGGCGCTTATTTCATTACTTGCCAATCTGTTGTAAAGGATGAAAACGGTACCATTACCGAAATCCATTGTACCTATGACCCTGAAACGAAGAGCGGCAGTGGTTGCACACGTAAGGTAAAGGGTACATTGCATTGGGTTGAAGCTTCTACGGCTGTAGATATTGAAACTCGTTTATATGACTACTTGCTTAAAGAAGAATCCGATGGTAAAGACTTCTTAGCTGATTTTAATCATGAATCGTTACAAGTTATGCACAGTAAAGGTGAAGCAAGCCTTGCTAATACTGTTCCTGGCGATAGATTCCAATTCTTGCGTCAAGGTTATTTCGTAACTGATAAGGATAGCACTGCCGATCATATTGTGGTAAACCGCATCGTAGGTTTACGTGATACATGGGCAAAACAACAAAAGAAATAGTTGTGATTATACCGCCCCTTAATGGGGCGGTTTTGTTTAGGAGAAAACTATGAAATCAATGATAGCATTAGCTCTCGCTGGTGTTGTAGCGATGAGCACACCTGTACTTGTTGATGCGGCTAATATTAATGCTAGTAAATATGCCGCTGCATATGGAACGTATAATGGTATGAAACTTAACGAAGGTGTTACGATTTATGCCAATGCGCCAAAGGCGTTGTTCGCCGGCGCAGGTAAAACCGATGTAAAAACGGCTCTTATGCAAGCTGGTGCCAGCCGTGCCGAGGTATATACGCTTAACGTAAAACGAGACAATGAAATGAATTACGCTGTATTTGCGAATGTGGTCGTAGATGGTAAACATAATCTCGTTAATACAAAGCATGTGAGCGCTGATGCTAGTGATGTCGGTAATTTGGTGGCATCTATCAATGGAGGTAAAGCTGCTGAGCTAGGCCAATACCAAGTGGTGACACCTTTGGCTAAGCATAATAAAACATATGTAGGTGCACTAAAATATACAAGTAAAGATAATAATAATTCTTATAATGAGATTCTTCATATTGCTGTTTCTGAAAGTAAATACGAGGGCCCTAGTGTGCGATTTATCGCTATAGATGAAGAAAGTGATGCTAAGGTATTTCCTCGCGTGAGCAACTTGCTAACTGGTAAATAATAAATAATTATTGAAATAAATTATCAATTATCTTGACAATATTTCTCATCGAGAGTACTATGTGTATATAGTAATCAATCTCAAGTAATGAGGCGGATTCTATATAGATATGCAACAGGCAGGTACGACTATGATGGATTCAATTGACAATATCATTGGATTTCATTGTGCACCGGCAATTCGAGGCATTAAGGTCTCGAATTTGGTTTCTATTCCACGGGACATGAATGAACAAATCCAATTCGTTTTGACTGAATATAATAAAGAGTTTAATGAAAAGGGTTTATTCTTCTTTGAATTATGTCGCTGTAAAGCACGTAGACTATTATTGGTGTTCCGTGAAACACAATTACGAGACTATGTACGGCAACCTGCGGTGATGACATTTTTGAAAGCCTACGGTTATCAAGATAGTATGAGCATTATGGAGATGCTTGAACATTTGCGATATCGTATGGAATCAAGCGTTGATTTCCCTCATGAAATTGGTGTGTTCCTTGGATATCCATTAATGGATGTGAAGTATTTTATTTCTCGTCGCGGTAATGGATACTCTATGTGTGGTGAATGGAAGGTTTACCACGATGTAGTAGATGCACAACGCTCTTTCCTATGTTACAAAGCATGTCGTGAATTTTGTCAAACTCAATTGATGTTGGGAAAAACATTTAGTTCATTGGTCGCAAGAACGGCCTAGGAGGTACAAGATGATTGGTGTAATTTTTTGGTCCGGTACAGGCAATACAGAAAAAATGGCTTATGAAGTAGCTGAAGGTATCAAAGCTGCAGGTCAAGAAGTAGAAGTAAAATCCGTTTCTGAAGTATCTGTTGATGAAGCAGCAGCTTACGATAAATTGGCTCTTGGTTGCGCTGACATGGGTGCTGAACAATTAGAAGAAGGCGAATTCGAACCATTCTACACTGAATTAGAAGGTAAATTGAGTGGTAAAAAAGTAGCAATCTTTGGCTCCTATGGTTGGGGTGGCACTTGGTTAGAAGACTGGGGCACTCGCATTAAAGATGCTGGCGGCGAATTAGTATCTGACGGTGTGGCAATCTTGGGTGAACCAGATGATGACGGCAATGCACAATGCCAAGAATTGGGTAAAACATTAGCTAACGCATAACAACTTCATATTATATAAAGGCTATAGCGATGGATGTGACATCGCTATAGTCTTTTTTGTATCTATTTATGGAAAGGTGTACTGCTTTGGTATATAATTAAATAATGTTATTGCAAAGGAGACGCATTATGAAGGACGAGCGATTTATAGTTACCTACCGAATTGAAGCCGACACATATGAAAACGCAAAGTCTATTGCTTGGGCTGTTCAAGTAGAACAAACGATTGAATTTCCTTATGAATTTGTAACTGATCCATATATTAAAAATACAATTACCGGTCGATTGGAATCTCTCGAACCGATGGCGCCAGATTCCGCATATGCAACTGTAGGAGTGATGCCTGATGTAGTGATTGATGCTTCTCGGTATTATCTAGCTCGCATTTCATATCATGTAGATACTACCGCATTAGAAGCAACGCAATTTTTAAATGTTGTATTTGGTAACTCATCGTTACAACCTCATATTTGGGTGGTAGACATAGAACTATGTCCTACATTATTTGACGTATTCAAAGGTCCACGATTTGGACTGCATGGTATTCGTAGATTGGTTGAAACACCTACAAGACCGATGATTCAGGCTGTAATTAAACCTATGGGAACGCCTAATGAAGAACTAGCTCGCATGTGTGCAGCGTATACGCGTGGTGGCGTCGATGTTATCAAGGATGATCATGGCATTACGAACCAATCCTTTTCGCAGTTTAAGGATCGTGTAAGACGATGTGCTGCTGCGGTGCGTGAGATGAATGAAGCGCATGGGAAACACGCATTATATGCAGCTAATGTATCTGGTGATGGCACAGACGTATTAGAACGTGCTTATTTCGCTAAAGAGGCGGGTGCTACGGCGCTTATGGTAGCCACAGGCTTAGTTGGCTCTGGTTGGTTACATAAATTGGCTACTGATGAAAAATTATGCTTGCCTATTATTCACCACCCTGCCTATTCTGGTGGTTTTGTGAGCCCTGGTATATCCGGCATTGCCGACTATTTACAGTTGGGATTCTTGCCTCGACTATTTGGCGCGGATATGATGGTCTTTGTATCCTATGGAGGTCGCTTTACCTTTACCCAAGAGCAATGTAAGCGCATTGCCGCGTATATTAAACATCCTGTAGGATTGGTGAAAGCAGGATGTCCGGCTCCTGGAGGTGGCGTGACTGATGCGCGCCTTACAGAATTAGTCGAGTTGTACGGAAATGATACGATGTTTCTCGTTGGGGGCGATATGTTCCGTCGTGGACCAGATCTTGAGTCGAATATGGCGTATTTTATCAATCGCTTAGATGAGTTAAGTCAACTGAAAAAGTAATATTGGGTGAATTCATAGCTTTCACCTAAATACTAGTGTGGTGAATATAAAGCTTTCACCTAACATTATATTTTAATTAGCTGGAGTAGTTTAATGAGTGAATCCTCACCTTTAGAAGTCCATGTTCTTGCCAGCGGTAGCAAGGGTAATTGTACAGTTATAAAAAAAGGAAATTCTGTTATATTACATGATGTGGGTATTAGTTGCCGGCGCATCGTTAATGGGCTGAAAGAATTACATATCGATATGAGCCAGGTTGAGGGAATATTTATTAGCCACGAACATACCGACCATATTGCGGGGCTACAACAACTATTAAAGCGTTTTGATATTCCTGTATATACTAAGCAAGGCACGTGGCGTGAGATACAAGATAAGTTAATTGTCCCAAAACACCAACTGGTGGAATTAACTAAGGGCAGTTTGTCGCTTGGTAATCTTACGGTGGAGTCCTTTGGTGTTAGTCATGATGCGGCAGATCCTATAGGTATCAATGTATATTCTGGCAAGGACAAGGCTACGGTTGTCACCGATACAGGTGTGATTACGGACGATATATTGCACCGATTAGATGACAGCACATTGCTAGTCTTGGAGGCCAATTATGACCCTCAGATGTTGCGCTTCGGCCCGTATCAACCATTTTTAAAGCAACGCGTGGCCAGTGATGAAGGTCATTTGAGTAACGAAATGGCTGCACAGGCCTTACTTATGATGAAACGACCTGATTTTATGCAGGTTATTTTGGCGCATCGCTCTGAAAATAATAATAACCCTGTCCTCGTAACGCAGACGATTGGACAAATGCTCGTCGATGGGGGCGTTAAAATAGGCCCAGAAATGAAATTACAGCATGGACAACCTAACGAAATAGTATCCATGCAGTCTGTTCGCAAAAATTAGAGGTACATCTTGTATGAAGTTTCATGTAATCTGTATTGGTAAATTAAAAGAAACGTATCTCCGCGAAGGGGTTGCAGAGTTTGTAAAACGTATGCGCCCTTATGGAGGTATTACAATTACTGAATTGAATGAAAGTAAAATAGGGGATAAGCCCAGTGATGCGGACCGTAAACTGGTGGTCGTAGAAGAGGGACAGCGGTTGTTAAAGGCCGTTCCTAAATCGGCATATACCATATTGCTAGACGTATATGGTAAAACGATATCTTCTGAAAATTTGGCCTCTATGGTATCTAAATTAGAGGTGGACGGCATCAGTGATATGGCCTTTATCATAGGCGGTGCCTTTGGTGTTAGTGACGAATTGCGCCGTTCTGTAAAATTTAAGTTATCCTTTAGCCCTATGACCTTTACTCATCAAATGGTTCGATTGTTGTTAGTGGAACAGATTTACCGCAGTGCCAAGATAAATCGCAATGAACCATACCATTGGTGATATACTTAACTAAATATTATTTATATACAATTTCTGAAAAAGGAGTTTTCAACTCTAAGGTCGAATAGTATAATAAAGAGTAAAGTTATATGAAGGAGGAATTCCCTATGAAAATCCAAGACGTAATGAATAAATATCCTGTTACAGTTGGTAAAGATGCTCCCATTTCTGATGTAGCAGACTTATTGGTTAAATATAATTTAACAGCTGTCTCTGTTGTTGATGAAGAAAATAAATTGTTAGGTATTATTTCAGAAGGTGACTTGTTATACAAAAAGGTTCGCCCTCATGTACCTCATTATGTAAATGTTTTGGGCGCTAGTATTTATTACAATGGTATTGGCGAATATAATGCACAATTCAAAAAATTGTTAGCATCCCACGTATATGAATTGATGACTAGTGATGTTATTACTACAACACCAGATAAAGATGTAGAAGAAATCGTATCCGTTATGCTTGATCAACATTTGAAAAATATCCCTGTTGTAGATAAAGAGTACCGTTTGATTGGCATTTTATCTCGTCGTGATATCATTAAATTGATTGCAAAAGATAACTAATTATTTACATATATGCAATACTAAACAGCCACTCCCTATGAGTGGCTGTTTCCTTATAATGCTAAGAATTGCATTGAATTTTCATTTATGATATTATAAGGAGTGCATAATATACTACAGAAATTTGGGCGTTTGCCCTTCAAGGAGGACATATTTTAATGAAAGCAACTGTAAATCCTGTTGATCAACACGTAGTAACTTTAACTATCGAAGTACCTGCAGCAGAAGTAGACAAAGGTATCAAACAAGCGGTAAAACGCATTGCAAACCAAGTGAACATCCCTGGCTTCCGTAAAGGCCACGCACCTCGTCGTGTATTGGAAATGAACTTTGGTAAAGAAGCTATCTTGGAAGAAGCATTTGACGTATTGGCTAGCCAAAACTATAGTGCTGCTCTTCGTGAAAACGATATCGTTCCTGTATCTGATCCAGAAACAGAACGCGTACAATTCGAAGAAGGTAAAGATTTAATCTTCAAAGTAACTGTAACAAAACGCCCAGAAGTTAAACTTGGCGATTACAAAGGCTTAGAAGCTACAAAACAAGACGCTACTGTAACTGATGAACAAATTGAAGAACAATTGAACAATATTCGTGAACAACAAGCTAAAATGGTTGTTGCTGAAGAAGGCGCTACAATTCAAAAAGACGACTTCGCAGTAATCGATTTCGCTGGTTCTGTTGACGGTAAACCATTTGATGGTGGCGAAGGTAAATCCTACCCATTACAAATTGGTTCCGGTAGCTTCATCCCAGGTTTCGAAGATCAATTGATCGGCGCAAAAGCTGGTGATGATGTAACTGTAAAAGTAACATTCCCAGAAGACTACTTTGTAGCTGAATTAGCTGGTAAAGAAGCAGAATTCAAAACTCATATCCATGATATTAAACGTAAAGAATTGCCTGAATTGAACGATGAATTCGCAAAAGAAGCAAGCTCTTACGAAACAATTGAAGAATTGAAAAACGATCTTCGCGCTAAAATGGAAGAAGAAGCATCCCGTCGTGCCATCGACACTTACAATGCTGATTTGATTCAAGCAGCTGTTAAAAATGCAACTGTAGATATTCCAGAAGTGATGATCAACGATCGCGTAGAACAAATGATTCAAGAATTGGCTATGAACATGGAAGGCCGTGGCTTGAAACTTGATGACTACTTGAAATTCTCCAATAAAACTATTGAAGATTTACGCACTGAATACAAAGATTCCGCAGCTGAAAATGTACGCGCTGACTTAGTATTGGACGCTGTTGCAACTGCTGAAGGTATCGAAGTAACTCCAGATGATATGAATCGCGAAATCTTCATTATGGCTCAAAACTTTGGGGCAGATCCTAAAGAAGTTTGGGATATTATTGCAAAAGAAGGTCGTGTAGCTATGTTAGCAGGCTCTGTAGCTCGCAAAAAAGCAGCTCGATTCATCATCGATAATGCAAAAGGTGCAGAAGCAGCAGAATAATGCTTGCTCCCTAGGTACATGAAAAGGTGATTATATGTATGTACCAATCGTAGTTGAACAAGGCGAACGTGGTGAACGTTCGTATGATATTTACTCTCGCTTATTAAAGGATCGCATTATCTTTTTAGGTGGACCTATTGATGATAATGTTGCAAATGCGGTGATTGCCCAAATGCTTTTCCTAGAAGCAGAGGATCCAGATAAAGATATTCATCTATATATTAATAGCCCAGGTGGTGTTGTAACTGCTGGTATGGCTATCTATGACACGATGCAATATATTAAACCAGATGTGTCTACCATTTGTGTAGGCTCCGCTGCAAGTATGGGGGCTGTATTATTGACAGCCGGTGCAAAGGGAAAACGCTTTGCATTGCCTCATGCGCGCGTTATGATTCACCAACCATTGGGTGGTGTACAAGGTCAAGCATCTGAAATCGAAATCCATGCCCGTGAAATTCTTCGTATGCGTGAAGAGTTAAATGGTATCCTAGCAGCTCGCAGTGGCCAAGATATTGAAGTGGTAGCACGTGATACTGATCGTGATAACTTCATGAGTGCCCAAGATGCCGTTGAATACGGTTTGATTGACGAGGTGTTAACTCGCGATACTCTAGAAAGCAAGTAATGGAGGCGCTCATTGGCAAAAGATAAAGATCCTATGCGTTGTAGCTTTTGCGGACGCACAAGTGATGAAGTAAGAAAACTAGTGGCCGGTCCTAATGTGTACATCTGTGATGAATGCGTAGAAGTTTGTGAACGCATCATTGAAGATGAACTTGGTGACATCGGTACAGAAGACTTTAAATTAAAAGAATTGCCAACGCCAAAAGAAATTAAAGCTCATCTTGATCAATATGTCATTGGTCAAGATGATGCTAAAGTTTCCCTTGCGGTGGCAGTATATAATCACTACAAACGTCTACAAACAGATAATGTGGTAGATGATGTAGAACTACAAAAGTCCAATGTTCTATTTATTGGACCTACAGGTAGTGGTAAAACATTATTGGCTCAAACATTGGCAAAAATGTTAGAGGTTCCATTTGCAATTGCAGATGCAACAAGCTTAACCGAGGCTGGCTATGTAGGGGAAGATGTAGAAAATATTCTATTAAAACTCATTCAAGCCGCCGATTATGATATTGAACGGGCTGAACGCGGTATTATTTACATCGATGAAATCGATAAGATTGCCCGTAAGTCTGAAAATCCTTCCATTACACGTGACGTGTCAGGGGAAGGTGTGCAACAAGCACTTTTAAAAATCTTAGAAGGTACCGTTGCTTCCGTACCACCTCAAGGCGGTCGTAAGCATCCTAATCAAGAAATGTTACAAATCGATACTACTAATATTCTCTTTATTTGTGGTGGCGCATTTGATGGCATGGATAAGGTTATTACAAAACGTACCGCTAAGAAAACATTAGGTTTTGGTGCTGATGTACAACGTGCTGAAGAACGCGATGTATCTGCGATTCTCAAAGAGGTTGTACCTGAAGATTTATTGAAATTTGGTTTGATTCCTGAATTTATTGGTCGTTTGCCTGTTATGGTAACATTAGACCTATTAGATCGGGATGCATTGGTCCAAATTCTTACAAAACCGAAAAATGCATTGACTAAGCAATATGAAAAAATTCTATCCCTGGATGGTGTAGAATTGACATTTGAAGATGATGCATTAGAAGAAATCGCTGATGAAGCATTACAGCGTAAAACTGGTGCTCGTGGTTTGCGTGCCATTATTGAGAAGGTAATGAAGTATGTTATGTATGAAGTTCCATCTATGGATGATGTGGCAAAATGCATAGTTACCAGAGAAGCCGTAAAGGGCACAGGTGAACCTATACTCAAAAATGAGGCAGACAAAGACATCCAGCTGAAATCGTAATTCGAAGAAACTCATTTCTGTGTAGGAATGAGTTTCTTTTCATAATATAAATCCTTGGAGGACATATGAATTTACTCGAAGTAGGTATTCCTACCGTTCCCCTTAGAGGGATGGTTGTATATCCGAATATCGTGATTCACCTCGATATCGGTCGAGACAAATCCATCAAAGCGGTAGAAGCCGCAATGAACGAAGATCGCATTATGGCAGTGGTATCCCAAAAGGATGATTCTGTAGATGCACCTACCGTTCATGATTTAGCCCAAATGGGTACACTTGTAAAAATTAAACAAATGTTGCGCTTACCAGGTGGTATTGTTCGTGTTCTCGTTGAAGGTATTACTCGTATTCGTGTTATGAACATTACGAGCATGGATCCTTATTATGTAGGGGACTATGAACGTGTAGCATCCATTTTCGAAGATGATGTAGAACTTGAGGCGTATCGTCGTTTAGTACAGTCTAAATTTAATGAATGGGCTGATGAAGCTAAAACGATTACTGAAGAAGGCGTTACACGCGTTATGGAATTGCGTGACCCTTGTGAACTAGCCGATCAAGTAGCATTTATGCTGCCTGTTAATAATACAAAACGACAAGAGTTACTAGAAGAATTATCTGTTGCAAGACGATTGAACATGATTGTAGGCATTCTTAATATGGAATTACAAATTTCTGATTTGGAAAATTCCATCAATAATCAAGTTCGTCAAGCTATGGAAAAAACACAAAAAGAATATTTCTTGCGTGAAAAAATTCGCGTCATTCATGATGAATTGGGTGATAAGGGCGACCCTGAAGAAGAAGCAGATGAATTAAGAGAACAATTAAAAGCTCTTAATTTGAGCGAAGAGGTTCACAATCGTATCGATAAAGAAATTTCTCGCTATAGCCGCATGCCACAAATGATGCCAGAAGCGACCATTCTTAGAAATTATCTTGACTGGGTGCTAAGTTTACCATGGAACGATGTTACCGATGATCGTCTAGATATCAATGAAGCAAAAGATATTTTAGAGGCTGATCATTATGGTTTAGAAAAGGTTAAGAAACGTATCTTAGAATTCTTGGCAGTTCGCAAATTGACAGGTAAGAATAGCGGTTCCATCCTTTGCTTAGTAGGTCCTCCTGGTGTTGGTAAAACATCGTTAGCTTCATCCATTGCTAAAGCGATGAATCGTAAATTCGTACGCGCATCCTTAGGCGGCGTTCGCGATGAAGCTGAAATTCGTGGCCATCGTCGTACATACATTGGCGCATTGCCAGGTCGTATGATTCAGGGCATTAAAAATGCAGGTACACGTAATCCTGTATTCTTGCTTGATGAAATCGATAAATTGGCATCCGATTATAAAGGTGATCCGTCTTCTGCATTATTAGAAGTATTGGATCCGGAACAAAATAGTACATTTAGCGATCATTTTATTGAAATTCCATTTGATTTCTCCGATGTATTCTGGATTACTACGGCGAATGTGGCCTCCAATATTCCAGGCCCATTATTAGACCGTATGGAAATTATTGAGCTTTCAAGCTACATGGAAGATGAAAAATTAGAAATTGCTAAGCGCTATTTAGCACCTAAACAAATCGAAAAGAACGGTTTAAAAGATAATAAGATTAAACTATCTGATGCAGTGTTAAAGAAAATTGTATCCGAATATACTCGTGAAGCTGGCGTTCGCACCTTGGAAAAAACTATCGCTAAAGTATGCCGAAAAATGGCTTACCAAGTGGTAGAACAAGATATTGAAACTCCGAAAGTTTCCGTCAAGAATTTACACGAATACTTAGGCGCGCCTATCTTTATCGATCAAGAGCGTGAAAAGAAACCTCAAGTGGGTTATGTTAACGGACTTGCTTGGACCTCTGTAGGTGGTGTAGTATTACCTTGTGAAGCGACAACAATGGCAGGGACTGGCAAATTAGCACTAACCGGTAGCCTTGGTAAAGTAATGCAAGAATCCGGTCATGCTGCTATGAGCTATATTCGTCATAATGCAAAATCCTTGAAAATCGATGAAGAATTCTATAAAAAGTTAGACATTCACGTTCATCTTCCAGAAGGGGCAACACCAAAGGATGGTCCTTCTGCAGGGATTACGATGACATTAGCAATGGTATCTGCCTTGACGGGACGTAAGGTGCGCGCTGATCTCGCTATGACTGGTGAAATCACATTGCGTGGCCGCGTATTACCAATTGGCGGTCTTAAAGAGAAATTGTTGGCAGCATTGTCATATGGTGTGAAAGAGGTTTTAATTCCAAAAGGTAATGAAAAGGATATTCCTGAATTACCAGATAGTGTAAAAGAAGGTCTTATCATCACACCTGTTAAGACAATGGATGAAGTTTTAGCAAAGGCACTTGTATAATGCAAAAGAAGAAAAAATCCACAAAACATATGGGGCCAAAACCACAATATACAAGAAAAGAAATTAAGGGGCCTCGCATTATAGCAGCAAAATATAATACATCCTGTGTAAAAGCAGATCAATATCCTGAAGGGGATACGGTAGAAGTAGCCTTTTTAGGACGCTCTAATGTGGGCAAATCCTCATTGATTAATTCTTTGTGTAATTATCGTGGTCTTGCTCTTGTGAGTGGACAGCCAGGGAAAACAAAGACGATAAACTATTTTGATATTGAATCAAAAGAGGATATTAGTGAAACTGAAGAACGTCGGTACCACTGGTTCTTAGTGGATTTACCTGGATATGGTTTTGCAAAGACGAATAAAGATAATCGCAATATGTGGTCATCATTTATATCTGATTATATATTGCATTCTGAACGATTAATGTTATTATGCTTGCTTATCGATGGGCGTCATCCAGAGATGCCTATCGACAAAGTGGCGTTTGATTGGCTCGTTGAGGCCGGTGTGCCTCTTCAAATCGTGGTGACAAAGGTAGATAAGCTCAATGCTAAAGAAAAATCAGTAAATTTAGCAAAAATTAAAGCCATGTATCCAACTGATTCTCCACCGATTATGTATAGCTCATTGAAACATACGGGCCGTGAGTTATTGCAGCAACGAATTAATCAAGTACTAGTAGGGGAGGAAGCATGAGTAATTCAAACCAATTAGAGATGATGGAACGCATCGCTCTTGATTTAGAGGGTGTTGAACGTGCTCTTGCGTCATCCTTTAATACAGGATCTGAAGATTTTAATACGCTGATTAGACCTTTATCCGAGGCCGGTGGTAAACGTTTGCGCGCGCAATTATGCTTGCTTATTGCCAATGCGGGTACATCGGTAGAGGCGGAACGTATTAAGATTGCAGAAGCTGTAGAAATGTTACATCTAGCGACGTTGATTCATGATGATGTCTTAGATCAAGCGGAAATACGTCGCGGTGAAGAGACAATTCATAAGCACAAAGGCAATAAGGTTGCCATTTTAAGTGGTGACTATTTATTTGCTAAGGCATTCCGTATCGTATCCGAAATGCCACATATGGAATATTTAAAGGTCTTTTCTCATATCATCACCTGTCTTGTGGAAGGTGAATTTATGCAAATGGAAGATGTGTATCGCATTGACCAAGGCATAGACCGATATATGACAAAGACGCAAAAGAAAACAGCCGACTTTATGGAGGGCTGCATGGAACTAGGGGGTCTGTTAGGTGGCTGGTCTAGTGATGAAATTATGTACCTAAAACGATATGGTCATGCGTTGGGGATGGCGTTCCAGATTACCGATGATATTATGGATTATCGCGAAACCTCAGACACGACAGGCAAACCTGTGGGGAATGACCTTCGAGAGGGCTTGCTAACCTATCCATTGCTTAGTATCGTTAATGAAAGCAATCAGAATCAGTTGTTGCAAGATATTAAGAACCTTAATCATGGCGGTAATGAACAAGAGATTATCGATTATGTTATCGCTCAGGGTGGTATAGATAATACATTACGGGTCGCACAACAATATTGTGATGATGCGTTATCTGCATTACAATCTATACGTGATTTTGATGGCAAAGAGTTTTTAGTATTAGCTGTTCAAAACTTAGCAGATAGAAAGGTATAATATGGAGGCCTTCGAACCTAAAGATTTCGAATATCCCATAAAGAAACCTTCATTTGATAGCGTAGTTCGACAAAAGCGTCGGGAACAAGCACAAAAAGCAGAACAAGAGCAATATGCCGTGGTAAATACTGAACAGGAAGAGGATGCTCCCGAGCCGTTATATACGGAGATGGAACAAAAGATGATGGACGAAGCTGCCAATTTATCATTGGTAGGTCATCTATCAGAACTTCGCAGACGTATTATAATTATGGTTGTTGCTATTATCATAGGAACGGGCATTGCCTATTATTATGTAGACGTATTATTAGATATTTTATTAGCCCCTGCAGGCAAGTTATATTACATGCGTCCTACAGAAGCCTTCTTTACGTATATGAAGGTATCCATCGTAGGCGGCATAATTTTGGCATCGCCTATCATACTGCATCAAATATGGCTCTTTGTGAAACCAGCATTGACAGTTCGCGAGAAACATCTATCAAACTGGATTTTACCAGTAGCCTTTTTGTTGTTTGTAACAGGTATTTTCTTTTCCTATATCTTAGTGTTGCCTGCTGCGGTTAAGTTCTTTATGGGCTTTGCCACCGATGAATTACAACCGATGTTTTCCATTGGTCAATATATGGACTTTGTATTGGCCTTTGTACTACCGTTTGGCTTTATATTCGAACTGCCATTGGTCATTATCATTATGGGATATTTTAATTTAATTACATCCCAATTCTTAAAGAAGAAACGCAAAATATTTATTTTGCTTTCCTTTATTATAGGTGCAGTAATTTCACCTACACCGGATATGTTTTCACAAACTATGATTGCATTGCCGATGATATTATTATATGAAACTAGCCTCTTTGTGTTAGCTAAAGTGATGAAACGATAAGTACTTACTTTCAGGAGGAACGATGAAAACCTACGAAAATTTAACCACCTACAATCCTGGTGAAATCGAAAGTAAATGGTATTCCTATTGGGAAAACCAAGGTTACTTTCACGAAGAAGTAGACACTGACAAGGAACCATTTAGCATTGTATTGCCACCTCCAAATGTAACAGGTATGTTGCATATGGGGCATGCACTAGATAATACATTACAAGATATCTTGATTCGTTTTAAACGTATGCAAGGTTACAATGTATTATGGATGCCTGGTACAGACCATGCTGGTATTGCTACACAAATCAAGGTAGAAGAAATGCTCGCTAAAGAAGAGGGCAAATCTCGCTATGATTTAGGTCGTGAAAAATTCGTAGAACGCGTTTGGGAATGGAAGAAAGAATATGGCGATACCATTGTTAAACAAATTCGCAGCTTAGGTGCATCCTGTGACTGGAGCCGTGAACGTTTTACATTGGATGAAGGATACTATCATGCAGTACGTGAAGTATTTGTAAGTCTTTATGAAAAAGGTTTGATCTATCGTGGTGAACGCATCATCAACTGGTGCCCTCGTTGTGCAACAGCATTGTCTGATGTAGAGGTAGAACACGAAGATGAACACGGTCATTTATGGCATATTAAATACCCTGTAAAAGGTGAAGAAGATCGCTTTGTTATCGTTGCGACAACACGTCCTGAAACAATGTTCGGCGACGTAGCGGTAGCAGTAAATCCTGAAGACGACCGTTATAAAGATTTAATTGGTAAAACATTAATTTTGCCATTTGTTAATCGTGAAATTCCTGTTATTGCTGATGATTATGTAGATGCAAGCTTTGGTACAGGTTGTGTAAAAATTACACCAGCCCATGACCCTAACGACTTTGAAATGGGTCAACGTCACAACTTAGAATCCATCGTTGTTATGAACAATGATGCGACAATGAACGAAGGTGCTGGTAAATTTAACGGCATGACACGCGAAGAAGCGCGTAAACAAGTGGTAGCTGAGCTTGATGAATTAGGATTGCTAGAAAAAATCGAAGATCATGACCATGCGGTTGGTCATTGTTCCCGTTGTAAAACGATTATTGAACCAATGGTTTCTAAACAATGGTTCGTAGATATGAAACCTCTTGCAGAGCCAGCATTGAAGGTTGTAAAAGATGGTGACGTTCAATTCGTTCCTGAACGTTTTACTAAAACATATGTAAATTGGCTCGAAAACATCCGCGACTGGACGATTTCTCGTCAATTATGGTGGGGTCATCGTATTCCAGCGTGGTATTGTGATGACTGTGGTGAAACGATTGTTAGCCGTGAAGACATTACAGAATGCCCTCATTGTCATGGACATGTAACACAAGATCCAGATGTACTCGATACCTGGTTTAGTTCTGGTTTATGGCCATTTGCTACCATGGGTTGGCCTAAAGATACAGCAGAGCTTAAACAATGGTATCCAACAAGTGTACTCGTAACTGGTTATGATATTATCTTCTTCTGGGTTGCTCGTATGATTTTCATGGCTCTTGAGTTTGAACATGAAATTCCATTCAAACATGTATTTATTCATGGTCTTGTACGCGATAGCCAAGGCCGCAAGATGAGTAAATCCTTAGGCAATGGCATCAATCCATTAGATGTAATCGGCGAATATGGTGCTGATGCATTGCGCTTTACACTTGTAACAGGTAATACACCGGGCAATGATATGCGTTTCTACATGGAACGTGTGGAAGCAAACCGCAACTTTGCAAATAAAATTTGGAATGCTTCTAAATTCGTTCTCATGAATTTGACGAATTATGATGAAAGTTTCGTTCCTACTGAGGCTGATTTAACATTGGCTGACAAATGGATTGTCGAAAAATACAATGAAACCGTAGCAAGTATTACTGCAAATCTTGATAAATTTGAGCTTGGTGAAGCGGCTAGCTCCGTATATGATTTCATTTGGAATACATATTGCGACTGGTACATTGAACTTGCAAAACCTCGTTTGTATAGCGATGCTAATGAACGCGATCGTCGCACTGTACAATATTTGCTTGTAACAATCTTGCGTCATATGCTTGAATTGTTGCATCCATTTATGCCATTCGTTACAGAACATATTTGGCAACACTTGCCTCATGAAGGTGAAAGCATTGTGATTGCTAAATGGCCAGAAGCGTTAGCTTTCACAAATCTTACAGAGGCTGCACGTCAAATGGAAATCATGATGGATGCTATTAAAGGTATTCGTAACATGCGCGCTGAAATGAATGTACCTTTGGGCAAAAAAGCCGAAGTTATTGTAGCACCGACTGATGCGTCTATTGCTGAGGCCGTTGCAGAGCATAGCGATTATTTCGTAACACTTGCATGGGCTGAAAAGGTAACTATTCTAGGTGCTGATGATCCAAAACCTGAAAATGCAACCGTAACTGTTGTAAATGGTATGGAAGTATATCTTCTCTTGAAGGATCTTATCGATGCAGATAAAGAAAAAGAACGTATCGAAAAAGAAAAAGGTCAAATGCAAAAAGAAATTGCACGCTTAGAAGGTAAATTGAGCAATCAAGGTTTCCTTGCAAAAGCACCAGAAGCAGTTGTAGCAAAAGAAAAAGAAAAACTAGAAGAATATAAACAAAAGCAACAAGCGTTGTTAGAACGTGAAGAATTCTTAAAAACCTTATAGGAGGTTTATATGACATACGAAGAAGCCTTAACGTATTTAGAAGATACCTCATCCTTCGGTATAAAACCGGGGTTAGAACGTATTCGTGCATTATTGCAAGCGTTGGGGAATCCTGAACGAGATTATAAAATCATTCATGTTACGGGTACAAATGGCAAAGGTTCTGTAACAACCTATATTTCGTATGCTCTATTTACCAGTGGATTACGGGTGGGGCGATTTACATCGCCTCACCTTGAATCTTATACGGAGCGTATAGAAATTAATGATGTTCAAATTAGCAAAGACGCTTTTGGCAATTTGATCGATTGTGTTCGACAAGGCGTAGATAAGATCATTGCTGATGGGGTAGAGCCACCTACACAATTTGAAATTCTAACGGCCGCAGCATTCCTATTCTTTAAAGAACAAGGTGTAGACTATGCTGTTGTAGAAGCTGGCTTGGGTGGATTACTGGATTCAACGAATGTTGTGACACCAGTGGTTTCCGTTATTACTAATGTTACCCTTGATCATCAAGCGTATTGTGGCAATACGGTTGAAGAGATTGCCAAGCATAAGGCGGGCATTATAAAAGAAGGTGTTCCTGTTGTAACGGCGGCTCAAGAAGGACCATTAAAGGTCATTGAAGAGACAGCTGAAGAAAAACATGCACCATTATATGTGTTTAACAAAAAGTTTGGTATCGATAGCCGTAGTGTAGTGCCTGGTGGGCAATTGATTACGGTCAGTGCTATTGGCGCACCGCCTGCTATGTTATTTACAACGATGGCTGGGATTCATCAATCTGTCAATTTGGCTTGTGCATTACAAGCTGTACGCCTAGTTATGGAACATGATGATGCTATTAGTGAAGAAACAATGCGCGAAGGCTTTGCCCGTGCCACTTGGGCTGGTCGTTTTGAGATTAAAAAAACGTTGGATCGGACATTTATATTTGATGGTGCCCACAATGCAGCCGGCGCAGAATCTTTCGGTATGACTTACCATGAATTGTTTGGGGAGACTCCGAAAACAATGGTGATGGCTATTTTGTCAGATAAGGATGAAATGGGTATTATTCGCGAAGTTGTAAAACCAAAAGATACTGTCATTGCAGTGGCTGCACCAACACCACGTACAGAGGTGCCAGAGAAATTGGTAGAAACCGTTCGACAATGTGTGAAAGGGGTAGTGGCACAGACAGAAGATTCTGTGAGCAGTGCTCTTGATTTAGCATTACAATCGACACAAGATGGAGATATCATTGTTGTATGTGGATCATTATATATTCTTGGCGAAGCTCGCGGTTGGTTACAAAACCGTATGAGCCACTAGGTAATCATTATGGATCACTCATTATTTCCAACGGAAACAAAGTTGAAGTTTTATATTGAACGACTCATTTATGGCGTAGCTATCGCCATGCCTCTACAACCGATGGTAGGCGATGTGCTCTTGTGGCTAGCCGTTGGGCTTGCCATTGTCGATTTAATACGAAGTCATAGTCTTAGCTTGCCTACGGGATGGCTATCGTGGACGGTTATGTTTTTCGTCCTTTGGACTGGTGTATCAGCTGCTTTATCCGATAATGCGCAATGGGCTTTGACAAGTTGGTTTTATCAGATTGTGGCCGGTGGCGGTATCTATTATTTAGTACGTACCTATATTAGTACGCCAAAACAGTGGCGTTATTTTCTTCAATGCACATTGGGAACGGCTATTCTCGTTTGTTGTATAGGTGCTTATGAATATATTTTTATTCCTAATCATCATATAAAGGAATGGGTTGATGCCATCCAATTTCCAAAATTAATGCGACGCATGTCGTCAACATTGACGAATCCCAATCTGTTGGGCGCTTACTTGTTGATGATTCTAAGCGTTAGTATTAGCTATTTATTGGTTTACTGGAAGGGCTTATCCGATAAAATCTTATCGGAAGAATATAAGAAACAAATCTACATGATGATTCCCATAGCATTAATACTTTTTGTTACCATGCTATTAACGTATTCACGTGGCATATGGATCAGTTTTGGTGCCATGATTATTTACTGGGGAATTTTTGTAGAACGCCGTTTATTATTATCCTTGATAGCCATCCCCATCATTCTATATTTTTATGATGGAGAAATTGCTACTCGTCTTTGGTCTATATTCCAAGGTCATGATACATCGGCTGATTTACGATGGGCCTTGTGGGATAGCACGATGTACATTGTTCGTGAAAATCCTGTGTGGGGGATTGGGTGGAATACATTTTACTTAGTATATCCAGAATATAATTATTATATTCAAGGTCCTAATGTATTGATGTATCACGCTCATAATTTATACCTTAATATGTTGGCTGAAATAGGCATACCAGGACTTATCTCCTTTATAACTGTGTTAATAGGTCATGTGGTTACCTCTATACGTCTAAAAGGTGATGTGTTCCGTAAGGCTGCCTCCATCGGTGTCGGTGCTTTAGCAGTTGGTGTCCTTGTGAGCGGTTTGTCCGATTTTGAATTATATAGTCACCAAGTAACGATTACATTCTGGTTATTGCTAGGATGGGTAGGTGCTTTTGTGAAAGTTCAACAAAATCAGACTAAAATCAATCATAATTAAAACGCATCGAAAAAAATCGAAATTGTTGTGTTATGTATAATAAGAATTAGAATAAGAGTGAATTGAAGAGAATCTATATATTGTATAGAAATTCTTCGATTCACTCTTTTTTAACTATATATATGAAATTATAAAAATATATCTATAATTCCTGAGAGTTATAACGATGTGAATTTAATTTATCCTAAAAATGGAAAATCCATGACTTTTAGTCATAATGCCCCATAAATATGTGACAAAAAATACATTTTATGCATATAAGTTGACAATGCGATTGTAAAAGCATACGATGAAGTTGGTTTAAGGAACGGTATTAGACCAAGAGATTGATCAACTGTCGTTTAACAAGGTGATTTTAAGGAGATGGTACGATGACAGACATCAAAGATCGCGTTAAAAATGCGGCCCTCCAAGGCAAAATTGTCACAGCTTATGAAGCAGCTCAAATGATTAACCACAATGATAAAGTTGGTATTTCCGGCTTTACTCCATCTGGTTATGCAAAAGCTGTACCATTGGCTTTGGCTGAACGAATGGAAAAAGAACCATTCAAAATTGATTTATGGACAGGTGCTTCCGTAGGTGATGAAGCCGACGGTGCATTAACACGTGCACATGGTATTAACCGTCGTTTCCCTTATCAAACAAATGGGGATACACGCAAAGCTTTAAATAGTGGCGACATCAAATACATTGATATGCACTTAAGTACAATGGCGCAAAATGTACGCTATGGTTTCTTTGGTGATTTAGATGTAGCTATCGTAGAAGTTTGTCAAATCAATGAAGATGGCTCTTTAGTACCTACAACATCTGTTGGTAACTCTCCAACATTTGTTAGCCAAGCTAAAAAAGTTATCGTAGAAGTAAACGTATCTCAACCATTATCTTTGGTTGGTATGCATGATATCTACGAACCACTTGATCCACCATATCGCAAACCAATTCCATTGGAACATGCTGGTGATCGTATTGGTACTGATGCAATTCCTTGTGACCCAGACAAAATCATTGCAGTAGTTCCTTGTGATGTTCCTGATACTACAAGACCTTTGGCACCTATCGATGATGATGCAAAAGCAATGAGTCAACACCTTATCAAATTCTTTGAACAAGAAATCGGTGAAGGTCGTTTACCTGAAAATTTGCTTCCATTGCAATCTGGCGTAGGTTCTGTAGCAAATGCAGTAATCAGCGGATTGGCTCAAGGCCCATTCAAAGATTTGTCCATTTATACAGAAGTAATCCAAGATGGTATGTTTGACTTAATCGATGCAGGTAAAGTAACTGTATGTTCCGGTACTGCATTAAGTCCTTCTCCAGATGGGTTGAAACGTTTCTATAATAACATCGATGAATATCGTAAAAAGATTATTCTTCGTCCACAAGAAATTTCCAACAACCCTGGTATTGCTCGCCGTATTGGTGTCATTGCCATGAATACCGCTATCGAATTTGATATTTTTGGCAATGTAAACTCTACTCATATTATGGGTAGTAAAATGATGAACGGTATTGGCGGATCTGGTGACTTTGCACGTAGTGCATATCTCACTATTTTCTGTACTAATTCCGTTGCAAAAGGTGGCGACATCAGTTCTATCGTTCCATATGTATCTCATGTGGATCACCCAGAACATGACACTATGATTTTCTGTACAGAACAAGGTGTTGCTGACTGCCGTGGTTTGAGCCCAGTGGAAAGAGCTCGTTTGATCATTGAAAAATGTGCTCACCCAGACTACAAACCAATGTTAACTGAATACCTCGAAAAAGCACTCGCTGCAACTAAAAATGCCCATACACCAATGTTGCTCGACGAAGCTCTTTCTTGGCATAAACGCTTCACAGAAACTGGAAGCATGAAAAAATAACCTGTTTTTTTAGGAGGATGATGAAAACATGGCTTACGAAAACCTTAAAGCCCAAATTGCTGAGTACAATAAACTTTGTGACGAAAAGTGTGTAAAAACTCCAGAACGTCAAAACTTGAAATACAACCGCGTGTATACACCAGTTGATATTGAAGGCTTTGATTATGAACGTGATTTGGGTATGCCTGGTGAATATCCATATACTCGTGGCGTACAACCTACAATGTACCGTGGTCGTTTCTGGACTATGCGTATGTATGCTGGTTTCGCGACAGCTGAAGAATCTAACAAACGTTACCGTTACCTTATCGAATCCGGTGCAACTGGTCTTTCCTGTGCATTCGACTTACCTACACAAATCGGTTATGACTCTGATGACGTTATGGCTGAAGGCGAAGTTGGTAAAGTAGGTGTAGCGATTGACTCCTTGGCAGATATGGAAATCTTGTTCAACGGCATCGACCTTGGCAAAGTATCCACTTCCATGACAATCAACGCTCCAGCATCCGTTTTGTTGGCAATGTATATCGCAGTAGCTGAAAAACAAGGCGTACCTTCCACAGAATTGAAAGGTACAATTCAAAATGATATTTTGAAAGAATACGCAGCTCGTGGTACTTACATTTTCCCTCCAAAACCATCCATGCGTTTGATCACTAATATCTTTGAATATTGCTCTCAATACGTTCCAAAATGGAATACAATTTCCATTTCCGGTTACCATATCCGTGAAGCAGGTTCCACAGCAGCACAAGAAATCGCATTTACAATTGCTGATGGTATCGCATATGTAGAAGCAGCTTTGAAAGCTGGTCTTGATGTTGATACATTCGCTGGTCGTCTTTCCTTCTTCTGGAATGCTCATAACAATGTACTTGAAGAAGTTGCTAAATTCCGCGCATCCCGTCGTTTATGGGCAACTATCATGAAAGAACGTTTTGGTGCTAAAAAACCAAAATCCATGATGCTTCGTGTACATACTCAAACAGCTGGTTCCATGTTGACTGCACAACAAGTTGATAACAACATCGTTCGTGTTGCTCTTCAAACTGCAGCTGCTGTAATGGGCGGTACTCAATCCTTACATACAAACTCCCGTGACGAAGCATTGGCTCTTCCTACAGAAGCATCTGTACAAGTAGCTCTTCGTACACAACAAATCGTGGCTTACGAATCTGGTTTAGCAGACGTAGTTGACCCATTGGGCGGTTCCTACTATGTAGAAGCTATGACTAACGCTATCTATGACGAAGCTATGGCTTACATCAAGAAAATTGATGAAATGGGCGGCGCTGTAGTAGCAATCGAAAAAGGCTACATCCAAAAAGAAATCCAAGAATCCGCTTACAAATGGCAAATGGAAGTTGAATCTGGCTTGCGCACAATCGTTGGCGTAAACAAATTCCAAGTTGAAGAAGAAGCTCCAAAAGACTTGCTTCGCGTAGACGCTTCCGTAGGTGTAAACCAATCTAAGAAAACTCAAGCAGTTCGCGCTAACCGCGATCAAGCAGCAGTTGACAAAGCTTTAGCTGATTTGAAAGCTGGCGCAGCTGACGAAAACGTTAACTTGATGCCATTAATTCTTGCAGCAGTTAAAACATATGCTACTTTGGGTGAAATTTGTAATGTATTGCGCGAAGTATTCGGTGAATACCAAGCTCATTCCACATTATAATATCGGCTAATTTCGGAGGTAATTATCATGGCAGAAAAACGTATTAGAGTAATCGTAGCAAAACCAGGTCTTGATGGTCATGACCGTGGTGCAAAAGTTGTAGCACGCGCACTTCGCGATGCTGGTTTCGAAGTAATCTACACAGGTCTTCGTCAAACTCCAGAACAAATCGTAGAAGCAGCACTTTCTGAAGACGTTAATGTAGTTGCATTATCCCTTCTTTCCGGCGCTCACAACACATTGTTCCCTAAAATTGTTGAACTTTTGAAAGAAAAAGGCATGGGCGATGTATTAGTAATCGGCGGTGGCGTTATTCCTGATGCTGATATTCCTGGCTTGAAAAAAGCTGGCGTAGCAGCTGTATTCACACCTGGTACTCCAACTGGTGATATCGTAGACTTCATCAAGGAAAACGTAAAATAATTAACTGGGCAAGAGAGGGGCTCAACTGGAATGGTTGGCTCCCCTCTATTCCCATATTCTAAGATAGGTGGTGAGGCGAATGGATTTAGTTAAAGGCCTCTTTGAAGGCTCAAGACTAGCCTTAGCACGGTCCATCACTGCTGTAGAAAACGAGTATGAAAATGCCATCGATATTATGAAGGCAATTTACCCTAAAACGGGTAATGCACGTATTCTCGGTATAACTGGTGCCCCTGGTGCTGGTAAAAGTACTTTGACAGATAAGGTTGTTAAACATTATCTAGATCAAGGTAAAAAAATCGGCATCGTTGCCATCGACCCAACAAGCCCATTCTCTGGTGGTGCTATCTTGGGGGACCGTATTAGAATGAATGATTTGACATTAAATGAAAATGTATTCATTCGAAGCATGGGGACGCGTGGTAGTCTAGGTGGTTTATCCAAAAAGACTGCAGACGTTGTAAAATTAATGGATGCCTTTGGCATGGACTTAATTATCATTGAAACAGTAGGCGTAGGTCAATCCGAAGTAGATATCGTAAAAAATGCAGATACTACATTGGTCGTTCTTGTTCCTGGTCTCGGTGATGATATCCAAGCTATTAAAGCGGGTATTCTTGAAATCGGCGATGTATTTGCTATCAATAAAGCTGACCGAGATGGTTGCGATCGTTTGAATGTTGAAATTGAAATGATGCTTGACCTAGATTCTCGTGAAGTAAAATGGCGCCCACCAATTAAGCGCACAATTGCTAGTAAAGACCAAGGCGTAGATGAACTTATCGAAGCCTTAGATGAACATTTTGAGTATCTTGAAGATTCCGGTGAATTGGAATCTCGTCGGGCAGAACGTACTCGCGATGAAATCATCGCAATGATTAATGAACAAATTGGTCGTTATGTAGCTGATAAAATCATTACAAGCGACGAATTTAATAGCCAAGTAGCAGCTGTCAATGAACGTGCAAACGATCCATATACAGTTGTTAACGGCGTAATGACAAACGTGCTAAAGTAGACGGCGACTACATAGCATTAGAGATTTAGCCTTATAAAGGAGATAATCGAAATGGCTTTTAAAGTATTACAAGTGGATCACATCGGTATTGGTGTTAATGATTTAGCAGCAACTAAAGAATTTTACAAAAATGCTTTGGGAATTCAACATCTTCCTGAAGATGAAGTAGTAGAAGAACAAAAAGTAAAAGTATCCTTCTTCCCATGCGGCGATGCTGAATTAGAATTCTTGGAAACTACTACTCCAGACGGCCCTATCGGTAAATTCATCGAAAAAAATGGCGGTCGTGATGGTATCCAACACGTTGCTTTGCGTGTAGATAATATTGAAAATGCTATTGCTGATCTTATGGCGAAAGGTATTCGTATGATTGACGAAAAACCTCGTTATGGTGCTGGCGGTTCCTCTATTGCATTCGTTCATCCTAAAGCTACAGGTGGCGTATTACTTGAACTTTGTCAACGAATGAAATAAAATATTATTGTAACAAGTTTTTATGGAGGTGCTGACATGCAAACAGTGCAAGAAAAAATTGAGTTGTTGCACGAAAAACTAGCAAAAGTTAAAGCTGGTGGCGGTGAAAAACGCGTTGAGAAACAACATTCTCAAGGTAAAATGACTGCTCGTGAACGTTTGGCTAAATTATTCGATGACAACTCTTTTGTTGAACTTGATCAATTCGTTAAACATCGTTGTGTTAACTTCGGTCAAGACAAAAAAGAATTACCAGGCGAAGGTGTAGTAACTGGTTATGGTACTATCGATGGTCGTTTGGTATATGCATTCGCACAAGACTTCACTGTAGAAGGTGGTTCTCTTGGTGAAATGCACGCTGCTAAAATCGTTAAAGTACAACGTTTAGCAATGAAAATGGGTGCTCCTATCGTTGGTATCAATGATTCCGGCGGGGCTCGTATTCAAGAAGCTGTAGATGCTCTTGCTGGTTACGGTAAAATTTTCTTTGAAAATACAAATGCATCTGGCGTTATTCCACAAATTTCCGTAATCATGGGACCATGTGCAGGCGGTGCTGTATATTCTCCAGCATTGACTGACTTCATCTACATGGTTAAAAACACATCTCAAATGTTCATCACTGGTCCTGCAGTTATTAAATCTGTAACTGGTGAAGAAGTAACAGCTGAAGATCTTGGTGGCGCAATGGCTCACAACTCTGTGTCCGGTGTTGCTCACTTCGCAGCTGAAAATGAAGATGATTGCATCGCTCAAATCCGCTACTTGTTAGGTTTCTTACCTTCTAACAACATGGAAGATGCTCCATTGGTAGATACAGGTGATGACCCAACTCGTGAAGACGAAGGCTTAAACAGCTTGTTACCTGATAACAGCAACATGCCATACGACATGAAAGATGTTATCGCAGCTACTGTAGATAATGGTGAATACTATGAAGTACAACCATTCTATGCTACAAACATCATTACATGCTTCGCACGTTTTGATGGTCAATCTGTTGGTATCATTGCTAACCAACCTAAAGTAATGGCTGGTTGCTTGGACATCAACGCATCTGACAAATCTTCCCGTTTTATCCGTTTCTGTGATGCTTTCAATATTCCAATCGTTAACTTCGTTGACGTTCCTGGTTTCTTGCCTGGCACAAATCAAGAATGGGGCGGTATCATTCGTCATGGTGCTAAAATGTTGTATGCTTACTCTGAAGCAACAGTACCAAAAATTACTGTTATCACTCGTAAAGCATACGGTGGTTCCTACCTCGCTATGTGTTCCCAAGATTTGGGCGCCGATCAAGTATACGCTTGGCCTACATCCGAAATCGCTGTAATGGGTCCTGCTGGTGCAGCTAACATCATCTTCAAGAAAGACGAAGATAAAGACGCTAAAACAGCTAAATACGTAGAAGAGTTCGCAACTCCTTACAAAGCTGCAGAACGTGGCTTCGTAGATGTTGTAATCGAACCAAAACAAACTCGTCCAGCTGTTATCAACGCGTTGGCTATGCTTGCAAGTAAACGTGAAAACCGTGCTCCAAAGAAACATGGTAATATTCCATTATAATTCGATTCGGTAATCATATCATCGAATTTGGGAGATACCTTTCTTTACTTATTTTTTAGAAAGGGGAATGATTATGGAAGGACAAGCAGTTACTACCAATCCCTGGTTAATCATGGCCATTAATATGACAGTTGTATTTGTTGTGTTGATTCTTTTAGGCATTTTGATGGAAATCGTTCATTTGATTGACCCTACGAAAAAGAAAAAAGAAGCACCGGCAAGTGCTCCTGTTGCAGCTCCTGCGGCTACTCCAGTGGCTACACCAAGTGCATCTGCTCAAAATGAGGATGAAGTAGTAGCAGCTATCGTGGGTGCCATTGTAGCGATGGGGTACTCATCTGAACAAATTGCATCTATTCGACCTACAGCAACCAGTGCTAAATGGCGCTTGGAAGGTCGTTTAAGCGGTAGAAATTAATATTTTTTTAGGAGGCATTTGTCATGAGCAATGCTACAAAGGCTAACGGTAAAGCTCCATCTCAAGATGTAGTAGCAGTTATCGTTGGCGCATTAGCGGCAATGGGTTATTCCGCTGATCAAATCGCGCATATCCGTCCAATTGTAAGCTACAATTGGAAAATGGAAGGTCGCTTACGCGGTAATCGATAAGATTAACGCTTTTAGGTAATCGATAGGATTATCAGAATTATGTGTAAATGAAAATTAATTATTGTGTATATATACACATTTGGAGGAATTTAAGATGAAAAAATTCAACGTTACAGTAAATGGCACAGCATATGATGTAGAAGTTAATGAAGTAAAAGCTGCAGCTCCTGCAGCAGCTCCTAAAGCAGCACCAGCAGCAGCTCCTAAAGCAGCTCCTGCACCAGCTCCAGCTCCAGCTGCAGCAGCAGCTCCAGTTCCAGCAGGTGCTGAAACTGTAAAAGCTCCAATGCCTGGTAAAATCCTATCTGTAGCAGTATCCGCTGGTCAAGCAGTTAAAAAAGGCGAAACTTTGTTGATCCTTGAAGCTATGAAAATGCAAAACGAAATCGCAGCTCCTCATGATGCTGTAGTTGCAGAAGTTCGCGTAGCTGCTAACCAAACTGTATCCACTGGCGATGACATGGTTGTTCTTGGCTAATACCAAGTGTTGTCTTATGGCGCGGCTGCGCCGTGCCATATAACAACTTTATATTTGTGAAAGGGGAACGCATATGGAGGCTTTTGCTGTTGCGATACAATCTGTTATAAATGATAGCGGGTTCCTCGCATTTACAACATACAATGCTATTATGATTCTTGTAGGTTTGATCCTATTGTATTTAGCATTTGCTAAAGAGTTTGAACCATTATTGTTGGGTCCGATTGCGTTTGGTTGTGTACTTGCTAATATTCCTCGTAATGGCTTCGAAGAAGGCGTTATGGCACTTATTAGCGCAGGTATCTCCCAAGAAATCTTCCCACCTTTAATTTTCCTTGGTGTAGGTGCAATGACTGACTTTGGTCCGCTCATTGCTAATCCTAAAACATTGTTGTTAGGTGCTGCTGCACAAATCGGCGTATTCGTTGCGTTAGGTGGCGCTATGATGCTCGGCTTCACAGCTCAAGAAGCTGCAGCTATCGGTATTATCGGTGGTGCAGACGGTCCTACATCTATCTACTTAGCTACTAAACTAGCTCCTCATTTATTAGGTGCTATCGCGGTTGCCGCATATTCCTATATGTCCTTGGTACCGTTGATTCAACCACCTGTAATGAAATTATTCACTACACAAAAAGAGCGTGAAATTGTAATGGAACAATTGCGTGATGTTACACGTTTTGAAAAAATCGTATTCCCAATCGTTGCAACAATCTTCATTTCCTTATTGCTTCCTTCCATTACATCCCTTTTAGGTATGTTGATGTTAGGTAACTTATTCCGTGAATCTGGCGTAACTGATCGTTTGTCCGATACATCTCAAAATGCGTTGATCAATACTGTTACAATCTTCTTAGCGACTGGTACTGGTTTAACAATGAGTGCGGAACACTTCTTAAGTATGCAAACACTCCTTATCATTTGCTTAGGTTTGGTTGCATTCATCGGTGGTACAGCTGGTGGCGTATTATTTGGCTCTCTGTCAAATGTTGGGGTGTTCACCCTACGAGCCTTCTTTGGCACCAATCATATGTATGGTTGGTGCCATTCTTTTTGCTCAAAAGTAGAATACGTACTCTAAATCTATCAAAGCGGCGAAGTCCATAGCTTATTCGTTTTAATACCTTAATCTTGTTGTTAGTTCCTTCTGTGTATCCATTAGAATATGGGAGTAAGAATGCATTGGTTAATTGCGTCATCCATGCTGGAAATGATGTAAAGAAGTTATTAAATTCATTCAATCCAGATGCTTTCACTAATTCCAACCAATACATTAAATGTGCAGCTATCTCTTGTTTACCATAGATCGAAAAGATTTTTCTAAAAGAAAGTTTTAAAGCATATGCTTTTCGTAAATCATCAGAAACTCGAAGTATTTCACAGAGCTTAACGTGTTCAACTTCCGTTAAATGATCTGGATGTTTCATTAGCACGCGTCTATTTTGTTTTAACATGCGTGAGTGAGAAGCCAGTTTATGTTGTTCACGCTTTCTAACTCGCTCTACCGCCCAATCTACAAGTCGACACACATGGTATCGATCACAGATAATATGCGCATGTGGAAATAGGGCCTCCATGATGCGCTTAAATTGTATGGACATATCCATAACAATAAACTTAACTTGTAGGCGATCCTTATGCTTAAATGATGTAAAATACCGAATTAATGCTTGTGTATCACGTTTTGGTAAAATATCTAATATTTCATGTGTATCTAGATTGGTTAAATTGACTTGGTATTGATGTCCTTCTGCGTTTCCTTTGAATTCATCAATACCAATCACAGTAGGTAAT
>ENA-OWOG01000029-OWOG01000029.1-gut-metagenome-genome-assembly--contig:-NODE-29-length-100602-cov-17.662472_pt1 | contig 100602 bp, 84 predicted proteins | sample MGYA00248249_ERZ651793 | MGnify/ENA primary metagenome ERZ651793 (study PRJEB26908, sample SAMEA4031700) | gut metagenome | biome: gut; feature: normal infant; material: stool | place: China | collected... | reverse complement strand
TTGTTCATGAATAAAGTTGTCCTCTATTGTCGCCCTGGGTTTGAGAAAGAGTGCGCAGCAGAAATTACCGATAAGGCCTCGCGCCTTGAGGTGTTTGGTTTTGCCCGAGTCAAAGACGACTCCGGCTATGTGATTTTTGAGTGCTATCAGGCCGAAGACGGCGAAAAGCTGGTGCGCGAGCTGCCGTTCAGCTCGCTGGTGTTTGCCCGCCAGATGTTTGTGGTTGGCGAACTGCTGCGCGACCTGCCGCCGGAAGACCGGATTTCCCCGATCGTCGGTATGCTGCAGGGCGTGGTGGAGAAGGGCGGCGAGCTGCGCGTGGAAGTGGCCGATACCAACGAAAGCAAAGAGCTGATGAAGTTCTGCCGCAAGTTTACGGTACCGCTGCGCGCGGCGCTGCGCGAAGCGGGCGTGCTGACCAACTATGAAACGCCAAAACGTCCGGTGGTCCACGTGTTCTTTATCGCGCCGGGCTGCTGCTACACCGGCTATTCGTTGTCTAACAACAACTCGCCGTTCTATATGGGCATTCCTCGCCTCAAGTTCCCGTCCGATGCGCCAAGCCGTTCGACTCTCAAGCTGGAAGAGGCGTTTCACGTCTTTATCCCGGCGGATGAGTGGGATGAGCGTCTGGCGAACGGTATGTACGCGGTGGATCTCGGCGCCTGCCCCGGCGGTTGGACCTATCAGCTGGTGAAACGCAATATGTGGGTCTCCTCGGTGGATAACGGCCCCATGGCGCAAAGCCTGATGGATACCGGCCAGGTGACCTGGCTGCGTGAAGATGGCTTCAAGTATCGCCCAACGCGCAGCAACATCTCGTGGATGGTGTGCGATATGGTAGAGAAGCCGGCGAAAGTGGCGGCGCTGATGGCGCAGTGGTTGGTGAACGGCTGGTGCCGGGAAACCATCTTTAACCTGAAGCTGCCGATGAAAAAACGCTACGAAGAGCTATCGCGTAACCTGGCCTATATTCAGGAACAGCTCGACGAGCACGGTATCAACGCGCAGATCCAGGCGCGCCAGCTGTATCACGATCGCGAAGAGGTGACGGTTCACGTTCGCCGCCTGTGGGCTGCCGTCGGCGGTCGCCGCGACGAACGCTAGTTTGCCCGCTTTTGTAGGCCGGATAGGGTGTTAAGTTGCTATCCGGCGCTGCCATAGCCGTTACGACTGCGACACGTCCGAAACAATATGCGTCACATTATCCAGATGGCCGATCCGCGCCTCTCCTGAGCGATTAAATTTGCTCTTATCAATCAGCAATAACGATTGCGACGCCCGCTTGAGCAGCAGCGATTTGAACTCGGCGTTCACCGTGTTTGAGTCCCAGAGCGCGCCCTCGCTGTCGATACCCTCGCAGGAAAAAATGAACAGGTCGATCTCCAGCGCTTTGAGCTGTGGGATAAGCGACGCGCTGACGTAGCAGCCGTATTTTCGCTGGAGCGTACCGCCGGAGCAGGTGAGCTGAATGTTCTCTCGCTTGCTGAGCTCCTGGCAAATTGGCTGGCTGTTGGTAAAGACGTGAAGGTCGATATCAGGCAACTGGCGGGCCAGATACCAGCAGGTGGAACTGGCATCAAGGGCGATAACCATCCCCTCTTCTATCCACGCAAGCGCCTCGCGGGCGATATCCGCTTTGTGCGCGTAGTGGCTTTTCAAACGGATATGAAAAGGGTCGCCGCTATCCCGGCTTTGCCGGTGAATGACTTTTGCCCGGCCGTGGTTACGCAGCACTTTTCCCTGGGACTGGAGCTCGCTGAGATCGCGGCGGATGGTTTCTCTGCTGACGTTCAGCTGCAGCGATAAGGCTTCGGTGGTCAGGCTGTTATGGTTAATGAGCAGGTCTAGTATCGCTTGCTGTCGTGCCGCTTTCATTTTTCTCACCCTGGCGTTCGCTGAGCGCCCGCATCAGACGGGCGCTCCGGCATGAGATTACGGCGTTACTCCTTTTTTTAAAAGAATATTCCCGTACTTAGCGCGCTCACCTGTGATAACGATCGCAAAGGCTTTTTGCGCCCGCTCGTAGAAAGCAAAACGGTCGATGCGCGTGATATCCGGGCAGGGCGCGGGGCCGGAAAGCGCCTCGCGGTAGCGGGTTTCCACCTGCGGATCGAGGGCGTCGCCGGTCACGGCGGCCATCATTACCAGCGGCGGAGCGTAGCTGTCTAACTCAAACAGCGGAATAATCGCCTGCAGCAGGTCGCTGACCTGCAGGCCGTCGGCGCGAATGACCTGTGGCCCCATGCTGTGCGCCGGGAAGTGGGCATCGGAAAAGACGATCTCATCTCCGTGCCCCATTTCCGCCAGCACTTTCAGTAGCTCCGGCGATATTAACGGGGAAATTGTTTTTAGCATCTCATACTCCCTCAATCAGTTCGGGATCGGTTTGCGGGTAAAAATAGCGATACTGATAGCTCACCTGCGCTCTGGCCTGCTCCGGGCTGCTGAATTCACCGACGCCATACCAGCCAAACATGGCGGCGCCGGCGACGGTGGTTTCGGCGTCATCCAGTACTTTAATCGGGATCTCCAGCCTGTTGGCTTTGATCTGATTCCACAGCGCGTTGCGGCTGCCGCCGCCGACCAGCAGCAGCTCGCTGGCGTTAAAGTGACCGATTTTTTGCAGCGTTTGTAGGTTGTTCGCCAGCTGTTCGGCTAATCCCTCCAGCGCGGCGAGGTAGAAGTGACCGCGAGTGGTATTCAGCGTGATGCCCTGCCAGCCCGCATTTGGGCTGGATAGCAGGTCGCACTGCATCTTCACTTTTTGAGCGCCGGCGGGGAGGGCGCGGGCCTCTTCAATCAACGTTTGCCACGGCGTTTCAGGCGTCCACAGCAGCTGGCGTATCCATTCCAGCACGCCGGAGGCCAGCCACTGCATGCCGGGGTTATAGCGTCCCGGCTGGCTATCCAGCTCGCAGGTGGATCCCGCGTAGTGGCTGAGTAGCGGCGTATTCACCTGAGCACTGCGCACCATCAGGATTTCCCAGGTGCCGGAAGAGAGCACCGGTTCATCCTGCTCCGCGCCCGCGCCAAACAGCGCGAACTGGGTATCGTGTCCGGCGGAGATAACCGGAATGCCGACGGCTAAACCCAGCATATTCGCGGCATCGCTTTGTAGCGTGCCGATCTGCTGGCCCGCCTCAACGAGCCGGGGAAACAGGCGGCGCGGCAGCCCCGTCGCCTGCAGGATCTGCGCGCTGAAATCCCGCTGGTGGATATCCAGCATCTGGCTGGTGCCCGCCATGGTGATATCGGTCGTGAATTCCCCGGTCAGACGCTGGTTGAGAAGCGAGGAGATGAACAGCCAGGCATGGGCCTGCTCCAGCAGCTGCGGGTGGTTCTCTTTCAGCCAGATCAGCTTATACAAGGTGTTGAAGGCAAATGCGCCGACGCCGGCAATCTGCTGGAGCTGCTGCGCGGGCATAAAGCGGCCGATATTGTCCATCACCGCCGCGGTACGCGGACATTTCCAGCTGATGACCGGATAGAGCAGCTTGCCCTGTTCATCCACCAGCGCGCCGTCGACGCCGAAGGTGGTGACCGTGATGCCGCGAACCGTGCAGGACGAGAGCGCATCGCTAATCTGCCGGCAGCACTCGGCGAAACGTTGCAGGATCGCCTCCAGCGACCACTGGTGCCAGGCGCTGTTCTCCACGGCGATATCGCTGGCGTTGGCCGTTGCGGCGCGGGCGATAATGTTCCCCTGGCGGTCAACCGCAATCGCCCGCACGTTGGTGGCGCCGCAGTCGAGGACCAGGATGACGTCTTTTTTCATAGTGAACTCCATAAACGTCGCCGGATGGCGCCGCGCTTATCCGGCCTACGGTTCTGTAGGCCCGGTAAGCCTGCGCCACCGGGCAAAGCCGCATTAACGTTTATACAGCGGGCCGTAGTTCTCGCAGGCGCGGTAATCCTGGCCTTCGCTATCCATACCGTGCGCAGACCAGCTGGAGGGGCGATAAATTTTCGCCTCATCTACGTTATGCATGCAGACCGGGATCCGCAGCATCGACGCCAGGGTGATAAAGTCGGCGCCGACGTGCCCGATGGTCAGCACGCCGTGGTTAGCGCCCCAGTTCGCCATCACCGAGTAGACGTCGGAGAACGGGCCTTTACCGGTCAGGCGCGGCGCAAACCAGGTCGTGGGCCAGGTGGAGTTGGTGCGGGCATCGAGTTGGTCATGCATCGCTTTCGGCAGCTCTACGCTCCAGCCTTCGGCGATTTGCAGTACCGGGCCAAGACCTTTGATGATATTCACGCGGGTCATGGTGAACGGCACGCCGCCTTCGGTCAGGAAGCGGGAGGAGAAGCCGCCGCCGCGGAAGTATTCATGAATCGCCGGGCACCATTCGGTGGCCGCCAGGCAGGCGTCGGCCTCCTGCTGGCTGATTTCCCAGTGCGGTTTCATGGTTGGCTTGCCTTCCGCATCGCGCTGTTTGCAGGCGCCGTCCAGCGCCGCCGAACCGGAGTTGATCAGGTGGATGATGCCGTGCTCCGCCAGCCCGGTGAGCGGTTGTCCGGTGACGCGTTCTACCGCTTCCGGCGACCAGTAGGTGCGCACGTCGGCAAATACCTGAGCGGTGCCGGTCAACTGGTGGCCCATCAGCATTGCCACGCCGTTGAGGCTGTCGTTTTCCGTGGCGACGACAAAGGGTTCGCGTACGCCGTTCCAGTCGAACGAGCTATTGAGCAGCGCTTCGGCGGTATCGCCGTTGGGGTATTGATCGGTCCAGTGGCGCTGGCCCTGAAAACCCGCAGCGATGGCGTTATAGCCCAATGACTCTTCGACCAGCCCTTTTTCCGCCAGCTTGCTGTTGCCCTGCATCATGTCGCGAATGCACATCGCCATCAGCAGGCTCTCTTTCAGCACCGCGCGGCTCTGTTCGGCGTTGCGCTTATACTGTTGCGCGTTCTGGTCTTCGCCGTAGCGGAAGTTTTTATCCGCCCACGCCAGCGCCATTTCCAGCTCGCTTTCATCATAGATTTTCTGGTCGATGCGGCGGCGCAGTTCGGTCATGTCCACCGCCTGCACTTTCATACCGAGCCAGGACTCGAAGAAGTTGTGATCGACGATAGAACCGGCAATCCCCATCGACACGCCGCCGACGGAAAGATAGCTTTTGCCCTTCATGCTGGCGACCGCTAAGCCGGCGCGGGCAAAGCGCAGCAGTTTTTCTTCGACATCCGGCGGAATGGTGGTGTCGTCGGCGTCCTGTACGTCGTGGCCATAAATGGAGAATGCCGGAATACCCTTCTGGCTATGCGCCGCCAGCGCCGCCGCAAGGTAAACCGCGCCGGGGCGCTCGGTGCCGTTAAAGCCCCAGATGGCTTTTGGCCGCAGCGGATCCATATCGATAGTTTCGCTGCCGTAGCACCAACACGGGGTGACGGTAATGGTGACGCCGACGTTCTGGCTGCTGAATTTCTCCTCGCAGGCAGCGGACTCCGCCATACCCGCGATGCAGCTGTCGGCGATGACGCACTCAATCTGCGCGCCGCAGGCGTGACGCAGTTTTTCCGCGATCAGCGCGGCGGTGGCTTTCGCCATGTTCATGGTTTGTTCTTCCAGCGACTCGCGTACTCCCATGCGGCGTCCATCGATCACCGGGCGAATGCCAATTTTCGGTAAGCTGATTTTTTTCATTGCAGATTCCTCACGTTATTCGGATAAATGTTTAGTTAGCTGCCGTTTGCGAACGGAAACGAGCGAAAATGAAGATGACGGCAAAGCACAGGGCCGGAACCAGCTCCGCGGTGGGAATATTGCCGGCGGCGTCGCTGACAAAGCCCATCACCGGGGTGACGATCCCGCCGCCAATAATGGTCATGACGATAAAAGAGGAGCCGTATTTGGTGTCCTGCCCCAGGTTTTTGATGCCCAGAGAGAAGATGGTCGGATACTGAATGGACATAAAAGCGCTGCACAGCGTCAGGGCCAGCAGACCCACGTGGCCGCCGGTGAAAGCGGAAATCAGGCACAGGATCATGGAAAGCAGGGCGTAGGCCGCCAGCACTTTATGCGGCGCGAAGCGGCTGATGAGCCAGGTACCGGAGAAGCGGCCGATAAAGAAGCACACCATGGTGCCGGTCAGATAGTTGGCGGCGAAACCGGGCGTCATGCCGGGGATCTCTTCGATAGCGTAGCGAATCAGATAGCTCCAGCAGGCGGTTTGCGCGCCAACGTAGCAGAACTGCGCCAGCACCGCCCAGCGCCAGTGGCGAACGCGGACCAGGCGAGCAAGGGAAGCGGAGAAAGAACTCTGGTTGGCGTCACTATGGTCGTCGCTCTGCAGGGCCGGAAATTTGGTCAACATAATCAACAGAGCGACCAGTAAGACAACCGCGACGATGATCATATATGGGGTTTGCACCGAGAGCACCAGGCTGTGCTTATAGGCGCTAAGCTGCTCCGGAGCCATTTTATCGAGCACATCCTGCGATTGATGCGGCACATTAGACAAAATAAGACTTTGCCCAAAAACCACCGCAATAATGGCGCCAAACGAGTTAAAGGTCTGGGCAAGATTAAGCCGGAAGTGACCACCGCTTTCTGGGCCTAAAACGGTAACAAACGGGTTTGCCGCGGTTTCTAAACACCCTAAGCCCGCAGCAATAATAAACAGGCCAATCAGAAATAAGGTGTAATTCATGACCTCGGCGGCGGGCCAGAATAGCGCGGCGCCAAAAGCATATAAGAACAGTCCGGTAATAATGCCGGCTTTATAACTTAACTTTTTCATCAAGATTCCGGCCGGAATAGGGATGACGAAATAGCCGAAATAAAAGGCGGATTGAATCAGTCCGGCCTGAAAATTCGTCAGCGTAAAGGCTTGTTGAAATTGTGGTAATAAAATATCGTTGAGATTATTAGCGACCGCCCAAAGAAAAAATAACGAGCACAGCAGGGCGAAGGGAATAATGTAGCGCTTGCTTTTCCCTGTCTCTACCGCACGAAAACTCTGCGTTTGTATTGTTGTGTTTCCCATAGCATCCTCATTGGTTCAGAAGCGTGTTCAGCGGCCGGCTTATGCCCACCAGACCACAATAATCAGGTGAGCTCTTGCGGCGACGTCAACAGTGAAATAAACATCACGGAATGAACTCATGAATGCATTTTCAAATTAAAAACGCCTTTTAATATGATGACGGTCACATTTAGCATCCCCTCGGTGATTTTATGTGATTATCATCACTTTAATTATCAGAAAAACATGACCGTTTGAGGAAGTTAATTCTAAAACCCACAGGTTGAATGCCCGATTTAATTTATAATAAAGAAAACGGTCAGTTGTTAAAACTATCAGCAAAATGCCCGTTTTTAAATCTATGAGTAAGAACGGGCATTTTTTTATCAGGCAAAAACGAGAGAACGCTTTTTTTAGCCTGAAATAAGTGAGGGGTATCACAGAACCGGTGAATGTAAATTCCTTTCTGATTATTCGGTATGAAGATGATGGGCAATTATTCGAGTTATTCAACAGCGTCGCGCGTCTTATCCGACGAGCCGTCTGTTGTGGCATTGCGCATCATAAAGAGAGGTAAAGAATGGAACGAAATAGACTGGCCCGGCAGATTATTGATACCTGCCTGGAAATGACCCGGCTGGGGTTAAATCAGGGGACCGCCGGCAACGTGAGCGTGCGTTATCAAGGGGGAATGCTGATCACGCCGACGGGTATTCCATACGAAAAGCTGACGGAGGCGCATATTGTGTATATCGATGCCGAAGGCCAGCACGAACAGGGTAAACTGCCGTCCAGCGAGTGGCGTTTTCATCTGGCGGCCTATCAGACCCGCCCTGACGCGCACGCGGTGGTGCATAATCACGCGGTTCACTGCACGGCGGTGTCGATCCTCAATCGCCCCATTCCCGCCATTCACTATATGATTGCGGCGGCGGGGGGCAACTCTATCCCCTGCGCGCCATACGCCACGTTCGGTACCCGCGAGCTGTCTGAACATGTGGCCGTGGCGTTGAAAAATCGTAAAGCGACGCTGCTGCAGCACCATGGACTGATCGCTTGTGAAGAGAATCTGGAAAAGGCCCTGTGGCTGGCGCATGAAGTTGAGGTACTGGCGCAGCTCTATCTCAGTACCCTGGCGATTATCGATCCGGTGCCGGTTCTTGATGACGAGGCCATCGCCGTTGTGCTGGAGAAATTCAAAACCTACGGATTGCGTATCGAAGAGTGATGCCGTAAGCGAAGGTTTCTGCCGACGGCTTCCGGGAAACAGATCCAGTGCGGCTTCGCTTATTCCCCCGGTGGCGGCTGGCGCCTTACCGGGGCTACTGGGTCATCACCGTCTGCGGATCGGTAGCCCGGACAGATGCGCAGCATTGCCTCCGGGAAGCCCCAGCGCTAGCGGGCCAGCCGCAGCTGCTGCAGGTTGCCGTCCAGCTGTAAATCGGTTTGCAGACGTGCGATTTCCCGGCAGGTGAAGGCCATCTCTTGCTGTTCTTCCAGCTTCTTGCGCCACTTCTCCGGCACGTCCGCCAGCCGCGCGTAGATTCCTTCCAGATCCTGGAAATCGGTTAATAGCTGGGCGGCGCTTTTTGGACCAATCCCCGCCACGCCGGGAACCTTTGAGCTGCTGATGCCCGCCAGCCCCCAGTAGTCGGGCAGCTGCTCCGGCGTCACGCCAAACTCTTTGGCGATAAACGGCGCGTCGAGCCAGCGCTTCTGGAAATAGTCGCGGATGCGAATCGTCGGCGACAGCAGCTGGCAGTAGCCTTTGTCGGTTGAAACGATGGTTGCCTGATGGCCGGCCTGCGCCACCTTTACCGCCAGGGTCGCGGCGAGATCGTCAGCTTCGCTGCCGCTGAGCGCCCAGCAGCGAAACCCGCGCTGCTCAAACGCCGCCCGCAGCGCCGGCATTTCCGCTTCGAGGGTCTCCGGCATCGGCGCGCGCCCGGCTTTATAATCGGGCAGGCGCTGATGCCGCCAGCCGTGGCCGCGGTCTTCATCATCAAATACCGCCACCACGTGGGTCGGCTGGCTATGAACCACCAGCTGTTCGAGCGCATGCAGGCAGGTATCGACGCAGGGTGACCCCTGCACCGCATGGATGCGGCGAATCAGATTAAGTGCGTCGACGATTAGCAAATGAACGGCCACGGATCCCCCTTATTCTCAACGTCTTTTAGGGTAACACCACCGCGCGGATGAGGCTATTGGCACCAGGAAAATCAGGAAGATGCCTCGCAGTTTCGGGCTAACCAACGTGCATCAGCAGGCGAGGATCGCCATGAGTGGCCTCGCCGTACCAGACCGCCTCGCGTACCGACACCGGTTTGTGGATCAGGCCCAGCGCGTAAAAACGATCGGCGATACTTTGCTGGGCGCGAATCACGTGGAGATCCATTGGCCGCGGTCGATGGCTGCGGCGCGCCAGGGCTCGGGCCAGAGAAGCGGCGTTAAGCCCCAGCTCGGCGGAGAGCAGTCCGACGGCTTCCTCCCGATGCTGGTCGATAAACTGCCCGGTCTGCGTCAGTTCCGCCAGCAGGCGCTGCATGATATCGCTATTGCGGCTGGCGTAGTCGCGGCGCGACAGGTAGAACTGGTGGTTATTGACGCGCCCCTCGCCGCTGGCGACAACCCGTAATTCACCGCTATCTTCCGCGTCGCTGAGCAGCGGATCCCACATCATCCAGGCGTCCACCGCCAGGTAATCGCTGGCGGTCAGTGGATATTTCGGCGGAATATAGACCACTTTGACGTCATGTAATCCCAGCCCGGCCTCTTCCAGGATATGCAGCAGCAGCCAGTGCACGTTAGAACCTTTATTCAGCGCGATACGCTTGCCGCGCAGGTCGGTAAGGGTGCGAATGTCGCTGTGCTGCGGGACGACCATCGCCACGCTTTGCGGCGCGGGTGGTTCCCAGGCGACGTAGACCTGCTCGCTGTTATTGGCCTGCGCGAAAACCGGCGGCGCTTCGCCGGTGGTGCCAAAATCGATTTCATCGCAGGCTAGCGCGTGCAGCAGCTGCGGCCCGGCGGGGAACTCGCTCCACAGCACGCTGACGCCGCGGCTGGCAAAAGCTTGCTCAAGACTTTGCCGCGCTTTCAGGATGCCAAGATTGCCGAAGCGCTGGAAGCCGATGCGCAGTTCCCGGTCGCGAGAGATCGTTTTGACCGCCGCGCTGTAGCGGGGATCCTGACGGCGGCGGCTTTTAATGATGCCTAAATTTGCCAGCTGCGTGCGCAGCGCGTGGCGGCTGATACCGAGCAGCGCCGCGGCCTGACTTTGATTATCGTCACTGTGGGCCATCGCGCCGCGTATCAGCGCCCCGGTGACCCTTTCCCACAGCGGTTCGCCCGGCAGGGAAAGCTGACGACGAATAAAATCGTCGAGTTCATTATCGCCAACTGCCGAGGGCTCGTTGTTCAGGGTCGTCAGCCGCAGCTGGGCGGGGCCGATCTCCTCTTCTTTACTCAGCAATACCGCGTTATGCAGGGTGTTCTCCAGCTCGCGAATATTGCCCGGCCAGGGGTACGCCATCAGCCTTGCCAGCGTCTCCGGGGCCAGACGGCGAACCGGGCGACCTAAGCGGCAGGCGTAGAGCGAGAGAAAATGGTCCGCCAGCACCGGAATATCCTGGCGACGCTGGCGCAGCGGCGGCAGCGGCACGATGGCGATATTCAGTCGATAGTAGAGGTCTTCGCGGAAACGACGCTCGCGGATGGCCTGCATCAGATCCACGTGGGTGGCGGCGATCACCCGCACATCGACCTTAATGGCCTTGCGCGAGCCGACGCGGGTGATTTCGCGCTCCTGCAGGACGCGCAGCAGTTTCACCTGGAGCGCCAGGCTAAGCTCGCCGATTTCATCGAGCAGCAGCGTGCCGCCTTCCGCCGCTTCGAACCAGCCGGGATGGCTTTGTACCGCGCCGGTAAACGCTCCTTTTTCATGGCCGAACAGCTCCGCTTCCGCCAGGCTTTCGCTGAGCGCGCCGCAGTTGACGGCCAGGAACGGCCGGTGACGGCGCGGGCTATGGTGATGCAGGTAGCGGGCGACGACCTCTTTACCGGTGCCGGTTTCGCCGACGATCAGTACGGTCGCCTCTGTTGGGGCCAGTTTATCCAGCAGGCTCTGAAAAGCTTTCGACGCCGGGTCGATCAGCGTGGGCGTTGAGGGTGGAAATTCAGGATTCAGCATGGTTGACCTCCGGCTTTTGATGTCCTGAAGTTATCCTGTGCCGGGGACGGAAACCAGAGGGCTAACTCGCCGGTCTGTTGCAAATGCCGCAGTCCGAACGCATTGGCTGCGGCATTTGCAACAGCGGTATACGGTCCCGGTTTATCTAACCGACTGATTTTGTATTGTTAATTTTTTATTCACCATTGGCACGATTATCGCTAACACTCATATAACCAAATTAAAACAACTCTTCGATAAATATCGAATATGGTTATATAGGAAATCGATAATGACGCAAAAAACCGACGACAAAATCAATGTGTTCTGGTTTCTGCCCACCCACGGCGATGGTCGCTACCTGGGCACCGCGGAGGGCGGGCGGCCGGTTGATTTGCCTTACCTGCAGCAGGTAGCGCTGGCGGCCGACAGCCTCGGCTACTACGGCGTGCTGATCCCAACGGGGAAAAGCTGCGAGGACTCCTGGCTGGTGGCCTCGGCGCTGGCGCCGCTGACCCGTCGCCTGCGCTATCTGGTGGCCGTTCGTCCGGGCCTGCAGCCGCCGACGCTGGCGGCGAGGATGGCGACGACGCTCGACCGTCTGTCGGGCGGTCGGCTGCTGATTAACGTCGTCACCGGCGGCGATCCGGTGGAAAACAAAGGCGACGGTATTTTCCTCAGCCACGGCGAACGCTATCAGGTCACCCGCGAATTTCTCGACGTCTACTCGCGCCTGCTGAAAGGTGAAAAGGTGGATTATCACGGCGAGCATATCCACGTGGAAGGCGCGGAAGTGCTGTTTCCGCCGGTACAGGAAAACGGCCCGCCGCTGTTTTTTGGCGGCTCCTCTGAGGAAGCCATCGACGTTGCCGCCGATCAAATCGATACCTACCTGACCTGGGGGGAGCCGCCGGCGCTGGTGGCCGAAAAGCTGGCGGTAGTGCGCGAGCGCGCCGCCGCCCGGGGCCGCACGTTGCAGTACGGGATTCGTCTGCATGTGATTGTTCGCGAAACCGAAGAGGAGGCGTGGGCCGCCGCCGATCGGCTGATTTCTCACCTTGATGACGAGACCATCGCCCAGGCGCAGAAAATTTTTGCCCGTATGGACTCCACCGGCCAGGCGCGCATGAGCTCGCTGCATAAAGGATCGCGCGACAATCTGCGCATTGCGCCGAACCTGTGGGCGGGCGTAGGGCTGGTGCGCGGCGGGGCGGGAACGGCGCTGGTCGGCAATCCGCAGCAGGTGGCAGAACGCATTCGCGAATATCAGGCGCTCGGTATCACCAATTTTATCTTCTCCGGCTATCCGCATCTGGAAGAAGCCCATAGTTTCGCTGACCTGGTCATGCCGCTATTGCCGCTGGCAGGCCACGATCAGCCGAAGGCGCGTAGCGTCAATACCGGCCCGTTCGGCGAAACCATCGGCGGCGATAAGCGTCCGGTGAAACAGGTCAGCGCAAGCTGAGGAGGCGCGTATGTTACACCGGTTTCTGAAGGCGGTGGGCTATGCAAACTGAACCGCACGTGGTGATCGTCGGCGGCGGATTTAGCGGTGCGGCGGTGGCTATTCATCTCCTGCGCCTGGCGCCGACTGGCGTGCGGGTCACGCTGCTGGAGCCGCGCGAGGTGCCCGGTGCGGGCGTGGCCTACTCCACGACCGAACCGAGCCATCGGATTAACGTTCCCGCCGCACGGATGCAGCTTGCCGGGGAAGAGGAGGGCGAATTCGACCGCTGGTACCGCAGCCAGCCTGCTTTTGCTGATGATCCGCAGGCTCTGTTGGAAGACGGCGCGGTCTATCCGCAGCGCGGCCAGTTTGGCCGCTACGTCGCCCAGCGTTTCGCCGAGAAGGCGCGCGCCAGCGGCGGGCGGCTGACGCATCTGCGCGAGCAGGCGCTAAGGTTTGAAGATGGCGAGATTATCACCGATGGCGGGCATCGGCTGCGGGCCGATCTGCTGGTGCTGGCCATCAGCCATCCGCCGCCCTCTCTGCCGTCGCTGGCGACGCCGTTCGCGACCCATCCGGCGCTCATCGCTAACCCCTGGCGAACGGGCGTGCTGGACGCTATCGCGCCGGAGGCGAGCGTCGCGGTCATGGGCACCGGCCTGACGATGGCGGATACCGTCGCGACGCTGACGCGGCTGGGACATCGGGGGCCGATAACGGCATTTTCACGCCGCGGGCTACTCTCCCGCAGCAACCTGAGCGGCAGCGCTGACCCCTGGGAAGGCGAGTATACCTACGGATCGCTGCGCCAGCGGCTGCGGCAAATCCGCCGGGATATCGACCGCGCCGCAGAGCGGGGGCAGGCCTGGCAGGTGGTGCTGGACGCGGTGCGTAATCAGGGGCAGGAGATCTGGCAGGCGCTGTCGGTGGCCGATCGTCAGCGCTTCCTGCGTCATTTACGCAGCTACTGGGACGTTCACCGCTACCGTATCGCTCCCCAGGTCGCCGGGATTCTTGAGCAGCGCCAGCGCAACGGCAGCCTGCGAGTGCTGGCGGCCAGGCTTACTGCGCTGGCAGGCGACGCGCAAAAATTGACGCTCACCCTCTCGCCCCGGGGCGGTGAAGCGCAGCGGGTGAGCGTTGACCATTTTATTTTAACCACCGGCCCGGCGCACGGGGCCCTCACCGACAGCCAGCCGCTGCTGCGCCAGCTGAGCCAGGATGGGCTGATTCGCGCCGACGCGTTTGGCCTCGGGCTGGACGTTGATCGCCGCTCGCGGGCGATTGGCCGGGAAGGGCGGGTCGCGCCCAATCTGCTGGTCTCCGGGCCCGCCGCGCGGGCCCATTTCGGTGAACTGATGGGGCTACCGCAGGTAGCTGACCATGCCGCCGCCGTAGCTGCCGAAGCATTACTGGCGCTGGGCATTAAGCAATCCGCCCGATGTCCGGCGTTCTGAACGCCTTTTATCCCCTGATTCCTTTAATGATTATGCGCGCGTCCCGACAGCGGGGCGCGTCGTGGAGAGCGCTATGTCATCACAACGTGAAATTCGTCTGAACGCTTTTGATATGAACTGCGTCGGCCATCAGTCGCCGGGGCTGTGGGCCCATCCTCGCGACCGCTCCTGGCAGTATAAAGACCTTGAGTATTGGGTCGACCTGGCGCGTTTGCTGGAGCGCGGCAAGTTTGACGGGCTGTTTATCGCCGACGTGCTGGGCGTCTATGACGTGCTGAACGGCAACGGCGATGCGGCGCTCCGGCAGGCGGCGCAGGTGCCGGTCAACGATCCGCTGGCGCTGATTACGCCGATGGCGCTGGTGACGGAGCATCTCGGATTCGGTCTGACCGCTTCGCTCTCTTTTGAGCATCCCTATCCGTTCGCCCGCCGCCTGTCGACGCTCGACCATCTGACGAAGGGGCGAGTGGGCTGGAATATCGTGACCTCCTATCTGGAGAGCGGGGCGCGTAATATTGGCCAGAAAGCGCAGACCGACCACGATGCCCGCTACGACTACGCCGATGAGTATCTGGAGGTGGTCTATAAGCTGCTGGAAGGGAGCTGGGAGGATGGCGCGGTGCTACGCGACAGGGAACGTAAGATCTTCAGCGATCCGCGAAAAATTCATCCGATTAAACATCAGGGCAACTTCTTTTCGGTGCCGGGGATCCACCTCTGCGAGCCATCGCCGCAGCGTACGCCGGTGCTCTATCAGGCGGGCGCTTCCAGCCGCGGCAAGCAGTTCGCCGCCGGCCACGCGGAGTGCGTATTTGTCGGCGCGCCGTCGAAAGTGCTGCTGAAAAAGACGGTGGCGGATATTCGCCGTCGCGCCGAGGAGGCCGGGCGCGATCCGCGCAGCATCCTGATCTTCAATATGCAGACGGTCATTGTTGGCGAAACCGACCGTGAAGCTCAGGCGAAATGGCAGGAGTATAAACCGTACGTTAGCTACGAAGGGGCGCTGGCGCTGCTCTCCGGCTGGACCGGCATCGACCTTGGTCAGTATCAGCCGGATCAGGTGCTGGAGTATCTGCATACCAACGCGATTCAGTCGATGGTAGAGGCGTTTTCCACCGCCGATCCGAATAGCCAGTGGACCGTACAGAAGCTGGCGGACTGGGCGGGGATCGGCGGCTTCGGGCCACTGGTGGTCGGCAGCCCGCAGACGGTCGCCGATGAGCTGCAGTCCTGGGTCGAGGAGACCGACGTCGATGGCTTTAACCTCGCCTATGCGGTGACCCACGAAACCTTCCGCGACGTGGTGGATTTGCTGGTCCCGGAGCTGCAAAAGCGCGGCGTGTTTAAGCAGGAGTATCGCGAGGGAACCCTGCGCGAGAAGCTGTTTGGCGCCGGCCCGCGGCTGGCTGCGCCGCATCCGGGCGCAGGCTATCGCTACGGCGCGCAGGTCGTGGTCGGACGTGAAGAGAAGGTGAGTTAATTTTGCCGGTGGCCCTCTCCCCGAAGGGTGAGGGGCTGAACTGTAGGGCGGGAGGTTTTTCCCGGAGGCGGCGCTTGACGCGCCTGTCCGGGCTACGGGGCCACCGTCGTCTGCGGGCCGGTAGCCCGGGTAAGGCGCCTGCGCCGCGACCCGGGACGAGAAGGCTTACTGTTTATCCAGCGACCAGGTTGCGCTACGCACATCGACTTTCACCGGCAGCAGGCCGATACGGGTGAAGGTATCCGCCAGCGCCTGCTGTTCGTTATAGACCGCAGGCGTCATCCGCTCTGCGCCATAAGGCAGACGCGCCAGCGTCTTCAGCCAGATAGCTTTATCCAGCCCGGTAGAGGTGGAGAGGATCCCGGCGGCATCGTCCTGATGACCGTTGGCCCATTCGCTCAGTTTACCCAGCTCATTCACCACCTGCTTTGCGGTATCCGGATACGTGTCGGCAAATTTGCGGCTGGCCAGGTAGAAGGTGTAGTGCGGCACCAGCCCTTCGGCATTGCGAATCTGCCGCGCTTTGGCGTTCGTTTCCACTTCGGCGAGGAACGGATCCCAGATAACCCAGGCGTCAATGGCGCCGCGCTGGAAGGCGGCGCGGGCGTCAGCAGGCGGCAGATAGACCGGCGTGATATCTTTATAACTCAGCCCGGCTTTCTCCAGCGCGGTCACCAGCAGATAGTTCACGTCGGAGCCTTTGTTGAGCCCCACGCGCTTGCCTTTAAGGTCGGCGACACTCTTAATCGTCGAGTTTTCCGCCACCACGATGGCTTCGGTTTTTGGGTTCGCCGGAGAGTGGGCTAAATAGACCAGATCCGCCTGCGCCGCCTGGGCAAAGGCCGGGGGCGCATCGCCGGTGGCGGCAAGGTCGATGCTGCCAACGTTCAGTCCTTCCAGCATCTGCGGCCCGGCGGGAAATTCAATCCAGCGTACGGCGATACCCTGCTTTTTGAAGCTTTCATCGAGGGTGCCGCGATATTTAAGCAGCGCGAAGATATTCGCTTTCTGATAACCGATATTCACGGTCTCCGGCGCCTTCGCCAGCGCGGAAGCGGATAAGCCTGCAAGCAGGAGCAGCAGCGCCGGGCGGGATAATCTGAGCATGATTTGTTCTCCTTGAGCGGTTTTCCGTAAGGTAACAAATCGTCTTTATAACTAATAAATAACTAAATTGTCATTTATATAACATAAATGAAGGGTGAGGGCAGGGAAAAGAAAGCCCGGCATACCGCAGCATACCGGGAGAGGGGTTAATCGCAGGCGACAATCTTCATTGCCAGGCCGCCGCGCGAGGTTTCACGATATTTGGCGTTCATATCTTTGCCTGTTTCGTACATGGTCTCGATGACTTTATCGAGGCACACCCGCGGCTCGCTGGTGCGGCGCAGGGCCATACGCGCGGCGTTGACCGCCTTGACCGCCGCGATAGCGTTACGCTCGATGCACGGCACCTGCACCTGGCCGGCAACCGGATCGCAGGTGAGACCGAGGTTGTGTTCCATACCAATTTCCGCAGCGATGCATACCTGACCCGGACTGCCGCCCAGCAGTTCAGCCAGACCAGCCGCCGCCATTGAACAGGCTACGCCGACTTCTCCCTGGCAGCCCACTTCGGCGCCGGAAATTGAGGCGTTCATCTTATAGAGCGAGCCAATGGCGCTGGTGACCAGCATATAGCGCGCCAGCGAGTTGGCGTTCACTTTGCGGATGAACTTGTCATAGTAGGCCAGCACCGCAGGTACGATACCGCAGGCGCCGTTGGTCGGCGCGGTCACCACGCGCCCGCCGGCGGCGTTCTCTTCGTTAACCGCCAGGGCGAACATATTAATCCAGTCAACGACCGCCATCGGGTCGCTGTTGGTATTGTCCTGGCTTACCAGCATCCGGCGCAGCGCGGCGGCGCGACGGGGAACCCGCAGCTTGCCCGGCAAAACCCCCTCGGTGGTAATGCCGCGCTCAATTCCGCTGCTCATCACCTCCCAGACCGCGGCAAAGTGCTGCTCCAGCGCTTCTTTACTGTGCAGCGCCAGCTCGTTTTGCATCATCAGGCCGGAGAGCGATAGCCCGCTTTCGCGGCAGTGGCGCTGCAGGTCGGCGGCGCTTTTATACGGATAAGGGACGGCGACAGGCGCTTCGGCGGTCATGCCGAAATGGTCTTCGTCGACGATAAAGCCGCCGCCGATGGAGTAGTACGTCTGGCTGTAGAGAACCTTCTCGCCGCCGAGGGCGGTAATACGCATGCCGTTCTCATGCCGCGACAGGTTGTCGGCGTGGAAATTCATGCACTGATCGACCGGGAACGCCACTTCCTGCTGGCCGTTCGCCAGCATCAGGCGGCCATGGGTGTTGACGTCCTGGATAAAGCCGGGAATCGCGTCGATATCGACGGTATCCGGCAGGTTGCCCGCCAGGCCCATAATAATCGCGATGTCGGTATGGTGGCCTTTACCGGTCAGGGAAAGGGAGCCGTAGACATCGACGACGACTTTGGTTACCTCGGGAAGCAGCCCGCGCTCAATAAGATCGTCCGTGAATTGTTTGCCCGCTTTCATCGGTCCAACGGTGTGGGAGCTGGAAGGGCCAATGCCGATTTTAAAAATATCGAATACGCTGATCATGATGCATCCAGTGCTGTCGGGAGGCGCGCCGCCGTTAAGCGGCGCGGGGGATATTAGCTAAACAGAGAGTAGAAAATCGCGGAGATAGCAATCAGGCCCATAATCACTACGAATACGTTGCTGACGTGGCCGCTGTATTTGCGCATCGCCGGGACTTTCTGAATCGCGTACATCGGCATCAGGAACAGAATCATCGCGATAATTGGGCCGCCCAGGGTTTCGATCATCCCAAGGATGCTGGGGTTCAGCGTCGCCACAATCCAGGTGGTGACCAGCATGAACAGGGCGGTGATTTTGTTCAGTTTGTTGATTTCGATGGACTTGCCTTTACCGCGCAGGGATTTAATCACCATGCCGTTAAAGCCTTCGCGAGCGCCCAGGTAGTGGCCAAGGAAGGATTTGGTGATGGCGATCATCGCAATGATCGGCGCCATCCAGGCGATGATCGGCGCGTTAAAGTGGTTCGCCAGGTAAGACAGAATCGAGATGTTCTGATCTTTCGCCGCCGCCAGATCCGCCGGGGAGAGGCTCAGTACGCAACTGAAGACGAAGAACATCACGGTAAGCACCATCATAATGTGCGCGCGGGCCAGAATGCTGGAACATTTTTTCTCTGCGCCCTGGCCGTACTCTTCGCGTTTCGCCACGGCGAAGGAGGAGATGATCGGCGAGTGGTTAAAGGAGAACACCATGACCGGAATCGCCAGCCACAGGGTCATCCACAGGCCGTTGCCGGTCGCGGTCGCGCTGCTCAGGGAGAGTGTCTCCAGCGCCGCGCCGTTCCACTGCGGGATCAGATAAAAGGCCAGGATCATCAGCGCGACCACGAACGGGAACACCAGCACGCTCATCGCTTTCACAATCATCTGCTCGCCGAAGCGCACGATGGTCATCATGCCGACAATCAGAATCAGGGAAAGAATCGCGCGCGGCGGCGGCGTGATATGCAGCTGGTGCAGCATAAAGCTTTCGACGGTATTGGTGATCGCCACGCTGTAAACCAACAGAATCGGGTAGATGGCGAAGAAGTAGAGCAGGGTAATCAGCTTACCTGCGCCGACGCCGAAATGCTCTTCAACCACTTCGGTGATGTCTTCACCTGGATTCTTACCGGACAGCACGAAACGGGTCATCCCGCGGTGGGCGAAGAAGGTCATCGGGAAGGCCAGAATCGCCATGATGATCAGCGGGATCATACCGCCGACGCCGGCGTTGATCGGCAGGAACAGGACGCCCGCGCCGATAGCCGTGCCGTACAGGCCCAGCATCCACATGGTGTCCGTCTTACGCCAACCGCTACGGGTAGCATCCGAAACGATGGTGCTGGTTTGAGTGGTTTCCATCTGTATCTCCTGGAGGAAGCAACAAAATCTATTGAATAAAAAAGACCAAATAATATGAAATTCGTTTGTTTACGGTTTTTTAGGCATTTTCTCCGTAACAATTGGTGCGGGAAGATACATTTATATGGTGAATGCATCAGTGATCGCGATCTCAAATGCAATAATCCACTTTAAATGTAAGCAATTTTAGTCCAACAGCCTGTTTCTGGTGATCAGCCAGAGATTTGTGGCGCGGAGGCTATCATTTTCAGCATATGAGAGAATAGTGGCGGGACGTAATAACGAGGTTTTTACTGTAAAAATGCGATGTTCTCGACGTTTTTACGTTAAAAGTCATCTTTCCTGGTGATATTTATTGCCATTTTTGGAAACGCAAACGATTGGCTTTTGTGGAAATGGCGCTAAAAATTCATAAAAGGAATGATTTATTTGGAAAGCATTCGGGCGTATTGAGAACTGAAGACGCGGGGAAATATTGCGGCAAGGGCGGGGAGAAATGCCCGGGGGGCGTAAGCCGCCGCCCGGGAGAAGAGCACAAGAGAACTCAGGAACAGATTTCGTAGCAGGGGATGTAGGCGGTGCCGCCCGGCAGCTTCATACGATGCTGCGCCACAAAGCCCTGCAGCAAGTCATCCATGCGGCGCATCATCGCCGGATCGCCGTGAATCTTATACGGGCCGAATTTCTCGATAGCCTGAATACCCACCTCTTTAACGTTACCGGCGACGATACCGGAGAAGGCGCGGCGGAGATCCGCTGCCAGCACTTCCACCGGCTGGTCCGGATAGAGTTTAAGGTTGGCCATATTGTCGTGGGTGGGGTCGAACGGCATCTGCAGGTCCGGCGCAATACGCATCGACCAGTTGAAGCTGTAGGCGTCTCCGGTTTCGCGGCGGTTCTCTTTGACCATCGGCATCGCTTTTTTCATCTGACGGGCAACTTCTGCGGCGTCGTCGATGATGATGCGATAGTGACGACGGGCGGATTCGCCCAGCGTATGGACGATAAACTCATCCAGTACGCGGAAATAATCGGCGCTCTCTTTTGGCCCGGTGAGGATCAGCGGCAGAACCTGCGACTTGTTCGACGGGTGCATCAAAATGCCCAGCAGATAGAGCAGCTCTTCCGCCGTGCCCACGCCGCCCGGGAAGATGATGATGCCGTGGGCGATGCGCACGAACGCCTCCAGACGTTTTTCGATATCCGGCATGATGATCAGTTCGTTCACCAGCGGATTCGGCGGCTCGGCGGCGATAATTGACGGCTCGGTCATCCCGATAAAGCGGCTGTCTCTGTAACGCTGCTGCGCGTGGCCGACGGCGGCGCCTTTCATTGGCGCTTCCATCGCGCCCGGTCCACAGCCGGTGCAGATGTTAAGTTCGCGCAGACCCAACTGGGTGCCTACGCGGCGGGCGTACAGATACTCATTTTCGTTAATCGAGTGGCCGCCCCAGCAGACAATCATATTTGGCGCTTCGCCAACGTGCAGGGCGCGGGCGTTACGCAAAATGGAGAAGACCAGGTTGGTGATATGCACCGAGCTTTCAAGATCGAGGTTCGGGAAGCGGACGGTGTTGTGGATCTGGCCGTAGACGAACAGGATATCGCGCAGTACGGCAAACAGGTTGGCCTGCAGGGAACGGATAATACGCCCGTCAACGAAAGCGTCTTCCGGCGGGTTGATCAGTTCCAGCTTTACGCCGCGTTCGCGACGCAGCACGTTAATATCGAAGTTTTCAAAACGAGACAGAAGCTCCTTGCTGTTATCGGTCAGGCTCCCCGAGTTGAGCACAGCAAGCGAGCAGTTGCGAAAGAGTTGATACAGGTCACTGCTGGCGGTGCGTTTAAGCATATCCACTTCCAGCTGCGACAGCATATCCATTGAACCAAGCGGGCTAACATGTGTAATCAAGTGAACTCCTTACAGGACGATTATCGTCTTCCTGTGATTACAATAGCCCTGCTGATGGCGTTTTCACAACCTTGCGCGCGGGTTAACGCACGCAAATTGTGAAAATGTTGATTATTGACGGGCGAGGCGACCGGTGGCCGGCATAAAATCGGTATTGCTGCGCCACGGGTTGATGTCCAGACCGCCGCGTCGCGTGTAGCGCGCATAAACCGAAAGGACTTCCGGCTGGCAGAAACGCTGAATATCGTTAAAGATGCGCTCTACGCACTGCTCGTGGAATTCGTTGTGATGGCGGAATGACACCAGATAGCGCAGCAGTTTTTCGCGATCGATTTTCGCCCCGCGATACTGAATCTGCACCGAGCCCCAGTCAGGCTGATGGGTAATCAGGCAGTTGGACTTCAGCAGATGGCTGACCAGGGTCTCTTCGACCACTTTGCCGGCAGCGGCGTCCTGCAGGTAATCGGCGCTAAACTGGTAGTTATCGATTTCAATATCCTGGTCGTCGATGCAGGTGCCGTGCAGATGGGCCACCGGCTGGCCTTCGAGCTCATCAAGGCGATACAGCGACACCTTCACTTCCCCTTCGGCGCAGGCGCTGAGATCGCGCGCCAGCGTCGCCTCGACCGCCTGCCAGTCGGCAAAACGCGTCTGGTTAAAGCTGTTGAGATAGAGCTTAAAGCTTTTTGATTCCACCAGATTTACGGTGGTGTCGCTGAGCTCAACGTGGCCCACGGCGACCTGCGGCAGACCTTTGGCGTTCAGCCAGGAGAGCTCGTACAGCGTCCAGATATCGGCGCCGTGAAACGGCAGATTATCGGCGTGCAGATCCAGCGGGTCGCGGTTCAGGCTGCGCGGGACGCCCTGAAGCAGGCTGGCGTCGTAGGTATCGCGGTAATCGGTTGATTTTCCGAGCGTGAGGCCGGCCAGCGCCTGATGATTATCGTAAGAAGACATGTTTCACCATAGTTAAAGCGGTTACACTATATGCCAAGTGTATCCTGTCTAACGTGAAGAGAGAAACCGGTGGATCAGCAAACCGCAGAAGCGCTACAAGCATTTACCCAACGTTACTGTGAGGCGTGGCAGCAGCAGCGCTCCAGCCTGCCGCGTAGCGAAGAGCTTTACGGTATTCCGTCGCCGTGCGTCAACGGCACGGATGATGACGGTGTTTTCTGGCAGCCGCAGCCGTTTTCATTAGAACAAAACATTCACGCAGTTGAACGGGCGCTGGAGATTGTGGTACAACAACCGCTTCATGCTTATTATACCACTCAGTTTGCCGGTGATATGCAGGCGCGTTTCGCCGATGAAACCATGACGCTGCTGCAAACCTGGAGCCCGGATGATTTCCAGCGGGTGCAGGAAAATCTGATCGGTCATCTGCTGGTGCAAAAGCGTTTGAAGCTGTCGCCGACCCTGTTTATCGCCACCCTCGACAGCGAACTGGATGTCATTTCGGTCTGTAATATGAGCGGTGAAGTGATCAAAGAGACCCTTGGCACCCGAAAACGCGCGACCCTTTTCCCCTCGCTTGCGAGTTTCCTCAATTCCCTTAAGCCTGTTCTGTAATCCAGACTACTCAAATTTTTGTGAGAGATCTCTTACAAGACCTGTAAGAGATCGTCATCATTTAAGCCGATCCTTCAAGGACTATATTTTAAGAAATTTAAGATTTTTCAAGTGATTAATGATTTTCTTATTAAGGATACTGACGAATAATCTTAAGATATTGTCTTAACAAGGGTTGTAAGACAGGGCGGAATCAGGGATTCTATACACATCGACAGGGAGTTGATAAACGAAGTGAACATCAGGATGATGACGCTTCTGCAGGACCCGCCAGGACGGCGTTGCAAGGAGAGGCTTCAGGATGAAGCACAGGATAACGCAGGATTGCGTAAAAGGACACCTCCAGGAAGGAGAACGAGAGCCGAGCGGGACGTTCGGTGGATCAGGAAGATCAGGATAGACTTAAGGATGAGTTATTTCGCATCGGGGTGGTGTGAAAGCAGGATGCAACTGTTTATGGATGAACATGGTCAGGAGACCTCAGGAAAAGTTTTCAAGGACGAGCAGGGAGCACCAATGTAGCTGGATTGCTGCAAAACGAACCGGGAGCACTGTTTTATACAGTGCTCCCTTTTTTTATTTCTCGTCTGAATTTGCTATTCTGCGCCGGTTTTCAACTCACCGAGGTTTCCCATGACTCTTGACCATCGCGTGCGCGAGCGCCTGCTCGCCATTGAAGCGCTGCTGCGCGAAACGGAACACTGGCAGGATAGTGCCCCCGATAGCCGCGCGTTTGCCAGCGAACAGCCGTTTTGCCTCGACACCATGGAGCCGATTGAATGGCTGCAGTGGGTATTGATTCCGCGTATGCGCCAGCTGCTGGAAAGCGGAATGCCGCTACCGCAGAACTTCGCCGTTGCCCCCTATTATGAGATGGCCCTCGATAACGCTCACCCCGTACGCGAGCGGTTGCTGGCCGAACTGGTCCTGCTGGATGCGCTGTTTGCCGGCGGCGAAGCCTGATGCTGGAAATTTTATATCAGGACCGTTGGCTGGTCGCGGTAAACAAACCTTCGGGCTGGCTGGTGCACCGTAGCTGGCTGGATCGTGATGAAAAAGTGGTGGTAATGCAGACCGTGCGCGACCAGATAGGCCAGCACGTGTTCACCGCCCATCGTCTCGACAGGCCGACGTCCGGCGTGTTGTTGATGGGGCTATCGAGCGAAGCGGGAAGATTGCTGTCGCAGCAGTTCGAGCAGCATCAAATGCAGAAACGCTATCATGCGATCGCTCGCGGCTGGCTCAACGACGAAGCGGTGCTTGATTATCCGCTGGTTGAGGAGCTGGATAAAATCGCCGATAAGTTCGCTCGCGAAAATAAAGACCCGCAACCGGCGGTGACGCATTATCGCGGCCTGGCGACGGTAGAGATGCCGGTAGCGACAGGACGTTACCCCACGACCCGCTATAGCCTGGTGGAACTGGAACCGAAAACCGGACGTAAACATCAGCTGCGTCGCCATCTTGCCCATCTTCGCCATCCGATTATCGGCGATAGCAAACACGGCGATTTGCGGCAGAATCGCAGCGCGGCGGAACATTTTGGCTGCGATCGGCTGATGCTGCACGCCAGCCAGCTCTCGTTAACGCATCCCTTTACCGGCGAACCGCTGGTCATTCGCGCCGGTCTTGACGACGTCTGGATGCGCGCGCTGTCGCAGTTTGGCTGGCGCGGCCTTCTCCCGCTAAATGAAAGGGTTGAGTTTGCCGACGACTGCGGTCAGGATGAAGAGATACAGGTCAATTCAGGGAGCTAGTCATGGCGGAAGTCGGAATTTTTGTCGGTACGATGTATGGAAATTCGCTCCTGGTCGCCGAAGAGGCGCAGGCTATTTTGAGCGGGCTGGGTCATCAGGCGAAAGTCTTTGAAGATCCTGAAGTCAAAGACTGGGAGTCATATACCGGGAAATATGCGCTAGTGGTGACTTCGACCACCGGGCAGGGCGATTTACCGGACAGCATTGTGCCCTTGTACGAAGGCATCAAAGATATGTACCAGCCGCATTTACGCTATGGCATTATCGCCCTGGGCGATAGCACCTACGCCAACTTCTGCGGCGGCGGTTTGAAGTTTGATGCGTTATTGCAGGAGCAGGGCGGCACGCGCGTGGGCGATATGCTGATGATTGACGCCAGCGAAGATCCGGAACCCGAAAGCGTCTCTAACCCATGGGTAACGCAGTGGGCGACGCTGCTTGATTAAAAAGTTTCGCCCTCTCCCTACAATAGAGGGCGCCCCTTTTATTACTGATGTTCAATGCCAGTGCCAGATTAACGGTCAAAAAGATCGTACCAATTCTCCGCGCGGCTGGCTTCGGGCATTTGCCTTAAAACCTGTGTTATGCCAGGGTCTTTACCGGGCTATTTCACGGGGTCAAGAGAGTTGATTCACACTCCTGTCTTTTGTACCGCCCTCTCCACCTCTCAACGGGCGCGGTTTTTCATTTCCGTGAACCATCCCCCATCTCGTTAGGCATACGCCATAAATCAGATTTGCTCAGCCGGTGAAAGCTGTGTATTTGCACGGTGAGCCCGGCAGCCCCTCTTTTTATACTTTCCCTGCCAGTTCCCAATGCAGTGCCAGATATAACGAAAACAATGAAAAACACTAACACGTCATTCTGAGTACCCTACAGGTTGTGCTGTTCAGAATGAACGTAGCTAACGCTATGATTCAGGAGTGCAACAATGAGTTCATTAAGTCAGGCGGCGAGCGGCGCTGAAAAGCGCACCAATGCTCGCTACTGGATAGTGGTGATGCTGTTTATCGTCACATCCTTCAACTACGGCGACCGCGCCACCTTATCCATTGCCGGATCGGAGATGGCCAAAGATATTGGTCTTGACGCCGTTGGCATGGGTTATGTTTTCTCCGCCTTCTCATGGGCCTACGTTATCGGTCAGATCCCAGGCGGCTGGCTGCTTGACCGATTCGGTTCAAAACGCGTCTATTTCTGGTCCATTTTTATCTGGTCCATGTTTACCCTACTGCAGGGCTTCGTCGATATCTTTAGCGGCTTCGGTATTATCGTCGCGTTGTTTACCCTGCGTTTCCTTGTCGGCCTGGCCGAAGCGCCATCTTTCCCCGGAAACAGCCGTATCGTCGCGGCCTGGTTCCCCGCCCAGGAGAGGGGCACGGCGGTGGCTATTTTTAACTCCGCGCAATACTTTGCCACCGTTATTTTTGCGCCAATCATGGGTTGGCTGACCCATGAGGTGGGCTGGTCGCACGTGTTCTTCTTTATGGGCGGCCTCGGGATTATCATCAGCTTTGTCTGGCTGAAGGTGATTCATGAACCGAACCAGCATCCGGGTGTGAACCAAAAAGAGCTGGATTACATTGCCGCAGGCGGCGCGCTGATCAACATGGATCAGGCGGCAGCCAAAGCCAAAGTGCCATTTAGCGTAAAATGGGGGCAAATCAAGCAGCTGCTGGGTTCCCGCATGATGATAGGCGTCTATATCGGCCAATACTGCATCAACGCTTTAACCTATTTCTTCATCACCTGGTTCCCGGTTTATCTGGTGCAGGCGCGCGGCATGTCCATTCTGAAAGCCGGTTTTGTCGCGTCGGTGCCGGCAATTTGCGGCTTCGCGGGCGGCGTGCTCGGCGGGATTATTTCCGACTGGCTGATGCGGCGTACCGGCTCGCTGAACATCGCGCGTAAAACGCCGATCGTGATGGGAATGCTGCTGTCGATGGTGATGGTGTTCTGTAACTACGTCAACGTGGAGTGGATGATCATCGGTTTTATGGCGCTGGCCTTCTTCGGTAAAGGCATTGGCGCGCTGGGCTGGGCGGTGATGGCGGATACGGCGCCGAAAGAGATCAGCGGCCTGAGCGGCGGTCTGTTCAATATGTTCGGCAATATCTCCGGCATCGTGACGCCAATTGCCATCGGCTATATCGTCGGAACCACCGGTTCGTTTAACGGCGCGCTGATTTATGTGGGTGTCCATGCGCTGGTGGCGGTGCTGAGCTATCTGGTGCTGGTCGGTGATATTAAGCGTATTGAACTGAAACCAGTGGCAGGACAATCATCATGACAACGCAATCGAGTCCCGTTATCACGGACATGAAGGTTATCCCGTTGGCCGGGCAGGACAGTATGCTGCTCAACATCGGCGGCGCCCATAACGCGTATTTCACCCGCAATATCGTGGTGCTGACCGACAACGCCGGCAATACAGGCGTCGGCGAAGCGCCAGGCGGCGAGGTGATTTATCAGACGCTGGTTGACGCTATCCCGCAGGTGTTGGGCCAGGAAGTCGCCCGCCTGAATAAAGTGGTTCAGCAGGTGCATAAAGGCAACCAGGCCGCGGATTTTGACACCTTCGGTAAAGGCGCCTGGACGTTCGAACTGCGGGTGAACGCGGTGGCGGCGCTGGAAGCAGCGCTGCTGGATCTGCTGGGCAAAGCGCTCAACGTGCCGGTTTGTGAACTGCTCGGGCCGGGCAAGCAGCGTGATGCGGTGACCGTGCTGGGCTATCTGTTCTATGTAGGCGATCGTACGAAAACCGATCTGCCCTACCTGGAAAGCACGCCGGGCAGCCACGCGTGGTATCGCCTGCGCCATCAGGAAGCGCTGAACAGCGAGGCGGTGGTGCGCCTGGCGGAAGCCGCGCAGGATCGCTACGGCTTTAAAGATTTTAAACTGAAAGGCGGCGTGCTGCCCGGCGAGCAGGAGATCGAAACCGCCCGCGCGCTGAAGAAGCGTTTCCCGGATGCGCGCATTACGGTCGACCCTAACGGCGCCTGGCTGCTGGACGAAGCCATCGCTCTGTGTAAAGGGCTGAACGATGTGCTGACCTACGCCGAAGACCCCTGCGGCGCCGAGCAGGGCTTTTCCGGCCGCGAAGTGATGGCGGAATTCCGCCGCGCTACCGGTCTGCCGGTAGCAACTAACATGATCGCCACCAACTGGCGCGAAATGGGCCATGCGGTGATGCTGAACGCCGTGGATATTCCGCTGGCCGATCCGCACTTCTGGACCCTGTCCGGCGCGGTGCGCGTGGCGCAGCTGTGCGATGACTGGGGCCTGACCTGGGGCTGCCATTCCAATAACCACTTTGATATTTCACTGGCCATGTTTACCCACGTCGGCGCGGCGGCGCCGGGTAACCCCACGGCCATTGATACCCACTGGATTTGGCAGGAGGGAGATTGCCGCCTGACCAAAAATCCGCTGGAGATTAAGCGCGGAAAAATCGCGGTTCCGGACGCGCCAGGACTTGGCGTTGAGCTGGACTGGGAGCAGGTACAGAAGGCACATGAGGCCTATAAAAGGCTGCCCGGCGGCGCGCGTAATGACGCAGGCCCAATGCAGTACCTGATCCCCGGATGGACTTTTGACCGTAAACGCCCCGTTTTCGGTCGTCACTGATTTGAATAAGGATTGAACTATGAGCGCACAATTTTCGACCCCCGTTGTTTCTTCTATGCAGGTCATTCCGGTCGCGGGCCACGACAGCATGCTGATGAACCTGAGCGGCGCGCACGCCCCGTTCTTCACGCGTAATATTGTGGTAATTAAAGATAATTCCGGCCATACCGGCGTCGGCGAAATCCCCGGTGGAGAGAAAATCCGCAAGACTCTCGAAGATGCGATCCCGCTGGTGGTTGGTAAGACGTTGGGTGAGTATAAAAACGTGCTGACCGCCGTGCGCAATACTTTCGCCGACCGCGACGCCGGTGGGCGCGGTTTGCAGACCTTCGATCTGCGTACCACAATTCACGTAGTGACCGGGATCGAAGCGGCGATGCTGGATCTGCTGGGCCAGCATCTGGGCGTGAACGTGGCGTCTCTTCTGGGCGATGGTCAACAGCGCAACGAAGTGGAAATGCTCGGCTATCTGTTCTTCGTCGGTAACCGTAAAGCCACGCCGCTGCCGTATCAGAGCCAGCCGGATGACAAATGCGACTGGTATCGCCTGCGTCATGATGAAGCGATGACCCCGGATGCGGTGGTGCGCCTGGCGGAAGCGGCGTATGAGAAATATGGCTTTAACGACTTTAAACTGAAAGGCGGCGTGCTGGCCGGGGAAGAGGAGGCGGAATCTATCGTCGCGCTGGCGAAGCGCTTCCCGCAGGCGCGCGTAACTCTGGATCCGAACGGCGCGTGGTCGCTGAATGAAGCGATTAAGATCGGCAAATATCTGAAGGGATCGCTGGCCTACGCGGAAGATCCGTGCGGCGCCGAGCAGGGCTTCTCCGGTCGTGAAGTGATGGCGGAGTTCCGTCGCGCCACCGGTCTGCCGACGGCGACCAATATGATCGCAACCGACTGGCGTCAGATGGGCCATACGCTGTCGCTACAGTCGGTGGATATTCCGCTGGCGGATCCGCACTTCTGGACCATGCAGGGTTCCGTCCGCGTGGCGCAGATGTGCCATGAGTTTGGCCTGACCTGGGGCTCGCACTCTAACAACCACTTTGATATCTCGCTGGCGATGTTCACCCATGTTGCAGCGGCGGCGCCGGGGAAAATTACCGCCATCGATACCCACTGGATCTGGCAGGAAGGCAACCAGCGTCTGACCAAAGAACCGTTTGAAATTAAAGGCGGGATGGTACAGGTACCGGCGAAACCGGGTCTTGGCGTAGAGCTTGATATGGATCAGGTGATGAAAGCCCATGAGCTGTACCAGAAACACGGCCTGGGCGCGCGCGATGACGCTATGGGCATGCAGTATTTAATCCCGAACTGGACGTTTGATAACAAGCGTCCCTGCATGGTGCGCTAAGGAAATATCGGTCCCTTCGGGGGCCGATTGACCGCACGGCATCGGGTCATCGTTCATTTTAAGGACAGCTTATGAAGATAGTGATCGCACCGGATTCATACAAGGAGAGCCTGAGTGCGCTGGATGTTGCTACCGCGATAGAGCAAGGTTTTCGAGAAATTTACGCCGATGCGGAATATGTCAAACTGCCGGTTGCCGACGGCGGCGAAGGGACCGTCGAAGCTATGGTCGCCGCAACCCAGGGATGCCGGATAGCGGTTACCGTCACCGGTCCCCTCGGCGAGCCGGTGGACGCTTTTTACGGCCTGTCGGGCGATAAACAGTGCGCGTTTATCGAAATGGCGGCGGCAAGCGGTCTGGAGAGCGTGCCGCCGGCGCGGCGCAATCCGCTGCTGACCACTTCGTGGGGGACCGGCGAGCTGATTCGCCACGCGCTGGACGCGGGTGTGTCGCAAATTATTATCGGCATCGGCGGCAGCGCGACGAACGACGGCGGTGCCGGAATGGTACAGGCGCTGGGGGCGAAGCTGCTGACTAAAGATAACCAGCAGATTGCCGCCGGCGGACGCGCGCTGGAAAACCTCGCGCGTATCGACGTTAGCGAACTGGATAAGCGCCTGGCCAGCTGTCGTATCGACGTCGCTTGCGATGTCACCAATCCGCTGACGGGGCCCGAGGGCGCGACGGCGGTATTTGGGCCGCAGAAAGGGGCGACGGCGGAGATGATCTCCTGCCTGGATAGCGCGCTGGCCCATTTTGCCGAGATTATTCATCGTGATTTAGAAATGGATGTGCTGCATCTTGAAGGCGGCGGCGCGGCGGGAGGCATGGGCGCGGGCCTGTACGCCTTTTGCGGCGCAAAGCTGCGGCCGGGGATTGAGATCGTGACCGACGCTCTGCACCTTGCTGATATCGTGGCGGATGCGGACCTGGTGATTACCGGCGAAGGGCGTATCGATAGCCAGACGGTGCACGGCAAGGTGCCGGTTGGCGTGGCGAGGGTGGCAAAACGCTATAATCTGCCGGTCATCGGCATTGCCGGGAGCCTGACGCCTGACGTCGGCATCGTGCATCAGCACGGCCTGGATGCGGTATTCAGCGTGATTTATTCAATTTGTACGCTGGATGAGGCGCTGGAAAATGCCGCTGAAAACGTGCGTATGACGGCGAGAAACGTTGCCGCCGTGCTGAAAATGGGGCGGTTATTGTAGGTTATCCCCCGGTCGCGAAGCGCGGACCGGGGCATGCGTTTTAAATTCCCAGTAGCTTACAGGCTTCCCGCGCGACGTTGTCCATTTCATCCAGCAGCTCCAGAAACTCTGGTTCCAGCTCCTCGGCGGCGGTGCCCGCGCGCAGCTGGCTCTCAATGGTGTGACACAGTTTCTTCAGACGCGGCACGCCGCTATAGCTACAGCTGCCGTGCAGCTTATGCACTAAATCCAGTACCCCTTCCGGCTGTTCTCCCACCAGCTGTTCTTCCACCTTGTTACGCACTTCAGGCATAAAGGCGAGCAGCATCTGCAGCATTTCCCGCGCCAGGTCCGGTTTCATCGCCGCCTGACGCAGCGCCAGCTGCCAGTCGAGAGTGACATTATGATTGACGGGCGGCTCTGCAGGCTCCGCGGCGACCTGCGGCGGCGCCGCCTTTCCCGGCTGATAGCGCAGCAGCAAGCTGTGGAGCTTATCTTCCTCAATGGGTTTCGCCAGATAGTCGTTCATTCCCGCTTTGAGTAATTTCTCACGCTGCCCCTCGAGGGCGTGGGCCGTCACGGCGATCACCGGCGTTTGCTGCTGGTGGGGGAGCTGGTGAATCAGTTCGCATGCGCGGATACCGTCCATTTCCGGCATTTGAATATCCATCAGAATCAGATCCTGCTGCGTTTCTCTGGCCTGTTCGACGGCGTGCTGGCCGCTGTCGCAGAGGATGACATGCTGGACTAAATCCTCCAACAGCGCGCCGATGAGTTTGAGATTTGCCGGATTGTCATCAACGGCCATGACCGTCATCGGTAGCTTCTTACTATCGGCACGCGGCGGTAGAGTCGTTGGCTGCGCCTGGCAGGAGGCCGTCAGCGCCGGCAGTAAGCGCGTTGAGGTCAGTGGCTTCAGCAAACAGGCGGCAATGCCGTCCTGGCGCAGCGTTTCGGCGCTGACCTGGGCGTGGCACGGCAGGGCTAGCACCAGGTGATCGGCAAGCTTGCAGGCCCTTGCCAGCTTATCGCGATGCTGGCTCAGGTCGCGTATTGATACGGGAATGCCCGCCAGCAGGATATCGTAGTGGGCATCCGGTAGGGCCGTCATCGTCGGACTATAGACCACCTCCAGCGGCGTTGTCGCCAGTAGCTCCATCGTGCTCTGCGCTGCCGCCGCATTGGCTTCGATATAGGCCAGTTTTTTACCCGCCAGGCACTGGGTCGGCACGCTATCGGGAACCGCGTTGGGGTTGAGGTCGAGGCTGATATGGAACCAGAACGTCGAGCCGCGATTAGGCTGGCTGTGGAAGGAGATATCGCCGCCCATCTCCTTCACCAGCCGCTGGGTGATGACCAGCCCGAGGCCGGTTCCGCCGTGGCGACGGGAAATGCTGGCGTCGGCCTGGCGGAACGCCTGGAACAGACGCGACTGATCGCGCTCCGGAATGCCGATACCGGTATCGTGGATCTGGACTTCGATTTGGACTCGCGAATTGCTGATGGCGCGCTGTTCCACCAGCACGTCAATATTGCCGTGTTCGGTGAACTTGATGGCGTTACCCATCAGGTTGGTAATAATTTGCTGCAGGCGCAGCGGGTCGCCAATGACGTTATCCGGGACATCATTTTTGATATTCAGCGTCAGCTCCAGTCCTTTGTCGTGCGCCGAGTGCGCCAGCAGCGTGACCACCTCGTCCAGCGAGGTGCGCAACAGGAACGGGATGCTCTCCAGAATGAGCTTACCGGCTTCAAGCTTAGAGAAGTCCAGAACATCGTTAATAATGGCCAGCAGATTGTTCGCGGAACGCTCAATGGTGGTCAGATGATCGCGCTGGGTGGTATTTAAATCGGTTTTCAGCGTCAGACGCGTAAAGCCAATGACGCCGTTGAGCGGAGTACGCAGCTCGTGGGACATATTGGCGAGGAATTCGGATTTGATGCGCGCTGCTTCCTGCGCGCGTTTTTTCGCCAGGTCCAGCTCGACATTCTGGATTTCCATCTGCTCAAGCGTTTCACGCAGGTCGGAAGTGGCCTGATCGACGTTATGCTGCATCTCTTCGTGGTAGGCCGCCAGCGACATCGCCATGGAGTTGATGCCGTTTTTGAGCATGTCCAGCTCGCCGAGCATAAAACCTTCAACGCGGCTATCAAGCTGGCCGCGGCGGATGCGGTCAACGGTATTCACCATATTGCGGATCGGCCCGGTCACGTCGCGCATAAGTCGCCAGCCGAAGATCAGCGCAATACCGATACAGAACAGCATCATCACGCTGGAGATAAAGATCTCTTTATACTGCTGCAGCCGCACCGATTTGAGATCCAGCTCCAGCGCCACGTAGCCGAGCATATTGCCCGGCATCTTGGCATCGCTTCCCGGTGATTCGTCTGGTGAATAGCTTTCCGAGACGATAGGGGTTCGCAAAATCATCAAATCGCCGTGGCGAAACACGCTTAAACGGCGGGGAAAGGGGATCCCTTTTGGTAGCTGCAGTTCGCCGGGATCGAGCTGAAAGTTAGAGGTGACAAACAGCCTGTTTTGCGAGTCGTAGATGGAAATGGCGCGCACAATATCGGAGTGGCGGCGATGCAGCACGCTGATAAGCTGCCCGATTGACTCGCGGTTTTGCAAATTCATGCCATATTCACTGGAGACCGCCAGCGGTTCGATAATACTGGCCCCGGCATCTTCTAACTGGCGCTGTAGGTCGTTATAGCGGTGTGCGACGAAGAAAATACTGAGCAGCAAACCGATCAGGACGGTAGGCGCCAGAATAAGAATCATCATGCGGGCACGAAGGCTGTAGTTGGTCATGCGGTTCCATTATGGGAGAATATACATATCATCTTTCAGGCGGCTGGTGCGTTGGTTACTCCGGCTGATCCTGACCGGACTCGTATACAGAGTCAGTATATTTAATTGAGACAAATCTCTACGATGGCGCAATTCTACTCTGCAAAACGGCGTGTGACGACGCGCCAGATCATAACCGTTACAGTAAATGACCTTGACCCCTTCGGCCAGGGCGTTGCGCGTCACCAGGGTAAAGCGCTGTTTGTGAGCGGCTTATTGCCGCAGGAGCAGGCTGAAGTTGTGGTGGTCGAAGATAAAAAACAGTACGCCCGCGCCCAGGTTAAACGCCGTCTTAGCGATAGCCCGCAGCGGCAGACGCCGCGCTGCCCGCATTTTGGCGTCTGCGGCGGGTGTCAGCAGCAGCATGCCAGCGTCGCGCTGCAGCAGCAGAGCAAACGCGCCGCGCTCGCAAGGCTAATGAAGCGCGACGTTGATGACATTATAGCCGCTGCGCCGTGGGGCTATCGTCGCCGGGCGCGTCTGAGCTTGAATTATCAGCCAAAGTCCCAACAATTACAGATGGGCTTCCGCAAGGCGGGCGCCAGCGAAATCGTCGATGTGGTGCAGTGCCCCGTTTTGGTGCCCGATCTTGGTGCGCTGCTGCCTGCGGTGCGTGAATGTCTTAACGAATTGCAATCGGTGCGCCAGCTTGGGCACGTGGAGCTGGTGCAGGCGGATAACGGCCCGCTGATGGTGTTGCGCCATACCGCGGCCCTTCCGGCGGCGGATAAAGTAAAGCTGGAACGTTTTTCGCAATCTCACGGTCTTTCCCTGTATCTCGCCCCGCAAAGCGAGATACTGGAACATATTCGCGGGGAGGCCCCCTGGTACACCTCGGACGGTCTACGCTTAGTGTTCAGTCCGCGCGATTTTATCCAGGTGAACGATGGCGTAAACCAGCTGATGGTGCGCACGGCGCTGGAATGGCTGGATATCCAGCCACAGGATCGCGTTCTGGACCTCTTTTGCGGCATGGGCAACTTTACCCTGCCGCTGGCGAAGCGTGCGGCGCAGGTGGTTGGCGTGGAAGGGGTTCCCGCGCTGGTCGTGAAGGCGAGAGAGAACGCGGCGTTGAACGCGTTACATAATGTGACTTTCTTTCATGAAAACCTGGAAGAGGACGTGACCCGCCAGGCGTGGGCGAAGCACGGTTTTGATAAAGTCCTGCTCGATCCGGCACGCGCCGGCGCGGCGGGCGTGATGTTACATATTATAAAATTAGCGCCGCGTCGGGTGGTGTATGTTTCATGTAACCCAGCGACGCTAGCGCGCGATAGCGACGTTTTATTGCAGGCGGGATATACCATTCAACGCCTGGCGATGCTGGATATGTTCCCGCATACCGGACATCTGGAATCAATGGTGTTGTTTGAGCACAACAATTCTTCAAATCGCATTGAAGCGGCATCCTCAGAAGCAGGTGACTGAGATAAAAAACGAAAGCCAACGTTGACGCGGTTTGAAGGATGAAGTGTAAAAGTTGAGGCTTGCCGACTTCGGCAGGCGGTCCCTTAAGGAGAGGACAATGGTTGCGGTAAGAAGTGCACATTTAAATAAAGCTGGTGAATTTGACCCGAAGAAATGGATCGCGAGTCTGGGAATTTCCAGCCAGCAGTCGTGTGAACGCTTAGCCGAAACCTGGGATTATTGTCGAGAGAAAACGCAGGGGCATCCGCAGGCCGACCTCCTGCTGTGGCGCGGCGTGGAGATGGTGGAAATTCTCTCCATGCTCAGCATGGATATCGATACGCTGCGGGCGGCGATGCTGTTCCCTTTGGCAGATGGCAACGTCGTCAGCGAAGAAATTATGCAGGAGAGCGTCGGGAAATCCGTCGTGACCCTGATCCACGGCGTGCGGGACATGGCCGCGATACGCCAGCTTAAAGCCACCCATACCGATTCGGTCTCCTCTGAACAGGTGGATAACATCCGCCGCATGCTGTTGGCGATGGTCGATGATTTCCGCTGCGTGGTGATTAAGATCGCCGAGCGTATTGCCCATCTGCGCGAGGTGAAAGATGCGCCGGAAGATGAGCGCGTGCTGGCGGCGAAAGAGTGTACCAACATCTACGCGCCGCTGGCCAACCGCCTGGGGATCGGCCAGCTCAAGTGGGAGCTTGAGGATTACTGCTTCCGCTATCTGCACCCGGCGGAATATAAGCGGATTGCTAAACTGCTGCACGAGCGGCGCATCGATCGTGAGCATTACATTGACGAATTCGTAGGGCACTTACGCACGGAGATGAAAACCGAGGGCGTCAAAGCCGAGGTCTACGGGCGTCCCAAGCATATCTACAGCATCTGGCGCAAAATGCAGAAAAAACATCTCGCCTTCGACGAGCTGTTTGACGTGCGGGCGGTGCGTATCGTCGCCGAGCGCCTGCAGGATTGCTACGCCGCGCTGGGGATAGTGCATACTCACTACCGCCACCTGCCGGACGAGTTTGATGATTACGTCGCCAATCCCAAGCCTAATGGCTATCAGTCAATTCATACTGTCGTGTTGGGTCCCGGCGGTAAAACGATTGAAATTCAGATCCGTACCCGCCAGATGCATGAAGATGCCGAGCTGGGCGTGGCCGCGCACTGGAAGTATAAAGAGGGTGCCAGCGCAGCGGCCAGCGGCGGGCGCGGCTATGAAGATCGTATTGCGTGGCTGCGTAAACTGATTGCCTGGCAGGAAGAGATGGCCGATTCCGGCGAGATGCTGGATGAGGTGCGTAGCCAGGTCTTTGACGACCGGGTTTACGTCTTTACGCCGAAGGGCGACGTGGTGGACTTACCTTCCGGTTCGACGCCGCTCGATTTTGCCTACCATATTCACAGCGATGTCGGCCACCGCTGCATCGGGGCGAAAATCAGCGGGCGAATTGTGCCGTTTACCTATCAGCTGCAGATGGGCGACCAGATTGAAATTATCACCCAGAAGCAGCCCAACCCAAGCCGCGACTGGCTGAACCCGAACCTCGGCTACGTTACCACCAGCCGCGGGCGTTCCAAAATACACGCCTGGTTCCGCAAGCAGGATCGCGACAAGAATATTCTTGCCGGGCGGCAGATCCTCGATGACGAGCTTGAACACCTGGGCATTAGCCTGAAGGAGGCGGAAAAGCATCTGCTGCCGCGCTACAACTTCAACGAGCAGGACGAACTGCTGGCAGCGATTGGCGGCGGCGATATTCGCCTCAACCAGATGGTTAACTTCCTGCAGGCGCAGTTTAATAAGCCCAGCGCGGCGGAGCAGGATGCGGCGGCGTTAAAGCAGCTGCAGCAGAAAACCCATGCTCCGCAGAATCGCAGCAAAGACAATGGTCGCGTGGTGGTGGAAGGGGTCGGCAACCTGATGCACCATATTGCGCGCTGCTGCCAGCCGATTCCCGGCGACGAGATCGTGGGCTTTATCACCCAAGGCCGAGGGATCTCGGTGCACCGCGCGGATTGCGATCAGCTCGCCGAACTGCAGTCTCACGCTCCCGAGCGTATCGTTGACGCGGTGTGGGGAGAGAGCTACTCGGCGGGCTACTCGCTGGTGGTGCGCGTGCAGGCCAACGATCGCAGCGGCCTGCTGCGCGATATCACCACCATTCTCGCCAATGAGAAAGTTAACGTGCTCGGCGTGGCCAGCCGCAGCGATACCAAACAGCAACTGGCGACGATCGATATGACCATTGAGATCTACAACCTGCAGGTGCTGGGCCGCGTGCTGGGTAAACTGAATCAGGTACCGGATGTCATCGACGCCCGTCGCCTTCACGGCGGTTAACTTCACTTTCTTTATGTCGGCCGGGGTCGCCCCGGCCTGATTCTTTAATGGAAACGACAATGAGCCAAATCGACCGCCTGCTCGGCATTATGCAGCGTCTGCGCGATCCGGAAAACGGCTGCCCGTGGGACAAAGAGCAGACTTTTGCCACCATCGCCCCGTATACCCTCGAAGAAACCTATGAAGTGCTCGACGCGATTGCCCGCGAAGATTTTGACGATCTGCGCGGTGAATTAGGCGACCTGCTGTTCCAGGTCGTCTTCTACGCTCAGATGGCGCAGGAAGAGGGGCGCTTTGATTTTAACGATATCTGCGCCGCGATCGGCGACAAGCTGGAGCGCCGCCATCCGCATATTTTCGGCGATGCGTCCGCCGGGAACAGCAGCGAAGTGCTGGCCCGATGGGAGCAGATCAAAAGCGCAGAGCGAGCGGAAAAGTCCCAGCACTCGGCGCTGGACGATATTCCGCATAGTCTGCCGGCGCTGATGCGCGCGCATAAAATCCAGAAACGCTGCTCGGCGGTAGGCTTTGACTGGACTTCTCTGGGGCCGGTGCTGGACAAAGTGCATGAAGAAATAGACGAAGTCATGCACGAAGCGCAGCAGGCGGTGGTGGATGAAGCTAAACTGGAGGAGGAAATGGGCGACCTGCTGTTTGCGACGGTCAATTTATCCCGACATTTAGGGGTAAAAGCCGAAGTTGCCCTGCAAAAAGCCAACCTGAAGTTTGAGCGTCGGTTCCGCCAAGTAGAGCGGATTGTCGCCGCGCGCGGCCTGGAAATGACCGGCGTTGACCTCGATACTATGGAGGAGGTATGGCAGGAAGTAAAACGCCAGGAAACTGATCTCTAAAGAGTTTTCGTGATCAAGCGCTATTTGTGTGATTTTTTAAATAACAAGCGCTTGATTTACGTCAAAAACATTTCGCCAAAAGCGGCTATTTTCTCACTCCCTGCGTTTGTGTGGGCCTGATGAAAAGGAGGGATAATGAAAGTTTGTGGCGTCAGTCATGATCGGGTATACTGCTTTCCCGTCCTGGTTATTCCATCGTCTTTTAAACCTAACTTCTCAGGTTCAGCATGACAACGAACTATATTTTTGTGACCGGCGGGGTCGTATCCTCTCTGGGTAAAGGCATTGCCGCAGCTTCCCTCGCAGCCATTCTCGAAGCCCGCGGGCTTAACGTGACCATGATGAAACTGGATCCGTACATCAACGTCGATCCGGGCACCATGAGCCCAATCCAACACGGGGAAGTGTTCGTTACTGAAGACGGCGCTGAAACCGATCTGGACCTGGGTCACTACGAGCGTTTCATTCGTACCAAGATGACCCGTCGCAACAACTTCACCACGGGCCGTATTTACTCTGACGTCCTGCGCAAAGAGCGTCGTGGCGACTATCTGGGCGCCACCGTTCAGGTTATTCCGCACATCACCAACGCGATCAAAGAGCGCGTGCTGGCGGGCGGCGAAGGCCATGATGTTGTGCTGGTAGAAATCGGCGGCACCGTTGGCGATATTGAGTCGCTGCCGTTCCTTGAAGCGATTCGCCAGCTGGCGGTAGATATCGGTCGTGAAAACGCGCTGTTTATGCACCTGACCCTGGTGCCGTACATGGCCGCCGCGGGTGAAGTCAAAACCAAGCCGACCCAGCACTCCGTTAAAGAACTGCTTTCCATCGGTATTCAGCCTGACATCCTGGTCTGTCGCTCCGATCGCGCCATTCCGGCGAACGAACGTGCCAAAATTGCATTGTTCTGCAATGTGCCAGAAAAAGCCGTTATTTCGATGAAAGATGTCGATTCCATTTATAAAATTCCGGGCCTGTTGAAATCGCAGGGGCTGGACGATTATATTTGTAAACGATTCAGCTTAAACTGTCCGGAAGCAAACCTGGCCGAATGGGAACAGGTTATCTATGAAGAAGCGAACCCGGCAGGTGAAGTCACCATTGGTATGGTCGGTAAGTATATTGAACTGCCGGACGCCTACAAATCGGTGATTGAAGCGCTGAAACACGGCGGTCTGAAAAATCGCGTTACCGTCAACATCAAGCTGATTGATTCGCAGGATGTGGAAACGCGCGGTGTCGAAATTCTGAAGAATTTAGACGCTATCCTGATCCCTGGTGGCTTCGGCTATCGCGGCGTTGAAGGTAAGATTGCCACCGCGCGCTATGCGCGTGAAAACAACATTCCTTATCTGGGCATTTGCCTGGGTATGCAGGTTGCGCTGATTGAGTTCGCGCGCAACGTAGCGGGGATGGAAAACGCCAACTCAACGGAATTTGTGCCAGACTGTAAGTACCCGGTTGTGGCCCTGATTACCGAATGGCGTGATGAAGACGGTAATGTCGAAGTGCGCTCTGATAAGAGCGACCTCGGCGGCACGATGCGCCTTGGCGCGCAGCAGTGCCAGCTGGGTGAGGATAGCCTGGTGCGCCAGCTGTACGGTGAGCCAACCATTACCGAACGCCATCGTCACCGCTACGAAGTCAACAATATGCTGTTGAAGCCGATTGAAAATGCGGGCCTGCGTATTGCGGGCCGTTCCGGGGATGATCAGTTGGTCGAGATCATCGAGGTGCCTAACCATCCGTGGTTTGTCGCCTGTCAGTTCCATCCGGAGTTTACTTCGACGCCGCGCGATGGCCATCCGCTGTTTGCAGGCTTTGTGAAAGCCGCTAGCGAGTACCAGAAGCGTCAGGCGAAGTAAAAGAGTTAGAACGGCAATGCACCCATCCGGGTGCATTGTTTGTCTGGAGTTTTAGTTTAACTTGTACTGAGGAAAACCTAATGTCCAAAATCGTTAAAGTCATCGGTCGTGAAATCATCGACTCCCGTGGTAACCCGACTGTTGAAGCCGAAGTACACCTGGAAGGTGGTTTCGTCGGTATGGCAGCTGCTCCGTCAGGTGCTTCTACTGGCTCCCGCGAAGCGCTGGAACTGCGCGATGGCGACAAATCCCGTTTCATGGGTAAAGGCGTACTGAAAGCCGTTGGCGCTGTTAACGGCCCGATCGCTCAGGCAATCCTTGGCAAAGACGCCAAAGATCAGGCTGGCATCGACAAAATCATGATCGACCTGGACGGTACTGAAAACAAATCTAACTTCGGTGCGAACGCTATCCTGGCCGTATCTCTGGCTAACGCCAAAGCTGCCGCTGCTTCTAAAGGTCAGCCGCTCTATGAGCACATCGCTGAGCTGAACGGCACCCCGGGCAAATACTCCATGCCGGTTCCGATGATGAACATCATCAACGGCGGCGAGCACGCTGACAACAACGTCGACATCCAGGAATTTATGATTCAGCCGGTTGGCGCTAAATCCCTGAAAGAAGCCGTACGTATGGGTTCTGAAGTGTTCCACAACCTGGCTAAAGTTCTGAAAGCTAAAGGTATGAACACCGCTGTTGGCGACGAAGGCGGCTACGCGCCGAACCTGGGTTCCAACGCTGAAGCGCTGGCTGTTATCGCTGAAGCGGTTAAAGCTGCTGGCTACGAGCTGGGCAAAGACATCACTCTGGCGATGGACTGCGCGGCTTCTGAATTCTACAAAGACGGTAAATACGTTCTGGCCGGCGAAGGCAACAAAGCGTTCACCTCTGAAGAATTCACCCACTTCCTGGAAGAGCTGACCAAACAGTACCCGATCGTCTCCATCGAAGATGGCCTGGACGAATCTGACTGGGACGGTTTCGCATACCAGACTAAAGTACTGGGCGACAAAATCCAGCTGGTTGGTGACGATCTGTTCGTAACCAACACCAAGATCCTGAAAGAAGGTATCGAGAAAGGCATCGTTAACTCCATCCTGATCAAATTCAACCAGATCGGTTCTCTGACCGAAACTCTGGCTGCGATCAAAATGGCGAAAGACGCTGGCTACACTGCCGTTATCTCTCACCGTTCAGGCGAAACTGAAGACGCTACCATCGCTGACCTGGCTGTTGGTACCGCTGCAGGCCAGATCAAAACCGGTTCTATGAGCCGTTCTGACCGCGTTGCTAAATACAACCAGCTGATTCGTATCGAAGAAGCGCTGGGCGAAAAAGCACCGTACAACGGTCGTAAAGAGATCAAAGGTCAGGCATAAGCCTGTCTTTCTCTGATATGAAAAAGCCAGCCTTCGGGCTGGCTTTTTTTGGCCCGAAACCGGTGACTACTTAAAATCTACCGCCATTTGCTGCGGAATAGAAAGCCCGCGCGTGGTCTGTACGCAACGGTCAATGTAATCGGTAAAGCGCGGCGGTTTCGGCATGCCCATGCTGAGCAGCTTATCGTTGCTGAATCGTACGTTAAGCGTGGCGAAGGCGCCGTAAAGGCGCATGGCTTTTAGCATCAGCCGTTCGTTGCAGGGGCCAAAAATAGTCTTCAGCTCACGGCGCATTTTGACCAGCGTTTCATAGCTGACCTGGGCGTATTTATCTCCGACCGGCGCCTGCTCTAGGGCGGAGGCCATAGCGTTATCGATATCCGCAAACCTTACGCTGTTTTCCTCTCCCGCTGAAATATGCACTACCTCTCCGCGCGCCAGCGGGCTGATAAGCAGCATCAGCAGCGCATCGGCGCAGTAATCGACGGGAATCACATCGATGCGATCTTCCATTGAACACATAAATTTTTGCAGCATCAGCCCCATGCTGAACACCCAGAAGATGCTGCTGGAGGGCTGACAGCCGTGATGAGTGTGGCCAACAACAATCGAGGGGCGGGCAATCGCCAGCGGTAGCGTTGGGCACTCCTGCCGCATGAGACGTTCAATTGTTGATTTAGAGTGTGTGTACTCGACCAGATGCTCGGCGCGTTCACGAAACGCCGTGCTTTCCGCTACCAGCGAATCGGGATCTGGCGAGCAGGACATCGCGGTGCCCACGTGCAGAAAGCGCTGAAGGCTGCTGACCTGAGCCATCCGCCGGGCAAACTGCAGCGTACCTTCGACGTTGACTTTCCAGATAAGCGGATTGTTACCAAATGAGGCGACGGCGGCGCAGTTGAGCACGTGAGTAACCTGATTCAAGCGCGGGTCGTCGAGAAAGGGCTGCGGATTGGCCAGATCCCCCAGCAGAATGTTGCCGGGCGTCAGGGCCGTTAATCTCTCTTCGCTAATATTGAATTTTCGCAGGTTTTCCTTAACCCGTTCTACGGCGGCTACACTATTATCAGCACGAACTAACAGTAATAGATTAGGCACATTCATTTTATTAAGAATGCTTTCTAACACTGCTCCACCCAGAAATCCGGTCGCGCCAGTAATTAATAATGTATTCATGAATGCAGTCTCAGTAGTATTGGTTGACTGGATTCTAGACGCGGAAAATTAAACGGATATTAAATGGAGAATGAACATAACGTGCGGTTTATTAAGGTTATTTTAAGGAAAGATATCGCCGCGAATCGAATTTGACCCCGAGATAATCCTATAAATTCATTATTTCATGTATCCATTTGTACATCGTTGAAATTTATTATTTTTAAGTTGGTTTTTTTTATTTTTAGCATTCAGGGTTATACATATTTTGTTACACCAAAAATTTTATCCATACCGTTTAATAGTAGCCTGATGATTATCAAGCTAATAAAAAAACGTCGCTGAATAATATCATCTGTCTGCGGCCGGGGAGTATCATCCTGGCGTATTTTTAATCGATCACTCAGCGCAGCGCGGGACAAGATCTGCGCGGGCAAATCTGCGATAATGCGCGTTCACAACCCTAAGCAGAGATGATTATGCAGTACCCGATTAACGAGATGTTCCAGACCTTGCAAGGCGAAGGTTACTTCACCGGCGTTCCCGCCATTTTTATTCGTTTACAGGGATGCCCGGTTGGTTGCGCCTGGTGCGATACCAAACATACCTGGGATAAGCTTGCCGATCGGGAAGTGTCGCTGTTCAGCATTCTGGCGAAAACCAAAGAGAGCGATAAATGGGGCCCGGCGAGCAGCGAAGATCTGCTGGCTATCATCGGGCGTCAGGGCTGGACGGCCCGCCACGTGGTGATTACCGGCGGTGAACCCTGCATTCATGATTTAACGCCGTTAACCTCTTTGCTGGAGCAAAACGGATTTAGCTGCCAGATTGAAACCAGCGGCACCCATGAAGTTCGCTGTACGCCTCATACCTGGGTGACGGTGTCGCCAAAGGTGAACATGCGCGGCGGTTATGACGTGCTCTCGCAGGCGCTACAGCGGGCTGATGAAATTAAACATCCGGTTGGACGCGTGCGCGATATCGAAGCGCTGGATGAATTGCTGGCAACGCTGGCCGATGAAAAGCCGCGTATTATCGCGCTTCAGCCGATTAGCCAGAAAGATGACGCGACGCGCCTGTGCATCGAAACTTGCATTGCCCGCAACTGGCGCTTATCGATGCAGACGCACAAGTATCTGAATATTGCCTGATCCCTGATTTCTTGCCGGGCAACTGAACACTGCCCGGCAAGAAACAAATTCATAGATGAATTCATCAAATGGCATTGTTTCAACCCTGTGCTTAAGATCCCTCCTTCCTGCGGCAATGATATCATCGGCTCTTAAATCAGCCGCCAGAGCGTGCTGTCCCTATGGTGACTTAAGGATCGAGTTAAACATGCTGCCATTTGTTCCATCCAGTGCTTTTTCCATGGAATTCTTCTCCCTCAAAGGGAAAACTGCCATTGTTACCGGCGGCAATAGCGGTCTGGGGCAGGCTCTCGCTTTTGCCCTGGCGACGGCGGGAGCCAATCTGTTTATCCCAGGCCGACGTGTCGATAACGCTCAAACCCGAGCGCTTATTGAGCAACAGGGGGCAGCGGTGGAATTCATGCCAGCGGATATTACCGATCACGGCATGCCGCAGCGTATTATCACCGAGTGTTGCCAGCATTTCGGTACGGTCGATATCCTGGTGAATAATGCCGGAATTTGTCGCTTAAATAAGGTACTGCGCTTTGGGCGTGCAGACTGGGACCCGATGATTGAGACTAACCTGACGGCAGCTTTCGAACTGAGCCATGAGGCAGCTAAAGTTATGGTCCCGCGTGGTAGTGGTAAAATTATTAATATTTGCTCGGTGTTCTCTTATTTAGGCGGTAGCTGGTCACCGGCCTATGCCGCAACCAAACACGCGCTGGTGGGTTTAACGAAAGCCTATTGTGAAGAACTGGGCCCGTATAATATTCAGGTTAACGGCATTGCCCCCGGCTATTATGAAACCGAAATGACAGCGGTCGTTCGCAACATGCCTAAGGAAAATCGACGGGTTCTGGCGCATATTCCAGCCGGTCGTTGGGGAGAGGCGGAGGATCTCATGGGGGCGGCAGTCTTTCTGGCGAGCCGGGCATCGGATTACGTTAATGGTCATATCCTGGCGGTGGATGGGGGGTATCTGGTGCGTTGAGTTAACATAAAAACTCAGGATATAGCGACATATCGGCAATAGTAGCGCGTTTGTTGACGCCAACGAAAAATGTTGCCGGGTGAGCTTTCACCCGGCGCAAGTAGGCATAGCGTTATGCGTTCGACCAACTTTGAATCGCGTCAACGTTCTCCAGATTTCCGTGCATCACTTGATATGACTTTTTCAAAATGACGTCGGTATACTGCGTCAACTCTCTGAATATGCCTTTATTGAGAGCCTCATAGCGACTGGCGTTTTGTTCAACTGGCATAAACACATCTTTTACCCGGACCATTTTTTCAATTGCTGTTTCGTAAGATGGGTACAAGCCTGACCCAACAGCCGTGTTGATTGTAGCCCCGAGACTTGCACAGCCGTTGATGGCATTGCGTTGGGCCGGAAGGTTGAACACGTCAGCAAAGATTTGCATAAAAAGGTCACTGTTAGAGCCGCCGCCGGTGATGATGATATGTTTAGCGAAATGATTCATTTCATTGCACATATTGTCGTAGTTATTTTTCAGTGTCAGCGCAATGCTCTCCAGAATAGAGCGGTAGATCCATGCATAGTCCATACTGGAGTGAACCGCGCACGCAGTAAACTCCATGAATCACCGTTAGGCTGTAGACTGGAGCAGGTTGTTGCGCTGCTGTCAGCCAACAGCACCAGGCTCTCATGGGTAATTCGGCGCTCAAGGGGGGGCGGATTGCTCAAAATCAGGGAGGAGTTCGGCAAGGGCGTGACAATGAAGAAGGCCGCCGGAGAGTTTTTTACTGCCGGGAAGTTCGCCACGTTCAAGCTGCAGGACCAAAAGCCCTGCTCGTGCGCAGCGTGAAGCACAAGCGGTGCCAGCTATCCCTGCACCGATGATAATAATATCAAAATCGTCAGCCATTTTGCGCCCCAGATATCCAGAGCGCTTAAGCTAACATGATGTTATTTAATGAATATCGACCGCCGACACAAACGCTTTAATCACTCGCCGCGATAGACGCAGCCCGCGGTGCAGGTCTCTTTGATCATCACCGCGCTCAGCAGCGGAACCCGCGGTTTCATCTGCTCCCAGATCCATTTGGCCAGCACTTCGCTGGTCGGATTGGACAGTCCTGGAATATCGTTCAGATAGTAATGGTCGAGGCGATCGTAGATGGGTTTAAACGCGGCCTTCAGCTCGGCAAAATCCATGATCCACCCGGTATGGGGATCGACTTCACCGGTAATCTCCAGGCGCACCATAAATGAATGGCCGTGCAGACGACCGCATTTATGGCCTTCCGGCACGTGCGGCAGGTGGTGAGCGGCTTCGAAGGTGAAATCTTTAAACAGCGTGGTGGACATCTTTTATTCTCAATATGGCAAAAAAACCGCCGTAGGGTACCGGAAAGCACATTTTTTCGCATTAACTAAAACGGCCCTGAACACAAAATAGACGCATTCATCCAGCATATGCAAATTAAGTTCTTATATTTCATGTGCTTATTTAATCGATTTTGTTGTTAATAACTATAGCTAAAACAGGTTAGTCCATTTGGTTATTTGTTATTTCCATCCCTTATTTAGTTGTTACTATTTGCACCGTTAACCTACCAACTCGTCATACTTCGAGCCGCATGTGCGTTAGCAATACTCGGCGCATCCTTGGGCCTCGCCCAGCCCGGTCCCTTACTCAGGTAAGCTCCCGGGGGGCGCTGTGTCGCTGCCTGCAACTCGAATTATTGAGAGTAAATACATTTTCTTCTGTTTTATCGCGCTGACAGGGCGTGAATCACAGCTTTGCTTACTGGAACATAACGACGCATGACGACACAGGCCCCACCTTCAAATTTGCTACCGCTGAGTCCGGAGCAAATGGCGCGCCTTCAGGCGGCCACGACCGACTTCACGCCCACCCAGCTGGCCTGGGTTTCCGGTTACTTCTGGGGCGCGCTGAATCAGCAGCCCGGCGCGGCGGCTGTCGCGCCAGCCCAGGCGGCGGAAGTTCCGTCCATCACCCTGATTTCGGCATCGCAAACCGGCAACGCCCGCCGCGTGGCTGAAGCGCTGCGTGACGATCTGCAGGCCGCGCAGCTGAACGTGAAGCTGGTTAACGCAGGCGACTATAAATTCAAACAAATTGCCTCCGAAAAGCTGCTGGTCGTGGTGACGTCAACGCAGGGTGAAGGTGAGCCGCCGGAAGAAGCCGTTGCGCTGCATAAGTTCCTGTTTTCGAAGAAAGCGCCGAAGCTGACCGATACCGCATTTGCCGTGTTTGGCCTCGGCGATACCTCCTATGAATTTTTCTGCCAGTCCGGCAAAGATTTTGATAACAAGCTGGCCGAACTGGGCGGCGAACGCCTGCTCGACCGGGTTGACGCTGATGTCGAGTATCAGGCCGCCGCCGCCGAATGGCGCACTCGGGTGGTTGAGGTGCTGAAAGCGCGCGCCCCTGCCGCCGCGCCGTCTCAGCTGCTCACCAGCGGGTCGGTGAATGAGATCCACACCAGCCCCTATACCAAAGAAGCGCCGCTGACCGCGACGCTGGCGGTGAATCAAAAAATTACCGGCCGCGATTCTGAAAAAGATGTGCGCCATATTGAAATCGACCTCGGCGACTCTGGCCTGCGCTATCAGCCGGGCGATGCGCTGGGCGTCTGGTACCAGAACGATCCGGCTTTGGTGAAAGAGCTGGTGGAACTGCTGTGGCTGACAGGCGCGGAGCCGGTCACGGTTGACGGCAAAACGCTGCCGCTCGCCGAAGCGCTGGAGTGGCACTTCGAGCTGACGGTCAACACCGGTAACATCGTGGAAAATTATGCCACCTTAACCCGCAGCGAATCCCTGCTGCCGCTGGTGGGCGATAAGGCGCAGCTCCAGCATTACGCCGCGACCACGCCGATTGTCGATATGGTGCGCTTCTCCCCGGCGCAGCTGGATGCCCAGGCGCTGGTCGACCTGCTGCGCCCGCTGACGCCGCGCCTGTACTCTATCGCCTCTTCGCAGGCGGAAGTGGAAAGCGAAGTCCACGTCACCGTTGGCGTGGTGCGATATGACATTGAAGGCCGCGCCCGGGCCGGCGGCGCTTCCAGCTTCCTGGCTGACCGCGTCGAAGAAGATGGCGAAGTGCGCATCTTTATCGAGCATAACGATAACTTCCGTCTGCCCGCTAACCCGCAGACGCCGGTGATCATGATTGGCCCCGGCACCGGCATCGCGCCGTTCCGCGCCTTTATGCAGCAGCGCGCGGCGGAAGGCGCGGAAGGTAAGAATTGGCTGTTCTTCGGCAACCCGCATTTTACCGAAGATTTCCTTTATCAGGTGGAGTGGCAGAGCTACGTCAAAGAAGGTGTGCTGAGCCGCATCGACCTGGCCTGGTCCCGCGATCAACAACAAAAAGTCTACGTTCAGGACAAGCTGCGCGAGCAGGGGGCCGAACTGTGGCGCTGGATTAACGACGGCGCCCATATTTATGTCTGCGGCGATGCCAATCGTATGGCAAAAGACGTTGAGCAGACGCTACTGGAAGTGATTGCCGAATACGGCGCGATGGACGCCGAAGCGGCGGACGAATTTTTAAGTGAGCTGCGCGTTGAGCGCCGTTATCAGCGAGATGTCTACTAATGAGCGAAAAACATCCAGGCCCGCTGGTGGTCGAAGGTAAACTGACTGACGCCGAGCGCATGAAGCTCGAAAGCAACTACCTGCGCGGCACCATCGCGGAAGATTTGAACGACGGCCTGACCGGCGGTTTTAAAGGCGATAACTTTCTGCTGATCCGTTTTCACGGTATGTATCAGCAGGATGACCGCGATATCCGCGCCGAGCGCGCGGCGCAGAAGCTGGAGCCGCGTCACGCGATGCTGCTTCGCTGCCGCCTGCCGGGCGGGGTGATCACCACTAAACAGTGGCAGGCGATCGATAAATTCGCCGGCGATAACACCATTTACGGCAGCATTCGTCTGACCAACCGTCAGACCTTCCAGTTCCACGGCATTCTGAAGAAGAACGTCAAGCCGGTGCATCAGATGCTGCATTCGGTGGGGCTGGACGCGCTGGCGACCGCCAACGATATGAACCGTAACGTGCTCTGTACTTCTAACCCGTACGAGTCTCAGCTGCATGCTGAAGCCTACGAGTGGGCGAAGAAGATCTCCGAGCACCTGCTGCCGCGCACGCGCGCTTATGCCGAAATCTGGCTGGATCAGAAGAAAGTCGCCACCACTGATGAAGAACCGATCCTCGGCCAGACCTATCTGCCGCGTAAGTTCAAAACCACCGTGGTGATCCCGCCGCAGAACGATATCGATCTGCATGCGAACGATATGAACTTCGTGGCCATTGCTGAAAACGGCAAACTGGTAGGCTTTAACCTGCTGGTCGGCGGCGGTTTATCGATTGAACACGGCAATAAGAAAACCTACGCCCGTACGGCGAGCGAGTTTGGCTATCTGCCGCTGGAGCACACCCTGGCGGTGGCGGAAGCGGTGGTCACGACCCAGCGCGACTGGGGTAACCGCACCGATCGTAAAAACGCGAAAACCAAATACACCCTCGAACGCGTGGGCGTTGAGACCTTTAAGGCGGAAGTGGAGCGTCGGGCGGGCATCAAGTTTGAGCCGATCCGTCCGTACGAGTTCACCGGCCGCGGCGATCGTATCGGCTGGGTGAAAGGTATCGACAATAACTGGCACCTGACGCTGTTTATTGAAAATGGTCGTATTCTAGATTATCCGGGTCGTCCGCTGAAAACCGGCCTGCTGAAGATTGCGAAGATCCACAAAGGCGAGTTCCGCATTACGGCGAACCAGAACCTGATCGTTGCCAGCGTACCGGAAGATCAGAAGGCGAAGATCGAGAAGCTGGCGCGCGATCATGGTCTGATGAACGCCGTTACGCCGCAGCGCGAAAACTCGATGGCCTGCGTTTCGTTCCCGACCTGTCCGCTGGCGATGGCGGAGGCCGAGCGTTTCCTGCCGTCGTTTACCGATAAAGTCGAGGCGGTGATGAGCAAACATGGCGTTGGCGACGAGCATATCGTTACCCGCGTCACCGGCTGCCCGAACGGCTGCGGCCGTGCGATGCTGGCGGAAGTGGGGCTGGTCGGTAAGGCGCCGGGCCGCTACAACCTGCACCTGGGCGGTAACCGCAGCGGGACGCGTATTCCGCGTATGTATCGGGAAAATATTACCGAGTCGGAAATCCTCGACTCGATCGACGAACTGGTAGGGCGCTGGGCGAAAGAGCGCGAAGCGGGTGAAGGCTTCGGCGATTTTACGGTGCGTGCGGGCATCATTCGCCCGGTGCTCGACCCAGCCCGTGATTTCTGGGAATAAACATCCAGCTGCCCGGTGGCGTTTCGCTTACCGGGCCTGTGGGTTTTGTAGGCCGGGCAAACGCAGTCCCGCCCGGCGAAACAGACAAACGAGGTTCTTATGTCCGTACTCGATCTAAACGCGCTGAACGCATTACCGAAGGTCGATCGTGTTTTGCAGTTGGCGGAAACCAATAGCCAGCTGGAAAAGCTGAGCGCGGAAGCACGCGTCGCGTGGGCGCTGGAAAACCTGCCGGGCGAATACGTGCTCTCTTCAAGCTTTGGTATTCAGGCGGCAGTGAGCCTGCATCTGGTCAATCAGGTGCGCCCGGATATTCCGGTCATTTTGACCGATACCGGCTATCTGTTCCCTGAAACCTACCAGTTTATCGACGAATTAACGGACAAACTCAATCTGAACCTGAAGATCTATCGGGCGAAGGAGAGCGCTGCATGGCAGGAGGCGCGCTACGGTAAGCTGTGGGAGCAGGGCGTTGAGGGTATTGAAAAATATAATGACATCAACAAGGTCGAGCCGATGAACCGAGCGCTGGAAGAGCTGAATGCGCAAACCTGGTTTGCGGGCCTGCGCCGCGAGCAGTCCGGCAGCCGCGCCCACTTACCGGTGCTGGCGATCCAGCGCGGCGTGTTTAAGGTGCTGCCGATCATCGACTGGGATAATCGTACCGTCTATCAGTATCTGCAAAAGCACGGCCTGAAGTATCACCCGCTGTGGGATCAGGGCTATTTGTCGGTGGGGGATACCCACACCACCCGTAAATGGGAGCCGGGGATGGCGGAGGAAGAAACGCGCTTCTTTGGCCTGAAAAGAGAGTGCGGGCTGCACGAAGGCTAATGTAGCCCTGTGGGATTTCCACAACATCCGGCTAAAACAGCAGAACCCTTTTTTGACCTGGTAAGCCATATTGGCGACGGTTTTACAGTAAAAAGGGTATCTGCTATCTGATTCTTCCGGCTTCAGCACACTGTTGTCATGATGAAGCCTGGCGCTATGGTCATTCACCAGAATATAACCGCTGACTTGTCGCCGGGCCTCGTCCTTGTCTGCGTGGAAGGCTGAAAGATGGGCTGCCGGGATTTTCCTCGATTTTCAGTCTCCCGGCGTCATGGATTTTTCTGCAACTACAAATCCGCTTTGACAAAATCTCCATCGATCATGAATTATTATTCCTGGTCTTTTAAACTATACCCATTAGAAATATGGGTGATTTATGTTTCATTACGATATTATCTCATAATTATCCGTTGTGATTGAGGTTCTCATTTGTACCTGGCTTGACACAGGCCACAAATTGTATTTATATTTTGAGTCAGGGCGAATGCAGAAAGAATATATTTCGGATTTTCTCTCATCATTCGAATACCCCAATATTTTCTGAACGCCTCGACTTCCCCGTTTTACTGGCTGTTGCTGGGGAGTTTTTTCTTAAATAAAGCGCAAGGCAGCGTCATGTCATTAGAAAAGGAAATAGTACCTAAAGGTGATTATCATTCTTCCCTGGAAGTTATAGTCGAAAATTGTTACGCCGCAAGTACCGGTAAGCTCGTTGTCTATCTTGAAGGTGGTCATTTCAATCGGCAATTTGGCGCAGACGAGTTTGCGCTTAACACGTTATCTGATGCCGTTGCTTTCGGAAAAAAACTTATCAGTAAATATCAAACTCGTTTACGGTATTCTGGTAGACGATCTCGGGATTGCCTGTTCTGAAGATAGCTGTACTCTCCCTCAACTCGAAAAGATATCAGAACCGCAAGCGGCTGGAGAACTTCCTGAGGAAATTGAATTTTTTATCCAAAAAAATACTCTCATCAAACGCGATAAATTAATGGTTTTTTCCGAGCGAACCAGTAAAAATCGGTCCATCGAAAGTATAAAAAAGAAACTCAAGGACAATACGGAAGGATTATTGATTACTGAAAATGGATCTCATACTGAAATAAAGTTATCAGTCCCTGATGTCATTCCTTTTGTCTTAGCAAGAAAAAATGGTGACGTTTTTACTGCTAAATGTCCAGCTATCATTTTCCAACACTATAAAGATATACTTTTCAAACTGAAACAGCGATTTACAGAATCCCGTGACTTTGTGATCATCGACTGGTCTGATTTTTCAGATCACAATAAGGTGGTACAAGGCCGCACCGCATTAACTGTTATGCAAAAACCGCAAAATCATAATCTCACCATCGCTAATATATTTTTTGGCGATGATGAAGGCCACATCGCTAAAATGGAATACAGTGCCGTATCGTCTATAAAAGCAGACCCTATGGTTGTCTAACAGGAAGTGGATATAAACATGATTTATCTGGATAATAACGCAACAACCAACATGGCTCCTGAAGTCCGCGCTACTGTTATACACTGCTTTGACGAATACTTCGCCAATGCATCTTCTGTCAGTCATTATGAAGGGATCAGAGCGCAAAATTATTTAGAAGAGTGCAGGGCCATTGTGGCACAAATGATTGGGGCTAATGCGGAATTTATCACTTTCAATTCTGGTGCTTCTGAAGCAAATAACACGGTTATTCGAGCGGTGTCTGATTACTTCTTACACACCGGCAAGGTTCATATCATTACCAGTTCGATCGAGCACGAATGCCTGCTAAAAGTTTGTTAGTATGTCAGGCGACACGGTGTCGACATTACTTTTCTGCCTGTCGATCGTCTGGGATGCGTCTCCATTGAGGCTCTAAAAGAGGCTATCCGTCCAGAAACTCAACTAATTTCTGTCATGGCAGCGAATAATGAAACTGGTGTTCTACAGCCTCTGGGGCAAATTGGAATTATAGTGCGCCAGCACGGTATATTATTCCATAGCGACGCCGCCCAGTTCGTGGGGAAACTCCCCTTCTCGGTGACACAGTCCAGCCCTGATTTTGTCAGTTTTTCAGCTCATAAATTCTATGGCCCCAAAGGCGTCGGCGCACTCTACAGCTCACGGCCTGACATCCTTCGGCACTCGCCACTCATTCATGGAGGAGGTCAGGAGTCAGGCATCCGTAGCGGCACAGTGAATCTTCCTGCTATTGCTGGAATGGCAAAGGCTGCTGAGCTGTTTATCTCCTCATATCCGCAGCGCATTGCGTTTCAAAAAGAGATGAAGAGTTATTTTATCGATCTCCTCGAATCAATAATGCCGGACGTTGTGATAAATGGCTGTAGGACGCAAAGCCTGCCTAATACCGTGAACTTCTCTTTGCCTTGCATTAAGTCCAGTATGCTTCTGAAAAAACTCAAAATGAAAGTTGCGCTCAGTAGTGCCTCAGCCTGTCATTCAACGGAACAAAAACCCAGCCATGTTTTAAGCGCTATGGGGCTGGATGATGCCTTGCTTCAAGGGGCAATTCGCATGAGCTTTAGCCATATGACGGAGCGTGAAGAACTTAAAACAGCAGTGGAGTTGCTTGCCGGTACAGCACAGCGCCTGGGGGGGATTAAATGAAGCCCAGAGTGCCAAAACGCTGGGTTGCCGAGCTATTGCTGACCGTTGTCGCGGCGGGTTGGGGGATTGGTTTTCCGGTTATGAAAATGGTGGTCAATACCTATCCGGTAATGATGGTGTTAGGGCTACGCTTTCTGCTTTCGGCCTTCTTTTTGCTGCCGTTCAGCTTGAGAGGATTGGGAACATTATCGCGACAAACATTTCTGTCTGGTCTACTACTGGGTCTGCTATTGGGAACTTCATTTGTGTTCCTTATTTATGGTCTTCAGTTAACAACGGCCTCAAATACCGGTTTTCTTGCGGGGCTCAGCGTCATTTGGGTGTTATTGCTCACGGGACCATTGATGGGGAAACGCCCCTCTTTTGACGCGATATTAGCGACATTGTTTGGTCTTGCGGGTTTATATCTGATGGCCGATATCCAGGGATGGCAGCTCCATCTGGGAGATGGGTTGGTCGTTATTGGATCGTTGTTCACCGCCATACATATTATTGCGCTCGATCGTTTCTGCGCGCGTCATAATAATATGACACTAACGTTTTTACAGATCTCTACGATGGCCGTAATCTTTCTGGGACTACAGCACATCAGCGGAGGTGAGATTCTCCCTCGTAACTGGAGTAGCAAGCTTGTCATCGCGTTAGGGATAACGGCAGTCTTTTCTACTGTTATTGCTTTTTGGGTTCAGGCGCATTTCCAGCGGTATTCAACGCCAACGCGAGCCGTTCTGATTTACAATCTGGAGCCGGTGTTTTCCGCACTATTCGCACTCTGGTTATTGCATGAAACGTTTTCCGCCAATGTTATTTTCGGGGGAGGATTGATTCTGATAGGGATGTGCCTTCCGGGTATTCTGAAGATATTTTCGAAGCGCTCTAACGTAAATCCAACGGATCGGTTACGCGGATTGTAGCGGTGTGTTCAGGCGGTGCTTGCGCCGTCCAGGCAACAGGACGGTGCCCAGTCAACGGTACAGGAAAACCCCTTTTCCCCGCAGGTTGGCCAGCAAGCTGAATGACTTCTGGCAGTGGAGACGGCGAAGGACATCTTACCCTGTCATCAAATTAAGGTTACCGCCACCTGCCACGGCGTGACGCATCCTGTCTACCCGATTAAAGACCCCGGCCATCAGCAGGAGCCTGCCCGGTGCCCGCCAGAAAACCATAATTAAGTTATGGTAACTTGTGCGTTTTATACCCGCAGTAGATACTCCGCGTTTAGTGTGACATGAAAGGGAGTTCGTAATATGCAAGGAGTATTTAAAGCAGCTCCGCTGTTATGTTTTTTACTTTTGGGCTGTGGCCCGATTGAAAAAGAAGAATCACGCGGCAACGGGAAGACCAGCTACGTAGCGGCCGATCTACAGGGCTATAACCATGTGGCAGACACGAATATCAACTGGTTCTCCGTCAACGGCTACCGGGGACACGCCGGGGGATTTACCTGCTGCATATCGCTGCCGGAAAAATGGCGGCCCGATATGCAGGTGGCAGTGGAGTGGGAGGTGGATCCTGACCCGTTTCCGAAGGATATGCCCCGCTTGGGAACAAAAGAGTTTCGCGATTATGCGAAAGCTCACGAAGCAAATTATCGCCATTATAAAGCGGTGGTCACCATTCCTGAATATGAAGAGTCCTGCGGACTGCAGGTTCATTTTTTACCCTGTCAGCAGGTTAAAGTTACCGCGACCTGCCACGGCGTGACGCATCCTGACCACCCGATTAAAGAGCCTTTCGATCTGCCGGAGTCTGCCCAATGCCCTCAATAATAGAATCCCTTCGGGAACGTTTTGGGAATAACCAGTTTACCACCACGGGCGATCCGTGTTGGGTTCCCCCCGCCTTTCCGAAAGACGGAAGGTTGCTTTTGAGCCAGCAGCAGGTCAACGCAAATATAATAAAAACCGGCAGGGAGGAGGCGCTGTTTCGCCAGGAATCCCGTCAGAATAAAGGCAGCCTGTGCTGCAAAAGCCTGCATATCAGCCTGTTTTTTGACGGCACCAATAATAATGAGCCAAAAGATACTGCCAGCACGCCGCCGCATCCGTCCAACGTGGCAAAACTTTACCACGCCTGTGCGCCTGATGATCGCAAGGGAAACGAGGGCGGTTTTTATGCCTTCTATATACCCGGCGTCGGTACGCCCTTTCCGCGGATTGGCACCTATGACTATTACTCGTCGGGATTGCAGTTTGCTGTCGGAGGAGAGGACCGTATCAACTGGGGGCTGGTGCAGCTATGTAATGCCCTGAGTCACACTGTTACAAAAGATTTCCTCAGCAACGGCAAAATGAAAACGGCGGTTCAGGCGATGAACAGCTCCAGCACTCTTGCGGGCGCGGAACTGGGTTTATTCGCGGGCAGTATGGCGATGTCTTACAACCGTGAAAAAGTTAACCAGGCCTATTTAGACTCGCGGGAAGCGATGCATGACCAGAAGCGGGTGCGGCTGCGTACGCTCGAAAAACTATTAAGCCCGATGCAGGAAAAATTCGTGCGCGCGCAGTGTAAGACGGTAGCAATAAAGCTTTTTGTGTACGGCTTTTCCCGCGGCGCGGCAGAAGCCCGCGCTTTTGTCAGCTGGTTGGATGAGGCGCTGGCGGAGGGGGTGCTCGGCTTCCCGGCGGGAACGCTGCTGGGCGTGAAGGTCTCGGTGGAATTTTTGGGTCTGTTTGATACCGTGCCGGCAGTGGGCATTGCCAACGTGGTGCCGGGTTTCACCGGTCACAACGGCTGGGCGGGGCAGACGCAGCCGCTGCCGCAGTCGGGGTTAATCAAACGCTGTTATCACCTTGTGGCGGCTCACGAGCAGCGTCAGGCGTTTTCGCTGGACTCCATCCGTACCGCCGCAGGCCGCTATTTGCCCAATACTCAGGAAGTGGTCTACCCCGGTATGCACTCCGACGTTGGCGGGGGGTATCCTACCGGTGACCAGGGCAAAGGTCGCGGCGGGGAGGGCGATCTGTTATCGCAAATTACCCTGCATGATATGTATGCGGCCGCGATTGATGCCGGGGCGCCGCTGTCGTTTCATCCTGATGTTTTTGCCCTGTTGCACCCGGATTTCAGGCAAATGTATATCTTTCGGGAAATGAGTTTTGCTTCAGTTAGGGAATTTGATTTTTATCCCGCACTGGTAGACACCTTTAACAACTGGCGGTCGACCCTCTCCCTTGACAATCAGCAGGAGGATCCGCTGTCTGACGATGCTATCTACGCGCCGTTTCGTTTTGAGTCAGTCTGTCTGGAAGAGATGCTGGAAGCGGAAATGATCTGGATGACCGGCTGGCGTATCGCACGTTTTGCTTCGTCCAGGACATCGCCGATGAATCTCACGTCGCAGCCTTTCTTTCAGAACGCATCCCAGCACCCGGATATTACCGCCCAGCCGTATGAGGCAGGGTTCAGCCAGCAGGCGCAGCGCGCACTTGCCCGCGAGTGGTCACTCCTGCAATGTAAAGCGGAAGCTATAGCGCAGGCGCGTAAAAATGAGGAATCCAGACACAAGGGAGATGAAAACTGGTTTCCGGGGGCAGACCTCATTGGGGAGCCGTTGTACGATGCCAATAATGCCCGCGGCCAGCTCTGGGAAGCCGCCATCGAGTTTGCGGCGGACTACACGCGCACAGTTCGTCCTGACGCATTGTTTAAACCTGCTACGAATCAAAAAACGCAGGGGGCGATCGATTCGGCCACCTGCAGTATTGCGACAAACGCAGAAATCGGCTTTTCCCGGAAGGTGAGCACGACGGCGACGCTTTTACAGATGCTGGATCCGATGCTTGCCACAACGGCCTATATATATACCCATCAGAATGAAGCGTATGAATATCTTCGGTTTAAGAAGGCAGGTGAATACAGATTCCGTCAGCATTTTGAGCCGTGCCTGTTGAAAAGAGAGAAGAACGATAAAATCAGCGGGCTGATCAATCTGTATGATAACTATATCCATGATTCCCGGGCCTGGTTTATGCACTCAGAAAGCGGCGTCAGGGAGCCGTTTGGCAGCTACTTTTTATCCAGAATGATCTATTTTGGCGATAAGTGGAGCAAGGCCGTCCAGCTGCGCTTTGATGGGCAAACGATGTCAGGTATTGGCGAAGCACTGCAGGATAAGGCCGTTTTTGCTCATGTGCCAATCTACGGTGTAAAAGTCTTTAACCGTGATACCGGGCAAGAAATCCCCGTTGACGAAAGCACTCTGCCAGCGCCCACCCATGAGTTTATTGCGCAGCTTAAACCCCTGGTCAAACAGCGTCAGATGGAAAGGGAAACAGTCAGGCGCGAGCGCATCGCAACTGCGCTCAACGACTTATGGGACTCCGAAATACTCCACTCACCTCAGGTGTAATTTTACAGAGGTGAGATGTCAGCGGTGGCGTATTTGTTATCTGAACAGGTTCGGGGCAGCGTTTTTTTCAGCTACCTTTAGTCGAAAGGCAGGCCACAGGATGCAAAATCGCCGACCCTGTCCTCAGCATATTTGACCTCATGATAACGTTGACTTCAGAAAGGGAGAGTCTCGTGCTCTCCCTCCTTATTCCCTTTCCTTTCTGCCAACCCCGGACGCTGTAAAGTCCGGCTCCGGGCAATTCTGGCCAAAGTTTTCCGCCCAAGGGAACGACGCACCGTTTTTAACATAGCGCTTATAGAGACGTTTTACCTTGGCCGGGTCCTGAGCCCAGATCCACCCCGCTGCGTGACACAGCACGGCGGCATAGGTCTGCGATTTACGCGGCAATAGGTCGGCGGATTTTTCGGCAAGCTTCACCGCCTGCCAGCGATAGTGCATAAAGTGATTATCCTGCTTGGGCTGAGAGAGCTGAACGCACTGACGTTCGCCGGCACTTATCCACGATTTGGTCATCGGACTGCCTTCCGGGCCCCAGCCGTAATACGGCGATGAATACCAGCCATCATAGACCGCAAAATCCGGCACCATCTCATAGCCCGTCAACGCCATGCCCTGATGGCGAAGAATTTGCGCGGCTTGCCACCATGCCTGCGCCTGGGCTGTTTTGGGCCCATTTTTCGGCAGGGTAGTGATAAACGTCTGCGCGGCATCACGATTCTCCGCAAGGACAAAATAGGTCAGCGCCTTTTGATACTGCTCTGCGCGCATCAGGCGGCGGGCAAGCAGGCAGCGTATCTATGGTAATTTTTGATCTCTTTCGGGCTAAAGGGTCTGGGTTCTGGCTAGTATAACGCGTTAGAAGAACGCGTGAAAAAACTCACAATAAGCAACTGCTGAATCAGCGGATCGTCAAGGCTCTGCAGCAGAAAGTTTTTGTTTTCAGGATGGCTCAGAACGTCGGCGGTGTAGCGTAAAGATGGGCTGCGGCAACGGGGTCGCTTTGCCAGTGCTTAATGCGTCCCTGTTGGCCAAGGCTTGCCAGGGAGAGCTGCTCCGGGTCCTCGTGTCCCGTGCGCACGGCGTCGATGATCTGCTGATAAAGTTCGAAAGCTTCGCGTAACTCCTGCTGCCTGTAGCGTAATTTTTTCCGGCAGCATGGCATCAATATTACCTGCGTTTTTAATCGCCAGCTCATAGTGCGTGGACTCCGCGTTGGTGTTAGCGCTGTCGGGATTCGCCAGCCACTGCCAGAGTGTGGTTAATGGCTGATGACAGATAACTGCCGCCAGCGTGCTGAGTGACCAGGCGCGGCTATCGTTGTCCAGAGGCAGACGGAACCAGACGATACCCGAAAAATGCATCGGCGGATTTTTTCCAACTGGCGAATAAACGCGTCGATTTGTTGTGGTGAGACTCTCAGTTCCTGCTTCTCAGCCACCACCCTCAACGCTGACTCGCTTTCTACGCTTAACGGCTGCCCTGGATAGGAAATCAGCGCGGAGCCTTAGGCCGGCAGCGCCAGATAAAACGGATGTGGAGAGATAAGGGCATATTGTGTGCTCCAGCGCTGAGCCAGAATCGGGTCAAACAAACCCTGCTTCGGCGATTGTACGCTGTGGAGCTGCAGCACTGTGCTATCAACCACAGCCAGCATGGGAAGAAGCAATGGCGACGAGATCCAGGTGGGGAGCTCGGTGATGCTGAGCGTTATGTCTGAAGGCAGCTCCTGGCGCAAGGCTCTCAAGAGTTTCTGGTAATCGGCAAGTCGCGATGTGGGGGCATCGTAATCAATTTCTATTGCCGTGAGGTTAACGCCATCGCTGCGCCAGCGGGCAATAATACTTTTTATTTGCGGAAGAATAGCTGCCGCGTCCAGCTACCATCCAGGCGGACCACCAGCCATACCGGACGACCATCCCGCTGTAATAAGGAAGTATTCACCCGGGCAATGCGCGCGCCCTCCCTGGGATGAATCTGCAGCCCCAACACACGCAGGGTGGAAAACAGATCGTGGCTCTCGCGCAGCGCCGCTGCGTGCCCGCCCTGCCAGACGCGCTGCCAGATATAAACCAGGCTGTCGGCGATGGACCGCGCGCTGGTAGCCAGTAGTAGAAGCAACGGTATTAAAAAGCGAAAACGCATCATGGCGACAGTCCTTGTTGCCGGATTTTATCGTTAGTCTATTTTGAGGCGGGCTTCTTCTCCGCCTTCGCCAGCTCTTTCACCAGCGGCAGCATCACTTTCATCACATCGCGTCCGCGATGCTCAATCCGTCCTGGCAGCGCTTTATCAATATACTGCAGGTTATCCAGCTGAATCTTGTGCCAACTGGTGCCGTCCGGGAAGCTGCGAGATTTGCTCCGCTGCTGATAACCGTCTTTCTTACCTAATGACCAATTGGTCGCTTCCACCGACAGTACCGGGATCCCGGCGGTATCAAAAACGCTGGCGTCGTTGCAGCAGCCGGTGCCTTTCGGAAAGTCCCGGTTCAGTCCTGGATTGGTGAAGGCCGCGATGCCGTGGCTACGGGCGATAGCCAGCGCCCGGTCGCGGGTGAGCTTGCGCACCGACGCTGGCGTGCTGCGGCCGCTATTAAAGTACAGCTTATCGCCCACGACAAGGTTATCGAGATTAATCACCAGCAGGGTGTTTTTCTTTTCCGCGTCGCTCATGCGCTTGAGCAGATTCTGCGCCCCAAGCCGGCCCTCTTCTTCGCCGCTGGTGGCAACGAAGCGAATACCGTAACGGGTAGGAACGTTCTTTAACTGTTCAGCAAGTTCCAGCATGACGCCCAGCCCCATCGCGTTATCGTCGATCCCCTGTAGGGTCAGGCCGCCGAGGTTATTTTCAACATCTTTATCGCTCTGCGGCGCGTAGGTATCCAGGTGCGCCATGATAATGATCTGCTGGCGAGATTGGCCTTCATGAGCGGCGATCACCGTACTGCCGGTGACGTTATGCCAGTTTTTACGCTGACTGCTATCGGTATAGACGTAGCGGGTATTGAAGCTGCGCACATCGCTCTGGTAACCCATCTGGGCGAACTGCTGGCGGAGGTAATCGGCTGACAGCATCTCGGCCGGCGTACCGGTCATTCTTCCGGGAAAAAAGGTGGCGATATGACGAGCCTGGGCATTGGCGGTTTCGCCCGGGGCGCTGAATGCCGGGGCGGCGGAGAAGACAAAACCTGCGCCCAACGCCAGGGGAAGCAGGCGACGGCACAATGCGGAAAACATAGGGGGTCCTTTAGCACTTAAAACAATTTCACCCGCGTAGTATGAAACTGTGACCGGGGTTAAACAATTTCAATCGCTCTTAAATGGTGGAAAAACCGCGTGTTAAGCACTTTTTGATATTTGCTTTCCCAGGTCGTTATTCTTTTGAGTAACAACTCATTCCATTTCGTAATTTCATTTGCTCTAAACCGCACCCTATAGTCGCTCTATTGCTGATTGTAAGAGAGTTGTTGCGCAGTGGAATACTTGCCGATATTTGCCGAAGTGAAAGAGAGACCCGTGCTGGTGATCGGCGGCGGCGAGATAGCCGCGCGTAAGATTACGTTTTTGCTGCGCGCTGAAGCGAAGGTGCACATTGTCGCCGAAACGTTGATGCCGGAACTTGCCGAAAAGGTCGAGCGCGAGGAAATTCAGTGGCGGGCAACCGTTTTTGAAGAGCAGCAGCTTGATGACGTATTTCTGGTGATTGCCGCTACCGAAGATGACGAGCTGAACCAACGCGTTTATGTCGCGGCGAACGCGCGCTATCGGCTGGTCAACGTCGTGGATAATCAGGCGCTGTGCTCGTTTGTCTTTCCATCCATTGTCGATCGCTCTCCGCTGCTGGTGGCTATCTCTTCCAGCGGCAAAGCGCCGGTGCTGTCGCGGATTTTGCGCGAAAAAATCGAAGCCCTGCTGCCCACCAACCTGGGGCGGCTGGCTGAAACGGCGAGCTACTGGCGTCACCATATTAAAACCCATCTGAAAACCACCGCCGAACGCCGCCGCTTTTGGGAGCGCGTGTTTACCGGTCGTTTTGCCAGCCTGATGCTGGCGGGCAACAAAGCCGAAGCGGAAAAAGCGCTGGAAGATGAACTTCGGCAGCCGGACAAACGCCCCGGTGAAATTATCCTCGTCGGAGCGGGGCCTGGTGATGCCGGATTGCTGACCCTGCGTGGCCTGCAGGCCCTTCAGCAGGCGGACGTGGTGTTCTACGACAACCTGGTCACCCCGGAGGTGCGCGAACTGGTACGCCGAGACGCGGAGACAATCTGCGTCGGTAAAAGCGCTTCCGGCGTATCCGTACCGCAGCAGGAGATCAACCGTTTGCTGGTGGATGCAGCGAAAGAGGGCAAAACGGTGATTCGCCTGAAGGGCGGCGACCCGTTTATTTTTGGCCGCGGCGGCGAAGAGCTGCAGGCCGCGGCCGAAGCGGGCATTCCGTTTCAGGTCGTCCCGGGCGTGACGGCGGCGGCGGGCGCAACGGCCTATGCCGGAATTCCGCTGACGCATCGTGATTATGCCCAGAGCGCCACCTTTATTACCGGACACTTCGGCGCGGAAAACTCGCCGCTCGACTGGGCGCGGCTGGCGCAAAGCGGCCAGACCCTGGCGATTTATATGGGCAGCCTGAAAGCGGCGGAAATCAGCGCGCAGCTGATCGCCAACGGCCGCGATGGCGACACCCCGGTAGCGGTGATCTCGCGCGGTACCCGCGCCGATCAGCAAACGAAGACCGGCACATTACAACAGCTTGAAAACCTGGCGAAAGACGCCCCGATGCCCGCCCTGATCGTGGTAGGAGACGTGGTGCAATTACATCAACAGCTCGCCTGGTATCAACACACCTCATCCTCAGAGGCCTTTAAGGCTTCTGTAGTAAATCTGGCTTAAGGAACGGTTATGGACCAAAAACGACTCACTCACCTGCGGCAACTGGAGGCGGAAAGCATCCATATCATTCGTGAGGTGGCCGCCGAATTCTCTAACCCGGTGATGATGTACTCCATCGGTAAAGACTCCAGCGTAATGCTGCATCTGGCGCGTAAAGCGTTTTATCCGGGCACCCTGCCGTTCCCGCTGCTGCACGTCGATACCGGCTGGAAATTCCGCGAAATGTATGAGTTCCGTGACCGTACCGCTAAAGCCTACGGCTGCGAGCTGCTGGTGCACAAAAACCCGGAAGGGGTGGCGATGGGGATTAACCCGTTTGTCCACGGCAGCGCCAAGCATACCGATATCATGAAAACCGAAGGCCTCAAGCAGGCGCTGAACAAATACGGCTTCGATGCCGCGTTCGGCGGCGCGCGCCGCGATGAAGAGAAATCCCGCGCCAAAGAGCGTATTTACTCCTTCCGCGACCGCTTCCACCGCTGGGACCCGAAAAACCAGCGCCCGGAGCTATGGCACAACTATAACGGCCAGATTAACAAGGGCGAAAGCATCCGCGTCTTCCCGCTCTCCAACTGGACCGAGCTGGATATCTGGCAGTACATCTATCTGGAGAATATTGAAATTGTACCGCTGTACCTGGCGGCAGAACGTCCGGTGCTGGAGCGCGACGGGATGCTGATGATGATCGATGACGATCGCATCAATCTACAGCCCGGCGAGATGATCAAAAAACAGATGGTGCGCTTCCGCACCCTCGGCTGCTGGCCGCTGACCGGCGCGGTGGAGTCCAATGCGCAAACGCTGCCGGAGATCATCGAAGAAATGCTGGTGTCGACCACCAGCGAACGACAGGGGCGCGTGATTGACCGCGACCAGGCAGGCTCCATGGAGCTGAAGAAACGTCAGGGTTATTTCTAAGGAGCCGCCATGAACACCACAATTGCACAACAAATTGCCAATGAAGGCGGCGTAGAAGCCTACCTGCATGCCCAGCAGCACAAAAGCCTACTGCGCTTTCTGACCTGCGGCAGCGTCGATGACGGTAAAAGTACGCTGATTGGCAGGCTTCTGCACGATACCCGTCAGATTTACGAAGATCAGCTCTCCTCTCTGCATAATGACAGCAAACGTCACGGTACGCAGGGCGAAAAAATCGATCTGGCGCTGCTGGTTGACGGTCTGCAGGCCGAGCGCGAGCAGGGGATTACCATCGATGTCGCCTACCGCTACTTCTCTACCGAGAAGCGCAAATTTATTATCGCCGACACCCCGGGGCACGAGCAGTACACCCGTAATATGGCGACCGGCGCGTCAACCTGCGACCTGGCGATCCTGTTGATTGACGCCCGCAAAGGCGTGCTCGATCAGACTCGCCGTCACAGCTTTATCTCGACGCTGCTGGGGATCAAACACCTGGTGGTGGCGGTGAACAAAATGGACCTCGTCGATTTTAGCGAAGAGACCTTTAACACTATTCGTGAAGCGTATCTGACCTTTGCTGAACAGCTGCCGGGCGATCTCGACATTCGCTTTGTCCCGCTTTCCGCGCTTGAAGGGGATAACGTCGCCAGCCAGAGCGATAAAATGCCGTGGTACAGCGGCCCGACGCTGCTGGAAGTGCTGGAAACCGTTGAGATTCAGCGCGTGGTGGAAAGCCAGCCGCTGCGCTTCCCGGTGCAGTACGTCAATCGTCCGAACCTCGACTTCCGCGGGTTTTCCGGGACGGTTGCCGCTGGCCGCGTGAGCGTAGGACAGCGTCTGAAAGTGCTGCCGTCGGGGGTGGAATCCACCGTGGCGCGCATCGTCACCTTTGACGGCGACCTGCCGGAAGCGGCGGCCGGGGAGGCGATCACTCTCGTGCTGAAGGATGAAATTGATATCAGCCGCGGCGACCTGCTGGTGGACGCGGCGGTCTCTCTGCCTGCGGTGCAAAGCGCTAGCGTTGATGTGGTATGGATGGCGGAGCAGGCCCTAACGCCTGGCCAGAGCTATGACATTAAAATCGCCGGTAAGAAAACCCGCGCCCGCGTGGATGGCGTTCGCTACCAGGTTGATATCAACAACCTGACCCAGCGCGAAGTAGAATCGCTGCCGCTCAACGGCATCGGGTTGGTAGATCTGACTTTCGATGAGCCGCTGGTGCTGGATAAATACCAGGACAACCCGGTCACCGGGGGGCTTATCTTTATCGACCGTTTAACCAACGTCACCGTTGGCGCGGGCATGGTACGCGAGCCGAACGAACAGGCGCAGGCGGGCGCTTCCCAGTACAGCGCGTTTGAGCTTGAGCTGAATCAGCTAATTCGCAAGCACTTCCCGCACTGGGACGCTCGCGATCTGCTGGGAGGCAAGTAATGGCCCGGCATGACGAAAACGTCGTCTGGCATGCGCATCCTGTCACCCAGGAGCAGCGCGAGCAGCATCACGGCCATCGCGGCGTGGTGCTGTGGTTCACCGGGCTTTCGGGCTCGGGGAAATCCACCGTTGCCGGCGCGCTGGAAGAGGCGCTACATCGGCTCGGCGTGAGCACCTATTTGCTGGATGGCGATAACGTGCGTCACGGCCTGTGCAGCGATCTTGGCTTCAGCGACGACGACCGCAAAGAGAACATTCGACGCGTAGGTGAAGTGGCGAAGCTGATGGTGGATGCCGGACTTGTTGTATTGACCGCGTTTATATCTCCGCATCGCGCAGAACGGCAGATGGTTCGCGAGCGTTTAGGCGAAGGGCGTTTTATCGAAGTCTTTGTCGATACGCCGCTGGCGATCTGCGAAGCGCGGGATCCGAAAGGCCTGTATAAGAAAGCGCGTGCCGGGGAGCTGCGCAACTTTACCGGAATTGATTCAGTGTATGAATCCCCGGAGCGCGCTGAAATTCACCTCGACGGCGAACAATTGGTAACAAATTTGGTGCACCAATTATTAGACCTGCTACGACAGAGCGATATTATCAGATCCTGAAACGGCTGCGGCATCATCACAGGATGCCGATCGCCAGGTCAACAGGATTCGATATGCGCAATACCCAGAACATCAGTATTATTCGTTCAGAACCGCCGCCGGCAGTCAGCGACGAGACCACCTGGTCTCTGTCGGGTGCTGCCGTTGGCTTTATTTCATGGCTGCTGGCGCTGGGTATTCCCTTCCTGATCTATGGCAGTAACACGCTATTTGTCCTCCTCTATACCTGGCCGTTCTTTCTGGCATTAATGCCGGTTGCCGTCGTGGTTGGCATCGCGCTGCATTCGCTGATGGACGGTAAACTTCAGTACAGCGTCTGCGCGACGATTTTGACCGTCGGACTGATGTTCGGTCTGCTGTTCCTCTGGCTACTGGGGTAGTCCTTTTTACGAATGAATCTAGCCTGGGTATCAACGGTAAAAATGTGGTACAGTCCCCGCGTTACGCGGCGTCGTCCGCGCGCCAGAGTAGAGAACTCGGGCGAGTTATGGGATGATGATGCCGTTTTTCAGGGGGCAGGATGGGTAAACTAACGCTGCTGTTATTGGCTTTGCTGGTCTGGCTACAGTACTCGCTGTGGTTCGGCAAAAATGGCCTGCACGACTATAGCCGGGTTGATGACGATGTCTCCGCGCAGCAGGCAACTAACGCTAAATTAAAAGCACGCAACGATCAGCTATTCGCCGAAATTGACGACCTCAACGGCGGTCAGGAAGCTATCGAAGAGCGCGCACGCAATGAACTCAGTATGACCCGCCCGGGCGAAACGTTTTATCGTCTGGTGCCGGATGCGTCAAAACGCAACCAGGCTGCGGGGCAACAGCAGAATAATCGATAAACAGGCCCAGGATTACAACATGGCAGCCACTTTTCCGGGCGTTTGCGCCGTGGTGCCGGCAGCCGGTTTTGGCCGCCGCATGCAAACGGAATGCCCTAAACAATATCTCTCAATCGGTAACAAAACGATTCTCGAGCACGCGGTCGCCGCGCTGCTGGCAAACCCGCGTATACGGCAGGTGGTCATCGCCGTCAGCCCGGGCGACGTGCGCTTTAGCCAACTGCCGTTGGCGAACCATCCTCAAATCACCGTCGTTGATGGCGGGACAGAACGCGCGGATTCCGTTCTCGCTGGCCTGAAGGTACTTGGCGAGGCTGATTGGGTGCTGGTGCACGATGCCGCGCGCCCCTGCCTGCACCAGGATGACCTCAGCCGCCTGCTTCAATTATGCGACACCAGCCGTACGGGCGGCATTCTGGCCGCCCCGGTTCGCGACACGATGAAGCGCGCGGAGCCGGGCAGGGCGGCCATCGCCCATACCGTTGAGCGTAATGATTTATGGCATGCGCTGACGCCGCAATTTTTCCCTCGCGAACTGCTTGTTGATTGTCTGACGCGGGCGCTTAATGAAGGGGCGACTATCACCGACGAAGCCTCGGCGCTGGAGTACTGCGGCTTCCATCCTGAACTGGTCGCCGGACGAGCTGATAATATAAAAGTGACGCGCCCGGAAGACCTGGCGCTGGCCGAATTTTACCTTACCCGTTCCCGACACCAGGAGAAGGCTTAATGCGAATTGGACACGGTTTTGACGTACACGCTTTTGGCGGTGAAGGCCCAATCATCATCGGCGGCGTGCGCGTGCCCTACGAGAAAGGGCTGCTGGCGCACTCCGACGGCGACGTCGCGCTGCACGCGCTGACCGATGCGCTGCTCGGCGCGGCGGCGCTGGGCGACATCGGCAAGCTGTTCCCGGATACCGATCCGGCCTTTAAAGGCGCCGACAGCCGCGAACTGCTGCGCGAAGCGTGGCGGCGGATTCAGGCGAAAGGCTATACCCTTGGCAACGTTGACGTCACTATCATCGCCCAGGCGCCGAAAATGCTGCCGCATATTCCCCAGATGCGCGTCTTTATCGCCGAAGATCTCGGCTGCCATATGGACGATGTGAACGTCAAAGCCACCACCACGGAAAAGCTGGGCTTTACCGGCCGCGGCGAAGGCATTGCCTGTGAAGCGGTGGCGCTGCTGCGTAAGGCGGAGAAATGATCGCTTTTGACGAACTCACCTACCTACATGGAAAACCGCTGAGCCAGGGGCTGCTAAAAGCCAGCCCGGAGGACTTTTTGGTGGTGGAAGATCTCGGTTTTGCCCCCGATGGTGAAGGCGAGCACGTGCTGGTGAGGATTCTGAAAAACGGCTGCAATACCCGTTTTGTTGCTGACTCACTGGCAAAATTCCTTAAAATTCATGCGCGTGAAGTGAGCTTTGCCGGGCAGAAGGACAAACACGCGGTGACTGAACAGTGGCTGTGTGCCAGAGTGCCGGGCAAAGAGATGCCCGACCTGAGCAAATTTCAGCTCGAGGGTTGCCAGGTTCTGGAGTACGCGCGCCATAAGCGCAAGCTGCGCCTCGGGGCGCTGAAGGGGAACCAGTTTACTCTGGTACTGCGCGAAGTCAGCGCCCGCGACGATGTCGAAAAGCGTTTACAGGCGATTGCCGAGCATGGCGTACCCAACTATTTTGGCGCCCAGCGCTTCGGTATCGGCGGCAGTAACCTGCAGGGGGCGCTGCGCTGGGCCGAGAACGGCGCGCCGGTGCGCGATCGCAATAAACGCAGTTTTTGGTTGTCGGCGGCCCGCAGCGCATTGTTTAATCAACAGGTTGGTATTAGATTAAAAAAACCGGAATTTAATCAGGTTGTTGATGGCGATGCGCTACAATTAGCGGGGCGCGGAAGCTGGTTCGTTGCGGCCTCTGAAGAACTGACGGAACTCCAGGCGCGGGTAGATAACCGCGAGCTGATGATTACCGCTGCGCTTGTGGGCAGCGGCGACTGGGGAAGCCAACGGGGCGCGCTGGCCGCTGAACAGGCGGCAGTGGCCGAAGAGACGCAGCTACAGGCGCTGCTGGTGCGTGAGAAAGTAGAGGCCGCCCGCCGGGCGATGCTGCTCTATCCCCAGCAGATGAGCTGGAACTGGTGGGATGACGTTACCGTTGAACTGCGTTTCTGGCTGCCCGCAGGCAGCTTCGCCACCAGCGTAGTAAGGGAGCTTATCAATACAACGGGTGACTATGCGAATATTGCTGAGTAACGATGACGGGATTCATGCGCCGGGCATTCAGACCCTGGCAAAGGCCTTACGAGAATTCGCTGAGGTTCAGATAGTTGCACCCGATCGTAACCGCAGCGGAGCGTCGAATTCCCTGACGCTGGAATCTTCGCTACGTACTTTCACTTTTGATAACGGCGATATCGCCGTACAGATGGGCACCCCGACGGACTGCGTTTACCTCGGCGTGAACGCCCTGATGCGGCCGCGTCCGGATATTGTGGTTTCCGGCATTAACGCCGGTCCCAACCTCGGTGACGACGTCATCTATTCCGGCACCGTTGCCGCCGCGATGGAGGGCCGTCATCTCGGCTTTCCGGCGCTGGCCGTCTCGCTAAATGGCTATCAGCATTATGATACCGCCGCCGCGGTCACCTGTTCGATTCTGCGGGCTTTAAGCCGCGAGCCGCTGCGCACCGGGCGCATTCTGAATATCAACGTGCCGGATCTGCCTCTTGAACAGATTAAAGGTATCCGCGTGACCCGCTGCGGCAGCCGTCATCCTTCCGATCAGGTGATCCCGCAAAAAGATCCGCGCGGCAATACGCTGTACTGGATCGGTCCTCCGGGGGAAAAGTACGACGCCGGTCCGGATACCGACTTTGCCGCCGTGGATGAAGGCTATGTGTCGGTCACACCGCTACACGTCGATTTAACCGCCCACGGCGCACATGAGGTGGTGAGCGGTTGGCTGGATCGCGTTGGGGTTGATACGCAATGGTAAGTAAACGTGTTGAAAGTCTTCTCAATCAGCTCCGCACGCAGGGCATTATTGACGAGCGCGTGCTGAACGCGATCGCGCTGGTGCCGCGAGAAAAGTTCGTTGATGAAGCCTTTGAACATAAGGCGTGGGAAAACACGGCGCTGCCGATTGGCCAGGGGCAAACCATCTCGCAACCCTACATGGTGGCGCGGATGACCGAGCTTCTGACGCTAACGCCGGAGTCAAGGGTGCTGGAAATTGGCACCGGATCTGGCTATCAGACGGCGATCCTGGCGCATCTGGTGCATCACGTATGCTCGGTTGAGCGTATTAAGAGTTTGCAGTGGCACGCGCGGCGTCGCCTTAAACAACTTGATTTACATAATGTTTCAACCCGTCACGGCGATGGATGGCAGGGTTGGCAGGCACGCGCGCCGTTCGACGCGATCATCGTTACCGCCGCGCCGCCGGAAATTCCGGCTGCGCTGCTGGCGCAGTTGGACGATGGCGGCGTACTGGTGCTGCCGGTAGGCGAAGAGCACCAGTTCCTGAAGCGAATCCGTCGGCGCGGCAACGAGTTTGTCATTGATACTGTCGAAGCCGTGCGCTTTGTACCCCTCGTGAAAGGGGAGTTGGCCTGAACCCGGATTATTCCAGGTTTTTTTGCCTGCATTTAGGCATAGGGTGGACGCATTTTTCGTGTCCTGGCCGGGCGCCGTCCGGTGAGCAAGATATTGGTAGTTAACATATTCCTGGGGGATAAATGAGCGCGGGAAGCCCAAAATTTACCTTAAGCCGCATTGCGGCTTTGTCACTGGTGTCACTCTGGCTGGCAGGCTGCAGCAGCTCCAACAATCCGCCTGCGCCGGTCAGCTCGGCTGGCGGGGCTTCGTCTTCCAGTACGAATTCCGGAATGCTGATCACGCCTCCGTCAAATAACGTCCCACAGGCGCGCCCGGTACAAACGCAACCGGTGCAGACGCAGCCCGTTCAGGTTCAGCCGATGGCTCAGGAGCCGGTGCAAACGGTGAACGGTAAAATTGTCTACAACCGTAAGTATGGAGATATTCCGAAAGGTAGCTATACCGGCGGCAGTACCTATACTGTTAAACGCGGCGACACGCTATTCTATATTGCGTGGGTCACCGGGAACGACTTCCGCGACCTGGCGCAGCGTAATAATATCCCGGCGCCGTACGGTTTGAACGTTGGTCAGACGCTGCAGGTTGGCAACGCATCCGGCCAGCCAATCACCGGTGATAACCCTGTCGCCCAGGCCAGCGTGAAGGCCAGCAACGGCGGGATGTTAACCGCAAATTCTGCACAAAAATCCACCGCGGTGGTTGCGTCCCAACCAACTATTACGTATTCTGAATCCTCAGGTGAACAGAGTGCTAATAAGATGTTGCCGAATAACAAGCCTGCGACGACAACAACCGTCGCGCCAGTTACGGCCCCAGCTGTCAGCACAACCCAATCGACTGCAAGCAGTACGTCAACCAGTTCGCCGATCTCTTCATGGCGCTGGCCGACTGATGGCAAGGTTATCGAGAACTTTAGTGGTGCCGAAGGTGGCAATAAAGGTATTGATATCGCAGGCAGTAAAGGACAGGCTATTGTCGCGACCGCAGATGGGCGCGTCGTCTATGCCGGTAACGCACTGCGCGGTTACGGTAATCTTATTATCATCAAACACAACGATGATTACCTGAGCGCCTACGCACATAACGATACGATGCTCGTAAAAGAGCAACAAGATATCAAGGCGGGGCAGAAAATCGCTACCATGGGTAGCACAGGTACTAGCTCTACACGTTTGCATTTTGAAATTCGTTACAAGGGGAAATCCGTCAACCCGCTGCAGTATTTACCGCAGCGATAATTTGGCAAAGTACGGATAAGCTCAATATCGCTAACAAAGGCGCCAGGGCGGCCGCGATGCCTTCTTCACCGGGGCAGAAAAGGTTATCGTCCTGGCGTCTTTTGAGTGATGTTTAGCGAAGGTGCTTTGCTTAGGGATCACGGGTAGGAGCCATCTTTATGAGTCAGAATACGCTGAAAGTTCATGATTTAAATGAAGACGCGGAATTTGATGAGAACGGAGTCGAGGTTTTTGATGAGAAAGCCTTAGTTGAAGAGGAACCCAGTGATAGCGATCTGGCTGAGGAAGAGCTTCTTTCGCAGGGAGCCACCCAACGGGTGCTCGATGCGACGCAGCTTTATCTTGGAGAGATTGGTTATTCCCCGCTGCTGACGGCCGAAGAAGAGGTTTATTTTGCGCGTCGCGCGCTGCGTGGTGATGTTGCGTCACGCCGCCGGATGATCGAAAGCAACCTGCGTCTGGTCGTCAAGATAGCCCGTCGTTACGGCAATCGTGGTCTGGCTCTGCTGGATCTGATTGAAGAAGGTAACCTGGGGCTGATTCGCGCAGTTGAGAAGTTTGATCCGGAACGTGGGTTCCGTTTTTCGACTTACGCGACCTGGTGGATTCGTCAAACGATTGAACGGGCGATCATGAACCAAACCCGTACGATCCGTTTACCGATCCATATCGTCAAAGAGCTGAACGTCTATCTGCGTACCGCACGCGAGTTGTCCCATAAGCTGGACCACGAGCCAAGCGCGGAAGAGATAGCCGAACAGCTGGATAAGCCAGTTGATGACGTGAGCCGGATGCTGCGTCTGAACGAGCGCATTACCTCGGTGGATACTCCACTGGGCGGTGACTCGGAAAAAGCGCTGCTGGATATTCTGGCCGATGAAAAAGACAACGGTCCGGAAGACACCACGCAGGACGATGATATGAAACAAAGCATCGTCAAATGGCTGTTCGAACTGAACGCCAAGCAGCGTGAAGTGCTGGCTCGTCGCTTCGGCCTGCTGGGCTATGAAGCCGCGACGCTTGAGGATGTGGGCCGCGAAATTGGCCTGACCCGCGAACGCGTGCGTCAGATCCAGGTAGAAGGCCTCCGCCGCCTGCGGGAGATCCTGCAAAGCCAGGGGCTGAATATCGAAGCGCTGTTCCGCGAGTAAGACACCTTTCTTAAAAAAGGCTCAATCGTTTGATTGGGCCTTTTTCTTTTTTGGACCTCCGCCGCTTATGCGAGCGCCGTCTCGTGGAGGTGCAGCCAGATGATTTTCCCTTCCTGCAGACGGAAAAGAACCGTCGACCAGCGTGCGGTGTCCGCTTTGCCGGGTAAAGCGTGGATTTCCCGATAGAGCACCGCTGCGCCATCGTGCCATTCGGCAAGTATGGCGGCATTGTCGATGACAATCTTCAAGCCCGGGCGGCTGGCGCGAGCCTCGCGAAAAAAAATGCTGACCGACTGATGGTCCATGCGCATACCGTTTATCGGGATCATGCTAAATTCCTGGCTAAAGCGATGCAGCAGCGCTTCGGCGCTCCCTTCCCCCTGATTCAGCCAGTTTTCTATAGCCACGTGGGCCGTAATAACTTCCGCAATATAGCGATTCATTTGTTCTCCATTTTACCGTGCAGGCGTAAGACGAGCGCCCGATTATCGAATTTTAGGCAACCCAGCAGCGGCACCAGGGTCAAAACGGCGGCGGCGATAAATACGCCGCGCCACGCCAGCGGGGTTGGCCAGTAAAGTAAAAAAACGCTCAGTAAAGCCGCCAGTAGCGCAGATCCTATCAGGAAACTGAGCTGGCGATTGAGGTTCCACAGCGCGCTGGCGTCCGGCATATCGGGGTTCGCCACGTTAAGAAACGCGCTGCTCTGGGCCGTACTGCTGCACAGGCTGCCGCCTGCGCCCATCAGGATAAACGCCGCGATCAGCGCGCTGCTGGCGGTATGCGCATTGACGCCAGCCAGGATGATTATTCCGGCTGCCTGGAGAAGGCAGCCCAGCGCAATCAGGGGGCGGGGGCCGAGACGATTAAAATAGCGGCCGGTCGTCGCGATCGCCACAAATGAGGCCAGCGACCACGGAAGCATCAGGGAGCCGATGGTGGAGGGCGCCATCCCTGTCACGCTTTGCAAATAAAACATCCCGACGACATTAATTCCTATAAACGTCCCCGGCACGCAGAGATAGACCAGCATAGAAAAGCGCAGCAGCGGGTCGCGCAGTAACGAAATATGTAAAAAGCCGCCCGGCCGCGCGATGCTCTTCTCATCCCTGAGCCACAGCGCGGCCAGCCCGAACGTCAGCAGCGCTATCGGCAGGCTGGCAAAGAAAACCCAGCGCCAGCTCAACGACTGCACCAGTACTCCGCCGAGCGCCGGAGAGCACGCCGGCGCCAGCAGCCCAACCAGCATCACCGCGGCGGAAAGTTTCGCCCGTTCGTGAGGCTTGAATTGTTGCCAGGTTAACGCCTGTCCTAGCGGAATCAGCAGCCCGCCGCCCATCCCCTGCAGGGCGCGCCACATGACGAGGCTTATCAACGAGTCGGCCATCCCGGCAGCCAACGCTCCGAGGCTAAACAAGGTAAGCGAAAGCAGGAATACCCGCCGGGCCCCAAACTGCTGGCTGAGCCAGGCGCTAAACGGCAGCACCAGGGTGAGCCCGGCAATATAGCCATTGCTGACCCACGCCAGCTCGCCCACCGACGCGTGTAGCGTCCGGCCCATCGCCGGAAAGGCGACGCTGGCGATAAACATATTGATTAAGTCGAGAAAGAAACCCAGCAGAAAAACGGTTGCGACCTTGCTGCGATACGTCATAGATGAAATCCCCCGTGAAGGCCGCTACTGTAAACCTCAGTATCAGGGCGAATAAACACGACATTCGGAGATATACTGTCGTAAATATTTTGACAATGGGCGGCGCGATGCTGAATCTGCAGCGAATGAACATGTTTGTGGCGGTAGTCGATAGCGGGAGTTTTACCGCGGCGGCGGCGGCTCTGGGGCAGACCAAGGGGGTGGTGAGTTTCAACGTCCACCAGCTGGAGAGCGAGCTGGGGGTCACGCTGCTGTTGCGATCGACCCGGCGGCTGACGCTTACCGAAGCCGGTTCGCTGTTCTATCATCGCGGGGTCGCGCTGCTGAAAGCGGCGGAAAACCTGCAGGACGACGTCCGGGGCAGCCACGTGGGGTTGAGCGGCGAGCTGCGGATCACGACGACGCCTGAATATGGCGCGCAGGTGATTATTCCGGCGCTGGCAGAGTTCAGCCTGCGGCATCCTGCGCTCCACGTACGCCATGTTTCCTCGTCTCATCACGCGGATTTAATCTCAGAACGGTTTGACGTGGCGATTCGCCTCGGCACGCTGGCGGATTCGCGCTACCGCGCGGCGCTGATCTCGCGCTTTGCCATCGTCCCGGTTGCAGCCCCGTCATGGCTGGCGCAGCATCCTGTAAAGACGCTTGATGATCTGGCGAAATCGGCGTGGATTATTCATGAACGTCTGACCGCGCCGCTCCGCTGGCAGCTTAGCGGGCCCCATGACGAGAGTATTGCCTTCGAGATTAAACCGGCGCCGCGGCTGTCGGCGGATAGCGCCAGCGCGCTGATGGCTTTTGCGCTGGCAGGGAGCGGCATCGCGCTGCTACCCGAATGGCTGGTGGCCGCTGCGCTGGCGGATGGCGCACTGGCGAAGGTAATGCCGGCGTTTAGCTTTCCGCCCCAGGGGGTATACGCGGTTTACCCGGACGCGCAGCATATTCCTGCCAGGGTGCGGGCGTTTATTGATTTTTTACGCGAACGCCTGGGTTAACGCTGTTGTTCTTGCGCCATCAGCTTGTGGATGATGTGCGAAAACTGTTGGCGCTCCTCATCGCTCAGCCGACCTAAAAACTCTTCGTCGACGGCGTGACCCAGCGGCATTGAGCTTGCCAGTAACGCTTCGCCTTCCGCGGTTAAATAGACAAACCGACGGCGTTTGTCCGCCGGGTCGTGTTCGCGGCGAACCAGACCGCGGCTCTCCATTCGGCTCAGCATCTCCGCCAGTGTCGCTTTGGTGCTGACCGCCGCTTCCGTTAACGTCACCTGTTCAATGCCGGGATGCTCGGCAATAGAACGCATCACCGCATACTGCGGTTTGGTGAGGTCCGGCAGTTCAAGCTGCCAGCGGGCGGTGTGCTGCTGAAAAAGCTGGCGCAGCAGGTGGAACGCCTCGTTTTTTAACTCCATGACCACTCCCTAAAAAAACAGTCGGTTCTATGATAGCCGTTCGAAGGGCGTTTGAGCATTTTTCCTGTTTTGATGAAAAATGCGGCCGTGTACGAACGAACTTGCAAGAAAAGCTTATCAAGCGTAGTTTTAATAAAAATGTTCGTATACGAACAAAGTGTGAGGCGATGATGAAGCTAATAGTAGGGATGACCGGAGCGACGGGCGCTCCGCTGGGCGTTGCGCTGCTGAAAGCGCTTCGTGAGATGCCGGAAGTGGAAACGCATCTGGTGATGTCAAAGTGGGCCAAAACCACCATTGAACTGGAAACGCCGTACAGCGCCCGTGAAGTGGCGGCGCTGGCCGATTTCTCGCATAGCCCGGCGGATCAGGCCGCCATCATCTCATCAGGTTCATTTCGTACCGACGGCATGATCGTTATCCCCTGCAGTATGAAAACGCTGGCCGGTATCCGTGCCGGTTATGCCGAGGGGCTGGTTGGGAGGGCCGCGGACGTGGTGCTGAAAGAGGGGCGTAAGCTGGTGCTGGTACCGCGCGAAATGCCGTTGAGCACTATCCATCTGGAAAACATGCTGGCTCTGTCGCGCATGGGCGTGGCGATGGTGCCGCCCATGCCCGCCTATTACAACCATCCCAAAACCATTGAGGACGTCACTGACCACGTTGTCACGCGGGTGCTGGATCAGTTCGGTCTGCAATATCACAAAGCGCGCCGTTGGAACGGGTTACGGGCGGTAGAGAATATTTCACAGGAGAATGAATAATGGCTTTTGATGATTTGCGCAGCTTTTTGCAGGCGCTGGACGAGCAGGGGCAACTGCTGAAAATTAGCGAAGAAGTGAACGCGGAGCCGGATCTGGCCGCGGCGGCAAACGCCACCGGGCGCATCGGCGATGGCGCTCCCGCGCTGTGGTTTGACAATATTCGCGGTTTTACCGATGCGCGCGTGGCAATGAACACCATCGGCTCCTGGCAGAACCACGCTATCTCGCTAGGTCTGCCGCCGAATACGCCGGTGAAAAATCAGATCGACGAATTTATTCGTCGCTGGGATAAATTCCCGGTGACGCCGGAGCGGCGGGCAAACCCGGCGTGGGCGGAAAACACCGTCGACGGCGAGGCGATTAATCTGTTCGATATTCTGCCCCTGTTCCGTCTCAACGACGGCGACGGCGGCTTTTATCTCGACAAAGCCTGCGTGGTTTCTCGCGATCCTCTCGACCCGGACAATTTTGGCAAGCAAAACGTCGGCATTTACCGTATGGAGGTGAAGGGCAAACGTAAACTGGGCCTGCAGCCGGTACCGATGCACGATATCGCTCTGCATCTGCACAAAGCGGAAGAGCGCGGTGAAGACCTGCCGATTGCCATTACCCTGGGAAACGATCCGATTATTACCCTCATGGGCGCTACGCCGCTGAAATACGATCAGTCGGAATATGAGATGGCCGGCGCGCTGCGCGAAAGTCCTTATCCTATCGCGACCGCTCCGCTGACCGGCTTTGACGTGCCGTGGGGCTCAGAGGTGATCCTCGAAGGGGTGATTGAAAGCCGCAAGCGTGAAATCGAAGGCCCGTTCGGCGAATTTACCGGCCACTACTCCGGCGGCCGTAATATGACGGTGGTACGAATTGATAAAGTCTCTTACCGCAGCAAACCGATCTTCGAGTCCCTCTATCTCGGCATGCCGTGGACCGAGATCGACTATCTGATGGGCCCGGCCACCTGTGTGCCGCTGTATCAGCAGCTGAAGGCTGAGTTCCCCGAGGTACAGGCCGTCAACGCGATGTACACCCACGGCCTGCTGGCGATTATCTCCACCAAAAAACGCTATGGCGGCTTTGCCCGCGCGGTAGGCCTGCGGGCGATGACCACGCCGCATGGTCTGGGCTACGTGAAGATGGTGATCATGGTTGATGAGGACGTCGACCCGTTCAACCTGCCGCAGGTGATGTGGGCGCTGTCGTCGAAGGTCAACCCGGCCGGGGACCTGGTGCAGTTGCCTAATATGTCGGTACTGGAGCTCGATCCAGGCTCCAGCCCGGCGGGGATCACCGACAAACTGATTATCGACGCCACCACGCCGGTTGCGCCCGATCTGCGCGGCCACTACAGCCAGCCGGTACAGGATCTCCCTGAAACCAAAGCCTGGGCTGAAAAACTGACCGCCATGCTGGCCAACCGTAAATAAGGAGAAGAAGATGATTTGTCCACGCTGCGCCGATGAACATATTGAAGTGCTGGCAACGTCGCCGGTAAAAGATGTCTGGACGGTATTCCAGTGCCAGCACTGTTTCTACACCTGGCGTGATACGGAACCGCTACGCCGTACCAGCCGCGAACATTATCCGGAAGCGTTCCGCATGACCCAGAAGGATATTGATGACGCGCCGATGGTGCCGCATATTCCGCCGCTGCTGGCGGAAGATAAACGCTAAAATCAACGGGGTCCGCTTAGTCGGGCCTTTTTTATATTGAGTTAATCAATGCAAAATATTTATTAATTAATTTTCAAATTACATGAAAGGTTAATAAAGCAGATATATTTGCGAGTCATCTCCAGTTTATAATAAACTCAACGAGTTTGATAAATTACCGATAAGCTTCGCAGCCGGGAAAATATAGAATAGCGGCGGGTGCTTGAGGCTATCTGGCTTTGAGCATTTATAAAGATTCAGATAAACGAAAGCCCCAGAAGATATTTCTATCAACTGAGGTTGACGGATGAACCTGAACAATTCAGATGTTAGTCTCTTCTTTGCAGGGAGGCAAGACATGCTAACAAAATATGCCCTTGTGGCAATCGTCGTACTGTGTATTGCGGTACTGGGATTTACGCTTTTGGTGCGCAGCTCGCTGTGCGAACTCAGTATTAAAGAGCGTAGTATGGCGTTTAAAGCTGTTCTCGCTTACGAATCGAAGAAATAGCATCAGCGCGGGGGCAACCCCGCGTATTGGTTGTCAGGATGCATCCTCTCGCACCCAGTTTGCATTTATTAAAACGGCAGCACCGCAGGACGCTGCCGTTTTTTCACGTTAAACGAGAACTACACCAGGCTCTTCAGGCGATAGATCCACTCCAGCGCCTGGCGCGGAGTCAGCGAATCCGGGTCAAGATTCTCCAGCGCTTCAACCGCGGGCGAGGTCTCTTCCGGAGCGGAAAGCAGCGACATCTGGGTACCGTCCACCTGCGTGGCGGCAGCGCTCGGCGCGATGCTTTCCAGCTCGCGCAGCTTCTGCCGCGCGCGCTTAATCACCTCTTTTGGCACTCCGGCCAGCGCGGCAACCGCCAGACCGTAGCTCTTACTGGCCGCACCATCCTGCACGCTGTGCATAAAGGCAATAGTATCCCCGTGCTCCAGGGCATCAAGATGGACGTTGGCCACGCCTTCCATTTTCTCCGGCAGTTGGGTCAGCTCGAAGTAGTGGGTGGCAAACAGGGTCAGGGCTTTGATCTTATTCGCCAGATTTTCCGCGCAGGCCCACGCCAGCGACAGGCCATCGTAGGTCGAGGTACCGCGTCCAATTTCATCCATCAGCACCAGACTATGCTCGGTGGCGTTATGCAGAATATTAGCGGTTTCGGTCATCTCTACCATAAAAGTTGAGCGGCCGCTGGCCAGGTCATCCGCCGCGCCGACGCGGGTGAAAATACGATCGATAGGGCCGATGTCGACTTTTTCCGCCGGAACGTAGCTGCCGATATACGCCAGCAGGGCGATCAGCGCGGTCTGGCGCATATAGGTACTTTTACCGCCCATATTCGGACCGGTGATAATCAGCATTCTCCGCTGCGGGGCGAGGTGCAGCGGGTTGGCGATAAACGGCTCTTTCAGCACCTGCTCAACCACCGGATGGCGGCCTTCGCTAATCCGAATGCCCGGCTTATCGCTAAAGGTCGGGCAGCAGTAGTTGAGGGTCTCCGCGCGCTCGGCGAGGTTCACCAGCACATCGAGCTCCGCCAGCGCGCTGGCGCTCTGCTGCAGGTCGCCAAGATGCGGCAGCAGCATATCGAAAAGCTCATCGTACAGCTGTTTTTCCAGCGCCAGCGCCTTCCCTTTGGAGGTCAGCACTTTGTCTTCATACTCCTTCAGCTCAGGAATAATATAGCGCTCGGCATTCTTGAGGGTCTGGCGACGGACGTAGTGGATCGGCGCGTGCTGGCTCTGGCCGCGGCTAATCTGGATGTAGTAGCCGTGGACGGCGTTGTAGCCCACCTTCAGCGTGTCCAGCCCCAGACGCTCGCGCTCGCGAACTTCCAGTCTGTCGAGATAATCGGTCGCGCCATCGGCCAGGCCGCGCCACTCATCGAGTTCCGCATTATAGCCGGGGGCGATAACGCCGCCGTCGCGAACCAGCACCGGCGGCGCATCGATAATCGCCCGTTCCAGAAGTTCGCGCAGCTCGCTAAATTCCCCCATCTTTTCCCGGAGCCGCTGCACCGGCGCGCAGTCGACGTCGGCCAGCATGGCGCGCAGCGCCGGCAGCTGCTGGAAAGCGTAACGCATACGCGCTAAATCGCGAGGGCGGGCGGTGCGCAGCGCCAGGCGGGCCAGAATACGTTCGAGGTCGCCGACCTGACGCAGTACCGGCTGCAGTTCGGTGTAATGTTCCTGCAGCGCGCCGATGGTCTGCTGGCGCTCTACCAGCACGGTGGTGTCGCGCGCCGGCATATGCAGCCAGCGCTTCAGCATACGGCTGCCCATGGGGGTCACGGTGCAGTCGAGTACCGAGGCGAGGGTATTTTCAAAGCCGCCGGCCAGGTTCTGGGTTATCTCCAGATTGCGGCGCGTGGCCGCATCCATAATGATGCTGTCCTGCTGGCGCTCCATCGTGATGGAGCGGATATGCGGCAATGATGTGCGCTGGGTGTCTTTGACGTACTGCAGCAGGCAGCCGGCGGCGCACAGGCCGCGAGGGGCGTTTTCAACGCCGAAACCAACCAGATCGCGCGTGCCGAACTGGAGATTGAGCTGCTGGCGCGCGGTGTCGATTTCAAATTCCCACAGCGGACGACGGCGCAGGCCGCGGCGACCCTCAATAAGCGACGACTCGGCAAAATCCTCCGCGTACAGCAGCTCGGCGGGGTTGGTGCGCTGGAGCTCGGCAGCCATCGTTTCGCGGTCAGCGGGCTCGCTCAGGCGAAAACGCCCGGAGCTGATATCGAGGGTGGCGTAGCCAAAACCTTTGCTGTCCTGCCAGATGGCGGCCAGCAGATTGTCCTGGCGTTCCTGCAGCAAGGCTTCATCGCTGATGGTTCCCGGGGTCACGATGCGGACGACTTTGCGCTCCACCGGCCCTTTGGTGGTTGCCGGATCGCCAATCTGTTCGCAAATGGCCACCGACTCGCCCTGATTCACCAGTTTGGCCAGATAGTTTTCCACCGCGTGGTGCGGGATCCCGGCCATCGGAATCGGTTCGCCCGCGGAAGCGCCGCGCTTCGTCAGCGAGATATCCAGCAGCTGCGACGCGCGTTTCGCATCGTCATAGAACAGTTCGTAAAAATCACCCATCCGGTAAAACAGCAGGATCTCCGGGTGCTGGGCTTTCAGCTTGAGATACTGCTGCATCATCGGTGTATGGCTAGAGAAGTCCTTATCAATGTCTTCATTCATATTGATTTTACTCATTATTTAATTCTTTCAAGTGCTCATATGGCCCTAGGTAAAACCCCTTTAAACCCATATAAACCAATAAATTTGTAGCTCAATTGTAGCTCAAGGTGTGATAGATTAGTTTTACTCCTTCTCTGGGCTACAAATGGTGGTGATGCTTTGAAAACAACTCTCAATCAGGCTTTTATTATCAATAAGTTAAGTATTAATGTTAAGCCTGAACTCAGTAGTTCTGGAAAAGTCGTTTTCGAAGCCAACCCTGACCAAAAACCTTACATAGTTTTTGACGATCATCGAGATTCACCCGTTGGCTTCGGTGTGAAGGTCAGTTTGACGAAAAAAACCTATGTAATCCAGCGAAGAGTAGCCTCGTCAGATCGTAATGTCAGTGAGGGTAAGAAGCCAAGCTCTGTCTTGAAAGTAAAGGTTGGGAATGTGTCCGATTTTCCGAGTATCGATCAAGCCCGTGAGGCAGCTCGGCAGTTGGTTCAGACAATGATTGCAACAAAGAGAAATCCCAACAAGATTAAAAGGGAACTCGATCTGGCTGAATTGACTGTGAGTGAAGCTTTTGCCCAATACAGGAGTCACTTACTTGGCAGAACCAAACCTGCTAAACCAAACACTCTCAATGTGTTAAACAAAGCTGAGAATCGGTTGAAAGAATGGCAAAACCTTCGAATCAAGGATCTTACTGGTAATGAAATCCTTCGGAAGTTTGACGAGCTTGCTTCAAGAGCCAGAACAGCAGCAGAACAGACTTTTAGGTGGGCCAATGTTGCTGTAAAACACGCAATCGAGATTGAAGCTGGGAATGCTCAGACCCAGCAACGACAACCTTCGTTGTCCTACAACCCTTTTTCAATTTTAAAGGTACAGAAGAAGTTCAGAACACGATCTGAGCTGGAAGATAGCTATCGTGCCAAGGGCGTTCGAAATCCATTGTCCCCAAAAGATACTTTGGGACGGTTCTTAACTGCATTACACAATAAGCGAAGTTTTAATCGCTTGGGTTGTGATTATCTGTTGCTGACCATTCTGACAGGAGCCAGGAAGGAAGAAACAGCAACACTGTGCTGGCGAGAGGCCCTGACACAAGAAGAGGCTAGAACGACCAGCTATGTCGATCTCGAAAATCGAGTGATTCGCTTTTACGACACGAAGAATCGTAATGACCATGAGCTTCCAATCTGCGATGCGACAAAGCGAATTCTGGAAGACCGGCGAGATATCGTCAATGATACCGAAATACGCGCAGATAAACGCAAATGGGTTTTTCCGGCTCGTTCGTCGCGGAGTAAGGTTGGGCACTATTCTGATAGTAAAAGCTTACGCGAGTATATCTGTCTGGAAGCCGGAATAATAAAGTTGGGAATGCACGATCTACGAAGAACCTTTGGTCGAGTTGCAGAAGGGCTTACTTCGTATGCAGTGGTGAAAAGATTGCTTAACCACCGTAATACCACAGACCCTACTGAAAGATATGCTGAGCCTGATAAAGAGCGGGTATTTGAGGCTCTTCAACTGATTGAGCTTCATATGCTGATGACGTCACCAGAATTGTATAATACACTTTTGGCTTCAGCGAAGTATCCACCATTGCCAGTAAATCAGGAGAACAAGGAATGAGTACTATTGATACTTTAAGGGAATACGCCGAAGTATGGCGGCTATTTGGTAGTATGCCAGATGATGCAACCCTGAGTGCTGAAGTTTCGGCCCTTTATCTTGGTGTAAGTGTCAAAACATTGGCTCGTTATCGCCAGACTGGTAATGGTCCCGCTTATATTCAATACCAGGCAGAAGACAGCAAGGCAAGGAATCAACGAGTAAATTATCTTTTAGGTGATTTAAGAACATGGCGGGATCATCATAAAGTGAACAGCACAATGGAAGCAGCACAGATCCGTGGGTTGGCTTTTGCTTCTTTGACTGATTTTACCAAGCCAGAGCCTTTCTGGACTATTGATAATAAAATCTATTCTCATGCTCTTACTGTATCTGACGAAGTATTCAAGGAGCTATTAAATACCTCTCGCGCAGAAGTTATTTGGATCTCTCTTGAAAAAGTGTTGTTTGAGAACTGGCATACTTCGAGAGAGCGTCAGAAATGGAATGACGTTTTTGTTAGAGTACTAAGTGGGATGATTAAATCATGTGAAGTTGAACAAGAACGTCATATACTTAATGATATCTTATGATTAGTTTTATTCCCAATATAAAGTTGAATTTGTATTGGGAAATAGTCATTTGCGGAAGTATAAATTGTTCAACAGCATTATTTATTATTTTAATCAAATGGAATGCCGTCTGTAGGATATCTTCTTTTGGGATTTTTAACCGGCTTTGTTTTACTCCCTGCACGATAAAAGTTAAACGAATTGGCAAAGTCTTCTGTCTCCAGTCTGGACTTTCTAAATTTATCCATCAGATCTTCATTGAAACGACGAGGGATTCCTTTAACACACAAGTTTGAATTAAGGTATACTTGGTTATCTATGGCGTCACGAATAAGTATTTTTCTCTCAAATAACTCTTTGAATGCGCGTGAGACATTTGATTTATTCAGCCCAAGATCTTTGGCTATACGTGACTGTGAAAAATCAGGGATAATATTTCCATAATCAATTACTGAGAAGAGATAAAGCACAATTCTAAACGCTGTGGGCGTCAAATCCATCCTGGCGAGTGTGGCCATATTGCCTTTGAATATCATTGAGAAATCGTCTCTGAATGACGTTTTTTTATAGCTATTTGCTTTAATCTTTATTTCTTCCAGATCTTCAGGCATAACCTCTAATGCTTCTGCAATAATGGACTTTTGTTCTTTAGTTAATACAACGCTTGTGATTGACATGATGGCTCCTTTTTTATTGTTGTGATTACATATATGGCACATTTAATTTATTTGTCAACTTTGGTGGTAGCATTATTTAATTGTATTTACTTTGAGATTTTACGGTTGTTATTTAGCGGGAGATGGTTGGTTATCAAATTTAAAACAAGGGGTGCTAAATTTCACCATCACCTGTTATGTAATTAATGATTTTTGGTGCTGAAGTTAATAACGACAGGGTTTGTTTAATTAATTGATTTTATTGGTTAATTTTCAAATGTGTTCTGCAAGATAAAAGAGTGATAAAGAAATAAGAAACCACAGTTTTGCATTAGAACGATAATCAAGGCCTTGGTGTACCTGATGAAAATACTTTTATTATTGTTTTTCTTATATAATATCATTTCTTAAGGGAAGCATGCGCAACTGTGTGTTGCGCCATTGGGCTTCAGAACATTACTACAGTATTTTCTGTAAGTATAAATACGCTTCGCGCACGAGTTCATAGACCTGAGGTTAACTGTCATTACAAATACGCTTCGCGCAAAAAATCAGGAGGCTGAGTTGATCGGGAAAGCGAACACAGATACATGATTTGCCCATTTGCTGAGTACGGCTCACGCCGGGACCCTTCGGAAAAACCCTTTCTGCTTCAGCGAGTGAGTGCTGTGGGCACTCAGCGGCGCTGCCAGGGAAACAAAATTATGGTTTTCACCGGTTTGGTAAAAATAATTAACATTTATCGGTAGTCGGGGCGTAAGCCAGTGCGTAGCACGCTCTCAAAAATATTCCTGTGGTTTTTTTATCTGAAATATGGAAATGACTCAGATAATTGAAATATGAAATAGTAATGCAATCTGGAGGACTCAATATCTCCACAGTGAAAGCTGTTTTAAGTGAGAATAGAATAAATATTGTTTTATAAAAATATTTTTAAATTACTATTGATTTTACTTTTTGAAGATGATAGTACTTAATTATAAAAGTAAAAAATGGAGAAAATTATGAGTGCTATTGATGTTTTATCTCAGGAGGAAAAGTTTATACATGTTGTTGATAAATTTATAACCCATCATCACAACAGCGTTAATAACAATGTCTTTTACAAAAAACTTTATGTTCTCTTCGCCGGGTATCATCTGAAGTATTTTTATTCACGGGCGCAGTATCGCAATTCATGTTATCACGTTGATAATATTATGCAGATGTTTACAGGAGTCGTTTCAACCCTGAACACAACTCTGCTCAGGAAGCTTGCAAACAGCAATACATTGCTGCATTGCCTGAATTCACTTGTGAATTATATTTCAGGCAATCTGGACGAAGCAGAGCATATTTATGCTGATTTGCTGGCTCAGTATGAAAAGAAACGCATTGCAGGCTCTCTGGCTTATACTCCGCCAGGCTCAGTGATCAGGAAAAGACTTTGATAGCGGCAGCAGCGTGTACAAGGAATGGGATGCTGAATGGTGGAGAGAAATGGAGCTGGCGTTTCCGGCAGGTCATAATCGAGTATTAAAAAGGCAGGAGCCACCCAGTTGGCGTCCCGCCTGTCGTGATGGCTTTAAGGTGGGTTTACTTATCAACGACCTGCCAGCCATCATCCGTTTTGACAAGGGTTACAGCAGCAGTACGCTTTTCGTTATCGACAATAGCCGTCACATTGCATTTATAACTTTGATCAGAGACTTCTACGCAGTCATGCTTTTTGACTGATTTTAATTCGCGCAGTGCGTCTTTTGGGACATCCTTGCCTGCTATAGATTTCACGAAAGCATTCGCCTGCGCAACGACCTTATTCATGGCAGTGTAAATATCCTGTTCGGAAGGTTCGCTGTTACAGCCACTCAGCAACGATGCAGCGGTAACGAGTGTGATAACGGCATAAGTTTTCATAAATAATTCCCTGGCTGTAACGTGAGTTATTGAATCAGACCTGTATTCATTCTGCTTTTATTTTCAGAGAACGAGCATTTGCTGACCGTTTCTCCTTTAAATTCGATTTCCAGCGTTTTGGCCTGCGTCTGTGAGCCCCCCGTCAGCAGCCCAACAACGGGAATAAATGTGGTGGCATCAAACTGATTGTTATCCATCGAATAAGTCCATTCTTCATTTCCACTATCAAGTGTAGTCTTGGTTTCGGGCTCACCTAATGCGGTAATGATTTCTGATTTCGTTGTTTTATTTTTGATGATTTTAGACTGCAGACTTTGTGATGTTTCTTTTTTCAGTTGCTGATTGCCTGATGTTGAACAACCAGAAATAAGGAAAGAAGAAATAAAAAACACAGAAATCATGAATCTGTTCATAAGTTATCTCATATTAGTTTTTTATGTTTGCGGTAGTGTGAAATTAATATCACCGTATAAAAATAACTCTATCTGCATATTTCTTTTTAATAATGCAGATAAGAATAATGACGCTGGCAAAAAACGTAATGACTGAGACAGGAGTGCTGCCGGTTAATGAAAATACTAACCAGGCGATAGCTAATGCCACGAATTGAAACAAGAATGCCACACTGAGCGGGCTTTCACCATAGGCCACTTTTGCATGACAGCCTTTGCAAACCCGCACACCATGTGGGCTTTGTGTAAAGCAGAAGGGGCAGCTAATCGTTTTATTATCCATCGTGACTCCAAGGACTGATTTAAGATGATGTATTTTTGAACATTTTCGATGAATGACCCGCTTTAGTAAAATTGCTTGTACCGATCGATGATTACTTCGTGATAGCTTATGGCTATCATAACTTAATTATCGATCTATACAAACGATCAATTATTCATTGACTATTGTTTCGTTATGGACTAGCACACCTTATGGTGTGTGGTGCTGGTTATTCCTAACTGATTGTTCCTGAGGAGAATGACTGGCTGTGAAAGGAACGGGTGCTAACAGGTGCAGATGAAGAATCTTGCGGAAAGGATGTGTTGTGGCATGCAGCAGTGACATTCCCCTGCGCCTTAGAAGTACAACAATTTGGTTGAGTAATAAAAGCCACACCTTCAGGCGACGCTGGCGGGGTATCTGACGGGTTGTATTGTGCAGCTTGCTCCTGAGCTGAATGATACCCACTGTCTCCTGTTGTCTTTCCAGACGAATTTTTTCTTCAAGCTGATGGATTTTCTCCAGAATCGTTTCCCGGTTTGCAGCCTGTTCTTCAGACTCGCATGATGGCACTGGCACTGGCACTGGCACTGGCACTGGTGCAGGTAGTATTGGCTTTTGTGCTTGTTTCAGTAAAGTCAGATGTTCCGGTACGAAATCAATCAGCGTTTGCAGGTAAGACCAGCCATATTTCTTACCCAACTGAGATGCTTTAAAGGCAATGCCCTGATACTGAAATGAAAAGCCGTTCATTTTTCCCGTTAAGGCGATATTGGGTTTACAGTTCACGCCTTCCTTTTCCAGCATAGTGATAAAAGTCAGCAAATCAGGGCGGCCGGTTAACGCATTATCAATCAGGCTCTGCAGAGTGGACTTGGGGCAGAGAGTTGTCGTTCGTTCAGCCATCATCAGCTCATTGCGGGAAGGCTTTCTTTTCTCCTGACGATGACCACTGTTTGCAGGTGTAGTTTGAGTGAGTTTGTGGACTTTCTCCAGTTCGCTGATAATCCGGGTACTGATGAGGTTTTCATTTTTACCAAGGTATAATTTCCCACCGACCATGTTAATTCTGTTAGCTATTATATGGATATGCTGCCCGTCCGAATCATCGTGCATGATATAGCAGCGAAGATGGGTTTCAGTGAATCCCATCCGGGTCATATAATCGTCAGCGAATGCCGCCCATTGTCTGACTGACAGTGTTTCTCCCTTTGGCAGGCGAAGCGAATTATGCCAGACAGGTTTGGCGACACCGGGGCGCAGTAGTCTTGTGCCTTCAAATTCACTGATAAGTTCAGCAGCAGTGCTTCCCGTCATGTTGCCACCGATAATATAAGGCGTGATTTTGTGGTGAGATCCTGGCTTAAGGCTATAGAGAACCACACCTGCAAACTGTTTACCCCGCTTTATTTTCTGCATGCCTTTCACTGGTCTTGCTCCAGAAAGGTTGATGGAATAAGGTGATCCCTGAGAGTTTTGATTTGTCTGCGCAGGGCGAAGAGTTCTGTACGGGTCAGTTCGCTGTCAGGGCTTTTGCTGTCGAGATGATTCAGCAGGCGGTTTAAATCCTGTGAAAGGTTGCCGAGTTTAATCCATGCTTCACGATTGATTTCAGGTAATACCGGTGGGAGTTTGTTGAGGGATGCCATTCTTAGCCATTCCCCTTTTTTATAAGGGCCTCTTTTACTATCGAGAATAGATAATTCTTCTTCGTTTAACCGAACGCTGACGCAGTGAGTTCGAACTTCATTAGGTGAATATTTTGCTGTATGGAATTTACCTCTTCTTGAGCTTCTTGATAGATCTTCTTTACTTTCATTTTTATGCATATCTAACCTTTTTTAAAATGTGTTCATGATCTACAGTTAGCGCATTGGTAAAATAAGTCAAGGCATTGTCGAAATTTATAAATAAGAGAGGTGGAGCAGATTGCTAATTAGGTAATCTGCTCTGGGTAAAAATAGGGTTCATATTAAATTCATTATGACAGTGAGGAGGGGCGGAGGTTACAATCTACGTTTTACTGGCATTAAAGAGATTGTTTGTTTCATAATTTCGCTAAGTTTCTTTCTCTCATGTTCTGCTATATATTTACAAATCTCATCATGTCGAATATGCTGTTCCAGTTGTTTTTTATCTATTTTGATATCATTGCGGATAAACCATTTAATGGTTTCAATGTCCCCGCGTAAATCATAACCTCGCAGTACAATATGGCGAAAATGTGTGTTGCTGATATCTGTCTTCTTCTTTAGTTCACTGAAGAAAGAGCTCATTTCATTTTCATTGGCACTTAGATAAACCTGGCAGTTATCAGAGATAGTAAAGTTAAGGTTTTTCTTCTGAAGCAAATCCATTATCTGCAGACTTTCGCTGTTGAGGTAGTTGAAAATTACTGGACTGCTATCCTTCATACTAATATGACGAATGAGCATTTTGGCTTTGAAATCGCCTAATGAATAGCAAATTTCAAAAATACCATGACCCTGGTTATCTCTGTGGTTTATATCGCAACCGGCCTGTACCATCAAATCAAAGATAGAGTGATTTTTTACGTAAAAAAGTATTGTTCTTCCGCATTTATCCACATTGTTGACATTAATTCCAGCATTGATCAGGGTTTTGCAACAGGATATATTATCAGCTAACGAGCATAAACAGGTTTGGCCGAGACCATTTTTGTGGTGTATATCTACGCCGGAATCAATCAATTTTTTCAGTATGTGAGGATTTCGCTGGTTAAACAAAACATTGTGACCATAGTTGTCAGCATGGTTAAAATCTATTCCTGCTTTAACCAGAGTGTCAATCATTCTTGGGTTTTTACAGTAAAACAGTATATTTCTTCCAAACGAATCCAGTGTATTAATATCGGAGCCTGCATTAATGCAAGCCTGAATGTCTTTGGGAGTTTTACAAGAGAGTAATGCATTTATTGCGTTGTTATTCATAATTTTTCTCCTCTGTTAAGCGACTAATCTGATATAGTTGTCATGGTTGGTTTTATATTCCTTTATTTTTTTAATGTCTTCGTAAATTCGAGCGAGTGAAAACCATGAGATCTCTTTCAACATGTTTTTGTTGCTTACATACAAAATGTTACCACCGCGAAATGAAAAAGCATTATGGAATGTACTTTCATTCGTCGTTTTGAGAAATCGAATGAAATTTTTTATTGTCTCTTTTTTGTTCATGTTATAAGAGGTGAATGTATAGATAGAGAATACGGTTAAAATATTTCTCTTCGAGACCATATGTCTTGAGAAATAATCGAAATAAAATCTTTGCTCCTGAGTGTCACTTTTGCAGAAAAGTGAAAATTGTGGATTATATAATCTATAAAGATCTGCGTTCTTTTTTGTTTTGGCGAGATAGTTAGTCAGGCTTGGATAGTTTGTTTTATTCATTTTAGTTCTCCTTTATTTAATTAACAAAGGAAATATATATTATTAAATAAACAAAATGCAAATATATTTTTATATTTATTTAATTAAATAGTTATATTTTTATTATATTTCATATAAGGTGTTGTTTTTCATTGTTATATTATTTTATCAAAAAGTGCTGTGTTTTATTTGATTGATTTGGTTTGAGAGTAGTGATTGATATTGTATGAATTGGCGATGAGGGTGTTTTAAAAAATAAATTTATCAAAGTGCTAAGGTGCAGTGTGGGGCTTTGTATTAAATTAATGATGTTAGCGCCCCTTGGCTATCTAACTAAAGGTTAAAGCCAAGGGGAGAGTGTTCAGGCAGATTCAATTCATAATCTTTTTTTTGTAATTGCTTTATAGGTAACTGGTTGAAGCGTTGTTCGTAAAACCTTTTGCTCTCTCTGTGATTTTTCCTGGAGGATTTCTTCATAGAAGTAGCGTTCTTTTAGCGATTCTATATCAACTTTTATATCATTACGTATTAACCATTTAATTAGCAGTCTTCCTGCATAGTGCGTCAGTAGATATGTACTGCTTATGTAAAACCAAACATGACTAATGTCTGTCAGCTTCTTTAGTTGTAAAATTAATTTTTTAGCGTCGGCATTTGTTGGTGTTATGATACATTTATCACTTATCTCAAATTCATTTTTTTGTTTTATAAGCAATGACAACAGCTCAATTGATTTAAATGTAATGTTCTTGAATACAATTTTTGAACTGTTTGTAAGGTGAATATTACGGATAAGGAAGCGCATGTAGTTATCATTTTTAGATTCCCAGTGCGTATATTTACCAGCTATGCTATTATTTTCTGACTGCCAGTGATCGAATGCTGTCTGTCCACTTATATTTTTATGATTAATGTCGCAACCAGCCTCAATTAGTGCATCGTACACATATCCTTCAAATGGAATGAAAAGAAAGGAATTGCCATAGCTATCTTTGGCATGGATATCTAGTCCTGCTTTGATAAGATATTTTATTAACCCAGGTGAAACATTAATATGCTGTATGGCAAGGGTGCCTGACTTGTTTCTGTGGTTTACATTAATTCCATTGCTGACAAGAAGTTCCACCGTCTCTATATTTTGAGCATAAAACAATGCATTGTTTCCGTCATTGTCTAAGTGGTGAATGTCAATGTCAGCGTCAATCATTGCCTGTATAGCTTCGGGTACATTACAGGTAAAAAGAGCAGTTTGACCTTTGTCATTACAGATATTTATATCCACGCCAGCCTTAAGGCAACGAAGGACACCATTTTTTGACTTTACACGGAAGAGGTTATTTTTATTACTTTCGTTTGGTTTCATTTTTTTATCTCCTTTCTGTTGTTTTCAAGATATTAATAACACCAGATTTTACGGTATTCAAATTTATTTTTGTTTTATTAAGGATGTATCTAATTTGGTTTGTTTGAGGTTATTCTTAGCTTAATGGAACATGGGCCGATAAGGTTATCCTATGTGATGTGGATTAATTATTTTTATAAGATTATTTATCTATGTTTTGGTTTGTGTTTGGATTATTTAAGTAAGTAAAAAGATATTTTAAATGTATGGAAGAATATTGCAGATGGGAGCTGACCTGCATAAAGAACATAATTAGAGGCTAAGATATTAATACTTTGGAAAGTTATGCTATAGGATATATAAAAGATCAAGTAATATAATGGTGATTATTCGTGTTCTTATTGATATTGGAAATTAAATGAGTAGTGTTTTTTATGAGGTTTTTTGCTGTTGATAATGCTTATTAAAATTGGAAGAGCATCCTTTAAGTTATTCGGCTTGAGGATGCTCATTTAAAATTTATGCAGCGGAGTCTTTTTCAACAGCCAGGAAGGGCGAGTTATCAAGTGCTGCAAAAGATGCTTCATTATTTAGAAGTCGGATAAAATATCTCTTTTGATCTTTAGTATTAAGGTTTATTAATCCTCCTGTTAGATCAATATTCCGTTGAAATACAGGGAATTTTTGCATAACTTGTTGTATTTGAGGGACTGAAACTCCCGTTTTTACTAAGTTCCCTTTTGAAACCATAGCAAGTCTACGCATAAATGCTCTGTCTTTATACATATCCTTGAAAATATCTAGTGGCACTGGCATACCTTGTGTATTAACAATTCCAAGGTTTATTATTAATGGCGTTGAGTTATTTGCAAGATTATCTATTACACTTTCTAATCCATACATTCTTTCAAGAAGCTTAATGTTTAGCGCATAGTACTTATTCTGAAAAAAGAAGAAGTCAATAGTGTCATTTATATCAATACTGTCATGAGTGATCTTATCTAAGGTTCTGCCATTTAGACTCAAGAAAGATTTTTTTGTTTTCTTATGTAGAGAAACAGGATATTTATGTTGGTAAATGACTACGCTGTTTCCATTACCATCACAAAGGTGGTAAATTACGGCTTTTACCGATGTGAGGCTTTGTGTTGCAAAATCAAACTGTGTTGCATTCCCATTGACACCGAAATTTAGCACGTTGTTCATTTTAGTAAATTCAATTGGGAGGTGATTAATTGTTAAGTGATCATATTCGAAAACTTGCTTATCTCTTTCTAATAAAGTGGATACAAGTGGAACTGCCACTTTACCTCTGTTAGGTTCAATAATATTATTGATTAAGCTTTTAGAAAATGAAGTGGTCAGATCTTTTTCAGCATCAGGTTCAAGGTTAACCTTAAATATATCTATCGTACCTTGAACATCAGCAACAAAAAAAGCTTCACCAGAGATGCGTTTCGATTTTAAAATATTTTCAATGTTAGTGAACATGTCATGACCTCTACACTATTTTAGCCAAATAAGTTTCATCGTCGATTTTTATATACTTTATATTATCTGTACTCTTTAGAACACTGCGGCAGATTACTGTGCATTTTTTCACTCCACGGTCATGAACATTAGCTTTGTATATTCTGAATCCGAGTATTGCAAGTGATGGGTTAGAATAAAACCGGTTTGTCTTTACGTATATTGCGCCGATTACAAATATCATCAACCCTAAATTTAATACAGTTCTCTTACTATCGACATCAGTGAAAACTAAGGGCATTATATAAGTGGTTAAAAACTCTAAATGTTCATGGTTTTCATTGCTAATATCCGAGACAGTGCATGCAACAGACCAACCCGAACCAAAGCTATTTGCAAGGACTATTAAAATAATTGCACCAATAAAAATGAAAATCAAACTAACTATGAAAACGATATTTCTCACTTTCAATGACGAGATTGAGAAAGTAAAGTTTTCAGTAAAAATATAGTCCCACACATTTTTTATCAAAACCTTATCGTAGGACATAATTAATAATGATAAAAATAGAAGCCATAGTGATAGTATATATAGTACTGTTTTAAGATATGGCCTGCTATCCATTAGCTTCTCCTGTATAACTTAAAATAGTTTGTATGTTAATAATCTAGGGGAATAATTTTCCTAATTCTCCAGCTAAAAGTTCAGCCTGCTTCAAAATGGTCTCTGTGGCGAGCAAGGACATATCGGGTGGATAACCATATTTTTTGAGCAGACGTTTTACCACCACGCGAATTTTTGCTCTTGCTGCTTCTTTCACTGTCCAGTCAAGACTGACATTGTTGCGGATAGCCTCTGTAAGTACGACTGCCAGTTCTCGTAGTTTTTCCTTTTCCATTAACTCGCGAGCACTGTCGTTATCTGCAACAGCAGAATAGAAGGCATATTCATAAGCGCTGAGGTTTAACTGGCTGGCAAGGCTGTCAGATTCCTGGATAGTCTTGGCAAGCTTGATTAGCTCATCAATTACCTCCGCTGCGGTCAGTACCTTGTTCTGGTAGCCATTGATTGCAGAGGTCAGCATATCAATCAGTTTTTTGCCTTGGGTGATACTTTGATTCGAGCGAACCTTAATCTCGTCAGAAAGCAGTTTTTTAAGCGTTTCCAAAGCAATATTTTTGTGTTGGTAATCCTTCATTTCCTGAAGGAATTCTTCAGAAAGAACGGAAATATCTGGCTTTTGTATCCCAGCAGCGTCAAAAATATCAACAACTTTATCGGTAACCAGAGCCTGATCGATAGTCTGTTTTACCCGAACTTCCAGACTGTCATTGTGTTCTTCTTCTGATCCGGCTGAGTTTTCAGTAAATTTATTCAGTCTGGCTTTTACGGCCTGGAAGAATGCTACTTCGGGTGCCGCTTCCATTGCTTTATCGTGCGGTGTCGCCAATGCAAATGCCTGCGACAAGGCTGCAACCGCAGCCAGGAAACGCATTTTACCTTTACCGTTATCCAGCCCTAAAATATGGTTTTCTGATTCAAGAATAATTGTCAGGCGTTGTGAAGTAGTTGCGGCAAAGTAAGCTTTGTAATCGTAGCCATGCATCATGCCTTCCAGGATTTCCAGCTTTTCCTGCATGAGCGTTACAGCTTCTTCCTGAACCTCAGCAGGATCTCCACGTCCACCTGCATCAGAGTAAAAGGAGAGGGCTTCTTTTAAATCAGAGGCAATGCCCAGATAGTCAACAACCAGACCGCCTATCTTATCTTTATACACACGGTTCACACGGGCAATTGCCTGCATGAGGTTGTGGCCTTTCATTGGTTTGTCGATATACAGCGTATGCATGCTGGGAGCGTCGAAGCCGGTTAACCACATATCACGCACTATCACCAGTTTCAGCTTGTCGTCGTCATCCTTCATACGATTAGCCAGAACCTGACGTTCTTTTTTTGTGGTGTGGTGTTTAGCGATTTCTGGTCCGTCAGCAGCAGAAGAGGTCATGACGACTTTAATCACGCCATCATTTAGATTATCGCTGTGCCATTCAGGTTTTAACTCTATGATTTCTTTATAAAGTTCAGCAGCAATACGACGGGACATGGTGACAATCATGCCCTTGCCATGATCGGCATTAGATTTTAAGCGCTGTTCAAAGTGCTGAACCATATCCGCCGCAATAGCTTTAATACGTTTTGAACTGCCAATCAAACCTTCGATTCTGGCCCATTTAGACCGTTCTTTCTGGGTAAGCGTCAGCTCGTCTTCGTTAAACTCATCGTCGAAGTCTTCAATTAGCTGGCGACCTTCGTCACTGATGGCAATTTTGGCAAGACGGCTTTCATAGAAGATACGCACGGTTGCACCGTCTTCTACAGCCTGTGAGATATCGTAGATATCAACGTAGTTACCAAAAACCGCAGGTGTGTTTACGTCCGTTTTTTCTATGGGGGTTCCGGTAAAGCCAAGATAGGTCGCATTGGGCAAGGCATCACGCATATATTTGGCAAAGCCATAAACGGTACGTTTACCTGTTACGTTGCCTTCGCTGTCTTTCACGTCGACTTCTTTGGCGCTGAAACCGTATTGTGAACGGTGGGCTTCATCAGCGATAACGACAATATTGGTCCTGTCTGACAACAACTCATAGATATTGCTGCCATCATCAGGCTGGAATTTTTGAATAGTGGTAAACACCACACCACCAGAGGCTACGCGCAAATATTCTTTGAGTTCTTCCCGGTTGTCGGCCTGTTTTGGTGTCTGACGAAGTAGCTGTGTCGCGGAAGAGAACGTACCGAACAGCTGATCATCTAAGTCGTTACGGTCAGTGATCACAACAACTGTCGGATTATCCAGCGCCAGCACAATTTTCCCGGTATAAAACACCATCGAAAGCGATTTACCGGAACCCTGAGTATGCCAGACTACGCCCGCTTTGCGATCTCCGGTTTTTTGCGCATTAACAAGATCTTTACTGTTACGTCCCTGCTGGCGCAGTGCCACTTCGGCAGAGGGGGAGTCCGCATTCACCGCTGAGGCACGAATAGTGGAAAGAACTGCTGCATTGACCGCGTAGTACTGGTGATAAGCTGCCATTTTTTTAACAGTACGGATACTGATAATCCCTTTGCTGTCTTCATGTTTGCTGGCCTCAAACACGATAAAGTGGCGGATCATATCCAGCAGCGTTACAGGATTAAGCAACCCCTGTAATAAAACTTCAAGCTGTGGTTGGGTACTGGTGGCTTGCGTTTTACCGTTAGCAGTTTTCCACGTCATATAACGACTGAAATCGGCAGAAACCGTCCCCGCTTTGGCTTCCAGCCCGTCAGATATCACATTAAAAGCATTGTAGTTAAACAGACCGGGGATTTGGTTCTGATAGGTTTTAATCTGATTATAGGCACCTGTTACCGTAGCATTTTCGTCAGCGGCATTTTTAAGTTCGATAACGACTAATGGTAGACCGTTGATGAATAAAATAAGGTCCGGTCGGCGGGTATGGTTGCCTTCTTTGATGGTGAGCTGATTAATGACCAGAAATTCATTATTAGTGGGATCGTTAAAGTCGATCAGGCAGGCCAGCTCTCCTTGTGTATTACCATCCTTGCTGACTTCGATATTGATTCCTTCGGTCAACAGGCGATGAAAGGCCAGATTGTTTGTCATTAGGTCAGGTGTGCTGATCTGCATCATCTGTTTCAAGGCTTCCTCACACTTTTGTTCACTGAGGTGAGGATTCAGGCGTTGTAGGGCAGTACGCACCTTATCTTCAAGGATAACCTGCTGATAGCTACGTAATGTATTGATTCCACTTGGTTCAATGTCCGGGCCGTAAACATATTCATAGCCCATCCCTTGCAGGTGCTCAATCGCCATTACTTCAATATCGGATTCGGTCATCTTTGCCATGCGTACTGTCCTTATTGTCGCTTTATCTGAGAGCGGGCTGTGCACCCGCTTAAATAATTTATGCTACAGATTCAAGTTTTTCTTCTGCATACTGAACTCGTACTTCACCACTCATCAGTTTGGGAAGCAGGGTGTCGCGGAGAGTTTCTAGTGTTTTAATTTGCTGAGTGTTCGTCTCTTTCTTACTAAATATCGGAGATATTTCTTCATTAAATTTCTCAATTGAATTTAAAGAAGGAAACTTCAAGTTTACAGACTCGAAAGTTCTTGTCGTAATAGTGTCAAATACGCTGCCATAAGCTGCTGTCAGCAAATCATCGACAATAAATCCAACCAGAAGATATATGAAGAAAGGATAGTTTCCAATTTTTGAAACAATGCCATAATTGGATTGACTAAAAGCCATATCTCTTGCTAAAAGAGCATACTTTCCCACTGTACCACGAGCACTTATAACGGTTGAGTTTTTAGGCAGCAATTTAGCTGAACTGTTTTGAAGTCCCGCTAAGCTTATAGACTTTTCTGTGCTATACAGATAGCCTTGATGAGCTGCTGAAATATCTCCTCCGGAAATCCAAGGTATCTCATCAGTCCAATATTCAGCAACTGAAGTTTTTGGCGTTCCACCTCCAACTAATGTGAATATATCTAGGACATTTTTTTCTTGCCATTCATCATTGCTATCCACATCAAACCATTGCCTAAACAAGGTTTCAGCCATAGATTCCAGAGTTTTATTCTGACGATGAAGCAGGTCTATTTTTTCATCAATAGAATACAATACAGAACTTATAGCAACTTGCTCATTATAAGGTGGCAGAGATATTGGGATTTTTTTAAGGACAGATGATTTAATCCCGAATACAGTTGTGCCCGAAGCTCGTGATTCAAGTTCATATTGGCCTTGCTCTGATTGCAACCAATATTTAAGAAACTTATTATCAAGGATGTTTTTATACCCTCTAAGGGTAATAATTCGTTGAGCAAGCGCGATATTTTTATTCTTGATTAATGCAACTTCACCCAGTGGAGCCTCGGTGGTTAAAACAACATCGTTGACTTCTGGATAGCCGCGGGTCATCCAAAGTGGATAATCCTCAACCGAAATAAATTCGGTAGCAGTGTTTAAACGCCCATCTTTTATAATTTTAGCCGTGATGAGTGGTATACCTGAATCTTTTTTATCAGGAGTTTTTCCTCTATAATCAATGAAGTATTCAACAACTTCATCTAAGTTTTTAACAACCCACTCACTCATAAAACCACCTTCGCCAGATTATCAGCGATAGCTTTATTAAGACGTGCTTCTTCTTCCAGTTGGGCTTCAAACTCCGCTTTAAGGGTCGTAAAACGTTCTTTGAAGTCGAAATCGTCTTCTTCATCAGCAAGGCCGACATAACGACCCGGAGTCAGCACATAATCGAGTTTAGCAACTTCATCAATGTCTACTGACGCACAGAAACCAGCCACATCTTCGTAGTCGCCACCTTTGTTACGCCAGTTATGGTAGGTATCGGCTATGGTTTTAATATCGTAGTCATACAGGACTTTGGTTCGACGATTAATTAAATGGCCTAAGTTACGGGCATCAATAAACAGAATTTCTTTACTGCGATCACGATAGTGGCTGCTGTTTACACGATCTCGACGCATAAACCATAGAGCGGCGGGGATCTGGGTGTTCAAGAACAGTTTTGCAGGTAAGTTAACGATACAGTCAATAACATTGGCATCTTTTACCAGTGCGGCACGGATATCACCTTCACCAGAACTTTTAGATGTTAAAGCCCCTTTTGCCAGTACAACACCAGCCTGACCTTTTGGCGACAGGTGATACAGAAAATGCTGCATCCAGGCAAAGTTAGCATTCCCGGTAGGTGGGATACCGTATTGCCAACGGGCATCGCCACGAAGCTGCTCACCGGACCAGTCAGACACGTTAAACGGTGGATTGGCAATGATAAAATCAGATTTTAGATCTTTGTGGGCATCGTTAAGGAATGAGCCTTCACTGTTCCAGCGGACGTGTTCTGAATTGATACCCCGGATAGCCAGGTTCATTTTTGCCAGACGCCAAGTGGTCTGGTTGGATTCCTGACCGTAAATCGAAATATCGTCAATATTTCCCTGATGCGCTTCAACAAATTTTTCTGACTGAACGAACATACCACCGGAACCGCAGCAAGGGTCAAAGACACGGCCTTTATAAGGTTCAAGCATGTTAACAAGCAGGCTTACAATGGATTTTGGTGTATAGAACTGACCACCTTGTTTACCTTCTGCCAGTGCAAATTCACCAAGGAAGTATTCGAATACGTGGCCTAATACATCAGCAGAACGCGCTTTGGCATCTCCCAGTGCAATGTTGCCAATCAGATCTATCAGTTCACCCAGCACAGTTGCGTCGAGGTTCTGGCGAGCGTAGACTTTCGGCAGCACACCTTTTAGCTGTGGGTTACCCGCTTCGATAAGCTCCATAGCATCATCAACCAGCTTACCGATTTCGGGTAGCTTTGCCTTAGATATTAGATAGTTCCAGCGTGCAAGCTCAGGGACAAAGAAAATGTTGTAAGCGGTGTACTCGTCTTTATCTTCCGGGTCAGCGCCTGCGAACTCGCCTTCACCAGCCTTCAGCAACTCATAATGAGATTCAAAAGAATCAGAAATATACTTAAGGAAAATCAGGCCCAGCACGACATGCTTGTACTCGGCTGCATCAATGTTCTTACGTAGCTTGTCAGCCGCTTTCCACAGGATGACCTCTAACGGGTCTGTTTTGATTTCTTTAGGTTTTCTGGCCATTAGCGTAACCTTATGAAGGGGGAAGATGGCCCTATTTTGCCTTAAAGTTCCGCTTGTTACGAGCTTATACAGCGATTAATTATTATCTGGTTTTAGTGTGTTTGTTTAGCTCAGCAAGTGCAATGACTCATGGAGTAAGTGCATTGTAGCGGGATTGTAGCAGGTCATTGCCGTCAATGGAGCCACTGTCATTGGCATAATTGCTGCATAGCCGACGCCACGCGCACATTCGCCAGTTCACTGGGGTTCATCGTGTGTACTACACCAGTACGCATCCGTAAAGTAACGGCATGGAAGAATCGTTTGTAAAGACGTTCAAGCGGGATTACGTGTAAGTAAATGATCTGCCGGATGCAGTCTCAGTGATGGACAAAATGGCAGAATGGATAGAGGATTATAATAATCTGCATCCACACAAGGGGTTGAACATGAAATCGCCACGCGAATATCTTGATGCCATATTAGCAGTTAATTAGCCGTGTCCGTTTTAGCTGGGGCAACTCCATTATTCAAAAAATCTTTCTTAGTGCATATGCATGGGGTGAATAGATGTACAGACTATGACAAACCATATCTATAATTTTTAATGTTTAAAATTCTCCGTTACATTAAGACATTCCTTGTACATTAAATTCCATCTAAGGTTAAATTTTTAATTTAATAAGGTCGCAATCTAAAATGATGTGTGTGGGGTCATTTGTAAGATGATTTTTCTATTTTTGATAGTGGTAGTTAAGGTGGGTGTTTATCTATTCAAAAATATAGATGTTCAAGGTGGTGATGCTGCCAACTTACTGATTTAGTGTATGATGGTGTTTTTGAGGTGCTCCAGTGGCTTCTGTTTCTATCAGCT
>ENA-OWOG01000027-OWOG01000027.1-gut-metagenome-genome-assembly--contig:-NODE-27-length-102174-cov-28.071138_pt1 | contig 102174 bp, 92 predicted proteins | sample MGYA00248249_ERZ651793 | MGnify/ENA primary metagenome ERZ651793 (study PRJEB26908, sample SAMEA4031700) | gut metagenome | biome: gut; feature: normal infant; material: stool | place: China | collected... | reverse complement strand
GGTTATTCGTATATGGATGGTAAGATTGAAAAATCGACTATTGGTTTTACAGGCAATCATTCTGCGCTCACGCCAAACAATACTGCTAACTTATGGTTAAAATATCAAATTAATGATCATTGGTATGCAGCTGTGGGTGGTCGTGGTGAATCATCACGTTTTAGTGCGCCAGACAACAAAAACGTTTTACCGGGATATGCAGTTGTAAATGCGGCGTTAGGTTATCAAAGTGAACGTTATGATGTGAATTTAAACCTAAATAACTTGTTTGATCGCGATTATTTTGTGTCAGGTCATAGTGGAGCAAATGATTCGAACATGATGGGCGATCCTTTAAATGCTCAAGTTGCACTTCGCTATCGTTTTTAATTAAAAAAACTCTAAAAAGCTCATCATTTCGATGAGCTTTTTTATTTGTCGTGTAGGATATAGATAGTATTAAAAGGTTTTGTTCTGATAGGATACAACGACGCGGGCTATGTGCTTGATATTAAAGCTATGGCTATGAAAACTAATACTTAACAAAAACATAGTGTTTTGCTTGGCTTTTATTCGCCATTCTCAAGCCGACTCAGGCTATAATGAGACTTATTCACTTATCCGATATGTTAGGAGATCACATGACTGTAGATGTCACTGAAACCATTTCTCAAACTGTTCACCCTGCGTTTCAGTTGCTACGTCAGCACCATGTTGAAGCATTAGATATTTTAGTGTCTGAATATAAGCATAAAGTCACAGGTGCGGTGCATTATCACTTGGCAACTGATTATGATGAAAATGTATTTCTTGTTGCGTTCAGAACACAACCTATGGACTCTAAAGGAACTGCACATATTTTAGAGCATACCGCTTTATGTGGCTCTGAAAAGTTTCCTGTTCGTGATCCATTCTTCTTAATGATACGCCGTTCATTAAATACTTTTATGAACGCGTTTACAGCAGCAGATTGGACTGCATATCCATTTGCAACTCAAAATAAGAAAGATTTCCAAAACTTATTATCTGTTTATCTTGATGCTGCTTTCTCGGCAAATTTGAATCCTCTGGATTTTGCTCAGGAAGGTATCCGTATTGAACTTGAAAATGGTCAGCCTGTATATAAAGGCGTAGTCTTCAATGAAATGAAAGGTGCAATGAGTGCGCCGTCTGATCAGCTTTATCATCAGCTGGCTCATCATCTATTCCCTGAAACCACTTATCACTACAACTCAGGCGGCGATCCAAAAGACATTCCTGACTTAACGTATGAACAGTTAGTTGAATTTTATAAAACCCATTATCATCCGAGTAATGCGGTATTTATGACTTTTGGTAACCAAACCGCCTATGAATTACAAGAGCAATTTGAAAAACTGGCTCTACATAAGTTCACTGCTGGTACAACTTTATATTCGAAACCAGAAAAACGCTTAACGGCACCTGTTGAAGTTACGGAAACTTATGCTGTTGATGGCGATGAGTTAAAAGACAAAACTTACCATGTATTGTCGTGGTTATTACCTCAGGCAAGTGACATTAAACTTCGTCTGGGTATGCGATTAGTAGAAGGCGTTTTACTCGAAAACTCAGCTTCACCACTTCGTCATTATTTAGAAACTTGTGGCTATGCTCAGTCGACTGGTCCTTTAATGGGTGTAGACGATAGTAACTTTGAAATGACGTTCTACTGTGGTGTTCAAGGTTCAAATCCAGAGCATGCAGAGAGCTTTAGAGATGGAGTTTTAAACGTTTTACGTGAAGTAGCTGCAAAACCAATTGACTCATCGTTAGTTGATGCAATTTTGCATCAAATCGAGTTACACCAACGTGAAATTAATGGTGATGGTACACCATATGGCTTAAGCCTAATTTTAAATGGGTTAAGTGGTGCGATTCACCATAACGATCCGATTCAAATTTGGGATGTTGATAGTGCCATTGCTCAGGTCAAAGAAGAACTCCAAGACCCAATGTGGTTATCTAACCTGATTCAAACGCATTTATTGGATAATCCGCACCGCGTGCAAATGACTTTAGTACCGGATGCAACCAAGTCAGCGAAAGAGCAAGAAGCTGAAAAAGCACGTTTAGCTGCAATTGGTGAAAAGCTAACTGAAGAAGATAAAGCAGAGATCATCGCTAAAACCAAGGCATTGCAAGAACGTCAAGATACACCAGATAATCTTGAACTGTTGCCAAAAGTAGGTCTAGAAGACGTACCGGCTGACTTGCATATTGTACAAGGTCAATTGCGTGAAATTATCTGTAATCGAATGGATACGCCGTTGAATTTGTATCATGCAGGAACCAATGGTATTTACTATCAACAAGTCCTCATTCAGATTCCTGATGATGTGGTTAAATCACCATACTTCAATTTGCTCTCTATTTTAATGGGTGAAGTTGGTGCAGGTGAGTATGACTACCTTGAACTCCAGAACTTACAAACAGCTGTAAGTGGTGGTTTGGGAATGGGTGCTTCGTTACGCAGTAAGGTTGATGATAAAGACAAAATTAGTGCTTGGTTAACTTTAACAACTAAATCTTTAACTCAGAAGTTCGATGCGATTCATTTATTAAAATTAGCATTTGAACAACTTCGTTTTGATGAAAAAGAGCGAATCATTGAGTTATTGCAGCAACGTAAGACCCGCTGGCAGTCTCGTTTATCTGGTGCTGGTCATAGTTATGCAATGCAGATTGCTTCTCGTAATATGAGTGCGTTAGCTCAACGCGACTATCAAAACACTGGCTTAGGTGCGTTGAACTGGTTAGGCGAGCTTGTTACTAAAATTACCCAAGATGATGCTGCTTATGATGCGCTTATTGCTGAATTGAAGCATATTCATACAAAATTATTGCAAGCACCTAAACAGTTCCTGCTCGTATGTGAAGAGCATCAGTCAGAGCGTTTAGTTGAAGAAATACAAAATGTTTGGGATAAATTAAACGTTGATACAGCAGCGACTGAGTTAACCCAAGTTGAGCAAGAAAATGATAATGAACATGAAGCTTGGTTAATTCAAACCAATGTTCAGTTCTGTGCCTCTGCATATCAAGCTGTGGAAGTATCTCATCCAGATGCGGCACCTCTAATGGTATTGGCAGCTTACTTGCGTAATGGTTTCTTGCACAGTGCTATCCGTGAAAAAGGTGGTGCTTATGGTGGAGGGGCTAGTTATGACGGAAATGCATGTTCATTCCGTTTCTTTAGTTACCGTGACCCACGCTTAGCTGAGACTTTTAAAGATTTTGAAGCGAGCGTGCAATGGTTGTTAAACACAGAGCAACAACCTCATCAGCTTGAAGAAGCAATTCTTGGTCTGGTGGCAAGTATGGACAAACCTGGTTCACCAGCAGGTGAAGCAATAACAGCGTGTTATGCATTGTTGCATGCAAGAACTCCGACTTTCCGTCGTACATTACGTGAAAGATTATTGCATGTAACTTTAGAAGATTTACAACGTGTTGCGCGTCAATATTTAATTGAACAAGCACCTGTAAAAGCTGTCGTTGCACCTTTTGCAAAACGTGATGAATTGCAACAACTGGGTTTTACGATCAAACAAGTTAATTAAAATAAAAATTGGAGATGAACATGGCGTTCAGACAATTTGAACGCACATCTTTACAGCTAAGTATGGGAACCCTGCTTAGCTGCTTATGTGCGTCGGTGGCATATGCCGACACCTTAGCCCCTGTAAAACCTGCGAGTGTAGATGCATGTGTTGCCCTTGCTTCGAATGCTGATCGCCTAGCTTGTTATGATGCTGTGTTTAAACCATCGGCCTTACCAGTAGTTCAAGCCGCAGTAGTACCAGAGCCTGTTAAAAAAATTGATAAACCTGTTGTTCAACCTGAAACATTTAAAGAAAAGGTTGTAGATAAGGTAAGTAATATCAAAGTAATTGGTAAGGCACCTACACTTGAACCTACTACGTCTTTACTAGATCAACGTTGGGAGTTGTCTGAAAAAAGCAAACTGGGTGTTTGGAATATTCGTGCTTATCAACCTGTTTACTTGCTACCAGTTTTCTGGACGAGCGATAAAAATGAGTTTCCAAGCAGTCCCAACCCAAATAATACGGTGACAGAGGCCCAAAACCTTAAATCAACTGAAAGTAAATTTCAGATTTCTTTGAAAACGAAAGCTTGGGAAAATATTTTTGGCAACAATGGTGACTTGTGGGTAGGTTATACCCAATCTTCACGTTGGCAGACCTTTAATGCTGAAGAGTCTCGTCCATTCCGTGAAACGAACTATGAGCCAGAAGCAAGTTTAATGTTTAGAACAAACTATGAGTTGCTTGGCTTAGATGGTCGGTTGCTTGGGGTAACTTTAAATCACCAATCAAATGGACGTTCAGATCCTTTATCTCGTAGTTGGAACCGTGTCATCTTTAATGTGGGTTTAGAACGCGGTAACTTTGCTTTAATGCTTCGTCCATGGATACGCCTTGAAGAAGACAGCAAAGATGATAACAATCCAGATATGGAAGATTACATCGGTCGTGGTGATTTAACTGCTTTTTATAAATGGAAGCAAAATGACTTCTCATTAATGCTACGTCACTCTTTAAAAGGTGGTGATGATTCTCATGGTGCTGTTCAGTTTGACTGGGCTTTCCCGATTAGTGGCAAGCTGCGCGGACACTTCCAATTATTTAATGGTTATGGTGAAAGCTTAATTGACTATAACCATCGTGCAACTTATGCCGGCTTGGGTGTTTCACTCATGAACTGGTACTAAGTTTGACCTATAAAAATGCCGCTTTTACAGCGGCTTTTTTATTAACCAATTTGAATGTTGGCTTGAGGATGTTTGAGACGGCTTTTTTTAGGAGTAGCAATTAAATAGGCGAGTGTTAAGGGGCCTAAACGGCCTGCAAACATAAGTAGGCTTAAAATAAATAAACTACCATTGTGTAAATCTGGCGTGATACCGCGAGAAAGGCCTACCGTACAGGCTGCTGAAACGACTTCAAATAATAAGTTCATAAAGTCTGCTTTAGGTTCTAAAAGTAAAAGAATAAAGAACCCGATAAATATGAGAATACTGGTAATTGCGGTGACAGCTAAGGCTTTATAAGTAGTTTCGTGAGAAACGGAGTGATTGAAAACCCTGATTTCATCGGTACGTCTTAAAAAGGAAAGTACACTTAAAACTAATATGATAAAGGTGCCGACTTTTATACCTCCAGCAGTACTGAGTGAACCTCCACCGATGAACATGAGTAGCATCATAAGTAAAGAACTACTGTTGGTCATTGCTCCAGTATCAATAGTATTGAACCCTGAAGAACGTGGAACAGTCGCTTGAAACCATGCATTTAAAGCTTGATCACCTACATTGAGCAGACCTAAGGTATGAGGATTTTGTGCTTCCAAAACCCAAATTAATACAAAGGCAACCAAATTAATAATCGCAATAGTTGTTAGGATGAGTTTGCTATTTGGACTGAGTTTTTTCCATTTTTTATTTTGTTTGATATCCATGAGGACTAAAAAACCCAGTCCACCTAATGTATAGAGCAAACTAATCGTAATACATATAAGGTAGTTGCTTTGGAAGTTAACTAAACTGTTGCTAAATAGTGAAAAACCCGCATTGTTAAATGATGAGATACTATAGAAAACTGCATAATATAGTCCTCGAGCAAAGCCATAAATCGGTGTAAATGCGGTAGTTAAGATCACTGTTCCAATCAGTTCAAAAAGAAGTGTGTAAGTAACAACACCTTTTGCTACAAAAGTAACCTTTGAAAGACTAGTCTGCCCAAGGCTATCTTGAGCCATCATTTGCTGTTTAAGGCCAACTTTAGGAGATAAACTTAATGCTGCCAAAATGGCAAAAGTCATAAAGCCTAAACCACCTGACTGAATCAATAATAAAATAATGACCTGTCCGAAAAGTGTAAAAGATTCATGAATATTTAAAACGGATAGACCTGTAATAGTGACTGCCGAGGTCGCCGTAAATAGAGCATCCATCCAACTAACATGTCCGTTATTGGCAATAGGAAGTTTAAGCAATAATGTGCCAAAGACAATAAAGCCCAGAAAGCCCAGTGCTAACAGAGAAGGTGGGCTTAAATTTAGTGTTTTATGCGGTTTAGGCTTAAGAGACATATTTTCTGGTTCGTTTTCTTATATGAAACAATTTGAGAGTTTTTTTAGCTGCTGTAAATGACCTTCTAAAATAAGAATATCATGCGTTTGTAAAGTAAAAGTCTCTTCGGTTTCAAATAAAAGCTGCTGTTGTCTTTTTACAAGAAGCGTTTTTACTTGAGGGGCTTGCTGCATAATTCCGTACAAATTAATGCCGTTTAACTTCTCTGGAATATCAATTTTTACAATATAGTGCTCATCATCTAAAGACATGTAACGGCTCACCATAGGGTAGTTTAGTGCTTGGGCAACACGTACCCCCATGTCTTCTTCAGGATGAATGATTTTATTGATATTTAGATGAGATAAGATCGTATGATGTGCTTTGGTTTTTGCTTTTACCCAAATTTTATCAATGCCCAGATTTTTTAAATTCAGCACACATAAAATACTGGCTTCAATATCTTCACCAATTGCTACAACCACTGCATCACAATTTTGAATGTTTAATTCATCCAATACATGTTCATCTGTAGCATCAGCAATGACAGCATGAGTTAAAACATCGGCAAGATTCTCAACATTCTTTTTGACTGTATCAATACCAATAACATCATGGTTTAATCTCGTAAGTTCCTGAGCAACAGTTGCCCCAAAACTTCCCAAGCCGATGACCGCGAACTGTGCCATAGTTGTCCTTTTATACTTAGTTAGGGCTTTATTTTTAATGATATTTTCTTTGAGATAAAGAGAAGCAATGTAAATATAAAAAATAATAAGCTTAAATGATAAAAAGCCGACATATTTGCCGGCTTTTTTACCAAAATGAAAGGTTATTTCAAGAAACGTTTATAGCCCACATTGTCTGTAATTTCTGCATATGGATAGCTAATTTGCTCCAGAGTTTCAATTAAACCATCTGGGTTTTGTTTAGCATCTGTTGCTTGTAAGCCAACTAGTACACGACCTTCGGCAGCGCCGTGGTTACGATAATGGAATAGCGTAATATTGTGGGTTGGACCTAAACGAGTTAAGAAGGTGAGTAAGGCACCCGGACGTTCCGGAAACTCAACACGGAACAATCTTTCGTCATCCAGATTGGCATGACCACCAATCAAGTAACGAATATGCAATTTGGCAACTTCATCATCAGATAAATCATCTACAACATAATTTTGCTGTTTAAGTTGTTCTAAAATTTCATGACGTTCAGTGTCACCACCTTTTAAGCTAATACCCACAAATACTTGTGCTTCTTCTGTGTTATTTGCACGGTAGTTAAACTCGGTAATGTTACGGCCCTGTAGAGCACGGCAGAAGCCTAAGAATGCGCCTTTTTCTTCAGAAAGAGTAACTGCATAAATTGCTTCACGTTGTTCACCCAATTCGGTGCGCTCTGCAATGTAACGTAAGCGGTCAAAGTTCATGTTGGCGCCGCAAACAATCGATACCATGTTTTTGCCGCTAATTTTATGCTCGGCAACATATTTTTTGATACCTGCTAGGGCCATTGCACCTGACGGTTCAACGATGCTGCGGTTTTCATCAAAAGTATCTTTAATTGCAGCACAGATCTCATCTGTATTTACAGTAACAATGTCTGGTTCAACAATTGGTCCAGAGTTATCTGACTTGCGTAGACGAACGATATCAAAAGGTAAAGCACCAATTTGAGCGACTGCTGTACCATCAGCAAATAAGCCTACATGGGGTAGGACTACACGTTCATTTGCTTCTAGCGCTGCTTTTAAACAAGCTGACTCTTCATATTCAACACCGATGACTTTGACATGCGGTGCAACATCACCTAAGTAAGCTGCTACACCAGCAATTAAGCCACCACCACCAACAGCAACGAAAACATATTCTACATCACGCCATTGACGTAAAATTTCATTCGCAATTGTACCTTGGCCCGCAATAACCAACTCGTCGTCATAAGGTGGAATAAAAACTAATCCTTCAGCTTCGGCACGTTGCTGAGCGTATTTGTTTGCAATATCAAAACTATCGCCATGCAATACAACTTGGCCACCCAAACGCTTCACTGCCTGAACTTTAATGTCAGGGGTAGTACTTGGCATAACAATAATTGCAGGAATACCTAAACGTTGACCAGACAACGCTACACCTTGCGCATGGTTGCCGGCAGATGCGCAAATCACGCCACGTTCAAGTTGTTCTTTCGGTAATTGGCTAATACGGTTATAGGCACCGCGTAATTTAAAAGAAAAAACTGGTTGTAAATCTTCACGCTTAAAACGAATTGTGTTGTTTAATTTTTGACTAATTCGTGGAGCTGCTTCGAGAGGTGTTTCAATTGCAACATCATAAACCGTTGCTTGTAAAATTTGTCGTACCACACGAGACAGCATGTTCATCTTCCCTATAACAGTTTAAAATAGGAAATTATTGTAGCAAACCCTTGTGCATTTGCGCCGTTTATTGGCGCATAAATGTCAAAAAATAGTTGAGTGATGTAATGAGCCTATATGCAACCCAAGATGAAAAGAAACAAGCTGCTGCGAAAGCTGCTTTAAAACACTTACCCAAAGGTGGCATTTTGGGGGTAGGAACTGGAAGTACTGTAAACTTCCTGATTGATTTATTGCCTGAACTACAATTAGAAGCAGCAGTGGCAAGTTCTCAAGCAACAGCAGACCGTCTTAAAAAATTAGGCATAGAAGTGGTTGATATGAACCATGTGGGTAGCCTTGATGCTTATGTTGATGGTGCAGATGAGATTGATCGTCATATGCATATGATTAAAGGCGGCGGCGCAGCATTAACTCGTGAAAAAATTGTAGCCTCAATTGCTAAAAAGTTTGTATGTATCGTTGATGATTCGAAATGGGTTGATCAACTTGGTCGTGATTTCCCATTACCAGTAGAAGTTATTCCAATGGCGCGTTCTGCTGTAGCTCGTAAATTGGTAAGCTTAGGGGGTGATCCGGTTTATCGTGAAGGTGTGGTAACAGATAACGGAAACGTTATTTTAGATGTATTTAATTTGAACATCTTAAATGCAATTGATTTGGAAAAGACAATTAATAATATTCCGGGCGTTGTGACTAACGGTATTTTTGCGTTAAATCCAGCAACGATTGCAATTGTTGCAACAAATAATGGTATTGAAGAGCGTACTGCACAGTAATGTCTGTGGAAATGCCAGAAATTAAAATTGTTCGTCACGTAAGGGCAAGAAAATTGCGCTTACGTGTTGAGCCTGCATCTATACGACTTACTGTGCCGTTATTTTGTAGTAAGAAACAAATTCAGCAGTTTTTAGCTCAGTCTGAACAATGGTTAATCGAGACGTGGAATAAACAGCACCACGTTCAATCTACCTCGTTTGAAATTCCTTCAGAAATTTCTTTTTTTAATAGAGAACAGCCTTTTCAAATTGTTGTGCAGAAGCAACATCGCATTTTTCAATTTGATTGGGAAAATAGTTATTTATTTATTAAAGATCAACAACCCTATCAAGCTTTACAAAACGCTGTTATTGCTTATGCAAAACAAGAGTTGCCAGTACTTTTGTCAGAGCTTAGCCAAAAAACTCGGCTGAGTTATGCAGAGTGTGCAATCCGGCGTCCTAAAACTCGTTGGGGAAGTTGCAGTAGTCAACATAATATTATGCTGCATGCAGGTCTGGTTCTTATGCCTGCTCAAATTACCCGTTATGTTTGCATTCATGAATTAGCACACACCAAACACTTCGACCATAGTCCTGCATTTTGGGCCGAAGTTGCAAAGTTCGACCCTAACTATATGCAGCATCGCAGACAATTAAAAGGTAATCCATTGCCTGCATGGTGGTATGTTACAACTTAGCTAAAGCTACACTCTAATTGTGTTGTTTGTAAGACATCTGGTGCTTTGCGGCTATCAAGGCCTGCTTGAGCACTAACAATCTTGTTCGCTTTAATATGTAGCTGTATAAAATTATATTGCTGTGTTGAATTGTTAGGTTCGGATGAACTTGAGTTAAGTAAATAACTATAACTTGCAGCGTCGGTTTGCAGTAAGTTATCTGTACTATCTGCGCTTAAGGCAGAGCGATAGCTTTGAGAGCCTTTAATTAATTCAATTTGACCATTAGCACGGAAATTAAGTTGGCAGCCTGTTGTACTGTCTTCATAATGGCCGACTAAATAGTCTGTAGCTGATAGTTTTGGGTCAGAAATATTGATGCTAGTTAAACCTTGTTTACACGGATAAGCCGAACCATTGCAGGTCGCTGTAATGCCACTAAAGCCAACAGCACGTCGGTAATCTCCCGCACCATCTATACGGAAAAATTCAGACGTATTACCAGCAGGTATAATCCCCGAATATTGTTTCTTGTTCAGTAGATCATAACCTATTGGGTCTAGATGGGATTGATCTTGCAAATCTGCTAGTTTAAAGGTGGCTGCTCTTAGATTGGTGGCAAAATAATCACGTATTACCTTTTGATTAGCTGCGATATCTAAAAGTGTATTTTTTGCTGGATCAATATTATCAGGGGCTGAGGTGAAGATAGGGGTAAAAGATGTTTTGTCCCCAATAAGTTTTTTGCCGTCTAAATATCCATCTTTTAAATCTGTAGCGAGACTTTGGGTGAGATCTTGATAAGGTGAATTCTTATTATGGATGCTTGACCAATATTGAAGATAACCAAAGCTTAGATAGCTATCCATATATGTACTAGGCTTTGTCGTTGAGTATTGTAACCTAGTTAAATCAACAAGGAGGTTGGCTGGACTTAAACTTGGAATGTCTACGTCTTTAAACGCATTAAGAAGAGATCTGTAGACATCTTGAGAGGCTAAATCGACATGTAATTGTTCAATACGGGTTGGGATAATTGTCTCATTAGGCAACTGACCTGAACGAACCATAGCACGTTGATAAATTGCTTCTGAACTTGGGCTGATGAATTGGGTTCTACTACTTACTGTATTGGGTGTAATAAATGTATGATAAATGCCAGATAAATTTTGATATTTTGAAGTAATTGGGTTAAATACCAGCGATGAATTTTGAGTTGTAATTTCAACACGATAAAGACGATTTAGTTTTGTGCTTGGAAGTTTAATATCGTAACTCGTTAAACTGGCAACTTGGGTATCAATCAAAATACTATTGTCGGTATTATCATATACCTTGAGTTGAACATTGCGCATTTCGACAGGGGTTTTAAGCGTAATATCCGTCATGACTTCAGGAGTGGGTTCAGACGGTTTAGGCGGGTTAGATGAACCTTCGCTACTGCTACCACCACCACAACCAACAAGGGTTACACTTAAAATTAAAGTGGTGAGGCCGAGATAAGTGCACACTTTTATTTCTTTTGATTGATCAAGCATCCTAGCTCTCCAAAAATAAATTTGGTATTTATTTACTGATATTTGTTTGGTACTGACAGGCTGGCAAGTGCTATGTAATTATCGTTTAAAATAAAAAAATTAAAATTACCAAGCATGAAATGGTTTTGTAAGCCTAGACATCCTGTCATACTACCGCAAGTATAGATTCAAAATTTGAGGTAATGCACGTGATTTCTGTCGGAATTGTTGGTGGAACTGGTTATACAGGCGTTGAACTATTACGTATTTTATTACGACATCCAAAAGCGCAGGTTCGAGTTCTGACTTCACGTACAGAAGCGGGCAAACCAGTTGCTGATATGTTCCCAAACTTACGTGGGCATACAGATCTTCAATTTTCAGATTTAAACATTGATGCATTAAAAGAGTGTGATGTTGTATTTTTTGCAACTCCTCATGGTGTTGCGATGCAACATGCGAAAGATTTGATTGCAGCAGGCACCAAAGTTATTGATTTAGCTGCTGACTTTCGTTTACAGAATCTTGAGCAATTTGAAAAGTGGTATGGTATGGAGCATGCTTGCCCAGATGTACTAAAAGATTCTGTTTATGGTTTAACCGAGTTAAATCGTGAAAAAATTAAGCAAGCTCAAGTCATTGGTAATCCGGGTTGTTACCCAACGACTGTTCAACTGGGCTTGGCTCCACTTTTAAAATCAGCACAAGCATTGATTGAAACAAAGAATATTATTATTGATGCAAAATCTGGTGTTTCTGGTGCTGGTCGTAAAGCAAGTTTGGGCATGATTTACAGTGAAAATGCGGATAACTTTAAAGCTTATGGTGTTGCAGGCCATCGCCACCATCCAGAGATTGTAGAGGCTTTGGAAAATATTGCAGGTAAGAAAGATGTTTTTGAGGGTCTTTTATTTGTTCCGCACCTAGTACCGATGATTCGCGGTATGTTAAGTACAATTTATGTAGACTTGACAGAAGCAGGTAAACAAACAGATTTGCAAGCTTTGTATGAAAACTTCTATGCAAATGAAAAATTTGTAGATGTCATGCCTGCTAATAGCTCACCTGAAACTCGCAGCGTGCGCGGAGCAAATGAATTACGTATTGCTTTGTATAAACCACAACCAAATAAACTCATTATTTTGGCGGCTCAAGATAACCTTGTAAAAGGTGCATCTGGCCAAGCTGTACAAAATATGAACCTTATGTTTGGCTTTAATGAAGATGAAGGCTTACAAGGGATTGGTTTATTACCATAAAAAACTCTTTTTTGCTTCACACACATTTAAATTTCGATTTAAATGTGTGTCTTGACTCTGATCTTAAACACTGAGATGACGATGCAAAACTCGGAACAGACGACTTCTGTAGAAAGTTCGTTGCAAAAGAAAAAATTTTTAAACACCAATAAACCATTATTTATTGGTGCCGCTATTTTAATGAGTGGTTGTTTTGCGCTCGGCTATACAATTGGGCACCGTCAAGGTTTAACTGTTGTTGGTTACGATGCAGATGCAGAGCAATTGGTTGAAGTAGTGCAAAAACAAAAAACAGCATTAGATGCAGTTAACAAAAGTTTGAATGCGGCTGTACAAGAGCGTGATGTTGCTGTTACAAATGCCAATGATTTGTTTGAAGCACTTAATCAAGCTAATGCTGATAAAACGCAGCAAGAAGGTATGAGTAACATCTACCGTGAAATTTTAAGACAACGTGGTGGTTTAAGCTTAACAATTCAGAATTTGGCGATAAAACCGTTACCGGAAAGTGCTTATGAATATCAGCTTGATCTGGTACAAGTTAGCCCGAGTAAACGCCGTGCTGCAGGTTCAGTTGAAATAAGACTGATTAAAGATACAGAAGTTTTAGTGGTACCACTTGAAGATAAGAACTTTAACTTCACTGATTTTGAGCGTTTGACTGGCCGTTGGACGATGCCTAAGGGGTTCACACCTCAATTTATTGAAGTGCGTCTAACAGGCGGTTCTGATACACCGGTTATTAAGCGTTTTAGTTGGCAGCGTGGTAAACCTGTCGAAACACCTTCTGCTTTTGTTGCAGAAATTCCTCAAGCTGAAGCAAATTCACAATAGTAACATCATATGCGAACAAATAAGCGTCAAACAAATTTAAAAGATATTAAGGCTTCTTTTCAGCAGTCTGGCTATGTCGATTGGCACTTCAATCCACGCTTAAGTGATTCGCAAAACGAAGATCATGACGGAGAGGTTGTTGTGCAAACAGCACCTCCCGAACTCAAGCGTCCTCCCTTATATGCAGTAGTATTATTGAATGACGATTACACGCCAATGGACTTTGTAATTGAAATTTTACAACAATACTTTGCAATGAATCTTGACCAAGCAACTCAAGTAATGCTAACAGTACACTATGAAGGTAAAGGTACTGCCGGGGTATATCCAAGAGACATCGCGGAAACCAAGGCAAACCTTGTTAATAATTACGCTCGATCGCAAGGTCATCCATTACTTTGCCAGATTGAGCCTAAAGCATAAGGGGGTCACATGCTCAGTCGTCAATTAGAAGTATCATTACGTTTGGCTGTTAGCATGGCTCGTCAAAAGAGACATGAGTTTCTTACAGTTGAACATTTACTATTAGCCTTACTCGATAACGATTCGGCTGTGAATGCATTAAAAGCATGCGGAGCTGATATTGTTTCTTTACGTAAAGAATTAGAAGAATATGTAGAACAACATACTCCTAAGCTTGGCGAAAATAGCGAGCAAGCTCCACATCCAACAGAAAGTTTCGACCGCATTTTACAACGTGCAATTTTCCACGTTCAATCAAGTGGTGGTGACCGTACTGTTGAAGGTGCGGATGTTTTAGTCGCAATGTATTCAGAGCGTGATTCTTTTGCTGTTTATCTGCTTAAACGTCATCAAATTAATCGATTGACTTTAACTCAATACTTGTCTCATGGGACACGTAAAGACGAAGTTCAGGTTGAAGAAGAAGTTGAAGACATTGAGGGTGAAAGCAATTCAGGCAATGCTGGACCATTAGAACTTTATACGCTCAATTTAAATGTTGAAGCGCAAAAAGGTAAAACTGATCCACTCATTGGTCGTGAGAAAGAAATTGAGCGTACAGCACAAATTCTTTGCCGTCGTCGTAAAAACAATCCATTGTTAGTAGGCGACCCGGGTGTAGGTAAAACTTCAATTGCAGAAGGCCTTGCTTGGCTCATTGTAAATGGTAAAGCACCAAAACCGCTAAGCCATGCAGAAATTTACAGCCTTGATATTGGTGCATTAGTTGCGGGTACAAAATATCGTGGTGACTTTGAAAAACGTTTAAAACAATTGTTAAATGCTTTGAAGAAAAATCCGAATGCGATTTTATTCATTGATGAAATTCATATGATCATTGGTGCAGGCTCAAGTATGGGCAGTACGATGGATGCTTCGAATCTCATCAAACCAGCTTTAGCAAATGGTACTTTACGCTGCATTGGGTCAACCACGTTCCAAGAATATCGTCAGGTATTTGAAAAGGATCATGCGTTATCTCGTCGTTTCCAAAAAATTGATGTAAATGAACCGAGCATTTCTGAAACTATTGATATTTTACGTGGCTTGAAAACGAAATTTGAAGATTTCCACCATGTACAGTATGACGACAAAGCTTTGGTTTCTGCGGTTGAGCTTTCTGCGAAATTTATTAATGATCGTTTCTTGCCAGATAAAGCGATTGATGTCATTGATGAAGCAGGTGCACAGCGCCGTTTAAAAGCAGAAAGTGAAGACAGCTTAATTACTGTAGAAAACATCGAAGATATCGTTTCTAAGATTGCGCGTATTCCGCCTAAAACTGTATCTAAAGATGATAAATCTGTACTTGAAAATCTTGAGCGTGACCTAAAACGTGTTGTATTTGGTCAAGATGAAGCAATTACTGCACTAGCTTCTGCAATCAAGTTGTCACGTGCTGGTTTGAAATCACCGGATAAACCTGTTGGTAGCTTTGTGTTTGCTGGTCCTACCGGTGTAGGTAAAACTGAGGTTACGAAGCAATTAGCAAAACTTTTAGGTGTAGAGCTTGTTCGTTTCGATATGTCTGAGTATATGGAGCGTCATGCTGTTTCTCGCTTAATTGGTGCTCCTCCAGGCTATGTAGGTTATGATCAAGGTGGCTTACTCACAGATGCGATTCATAAAAATCCACACTGTGTATTGTTACTGGATGAAATTGAGAAAGCACATCCTGATGTGTTTAACCTGTTATTACAAATCATGGATCATGGTGCATTAACAGACAATAATGGTCGTAAGTCAGACTTTAGAAATGTCATTATTGTGTTGACGACGAACATTGGTGCAGAAAGTATTTCTCGTGCAAGCATTGGATTTACAGAGCAAGACCATAGTTCGGACAACCAAGAAGCCATGAAACGTGCATTCTCACCTGAATTCCGTAACCGTCTAGATGGTGTTATTCAATTCAAAGCTTTACCAACCACAGTGATTGAATCTGTAGTTGATAAGTTCTTGACAGAATTGCAAGCGCAGCTAGATGAAAAACGCGTAGTTTTAGATGTCGATCAAAGTGCACGCGACTGGTTGGCGACAAATGGTTATGATCGCTTAATGGGTGCTCGCCCAATGCAACGTCTCATTCAAGAACACTTGAAGAAACCATTAGCTGAAATGATTCTGTTTGGTGAACTTGCAGATCATGGCGGTAATGTGGCGGTATCAGTGAAGAAAGAAGATGGTAAAGCAGTGGGTCTAAAACTTGAAGTGTTTGAAGATCACCATACGGCAGAACCAGCTTAATTTATGTTAATTGATAGTCTTTCTATAACCCGAATATTTAGTGTGTTCGGGTTATTTATTATTACTGCAATCGCTGAGATTTTGGGTTGTTACTTTCCTTATCTTATTTTAAAAGAAGGGAAGTCTGCGTGGCTATGGTTACCTACAGCTCTGAGTTTGGCCGTGTTTGTCTGGTTGCTGACATTGCATCCTGCAGCTTCTGGACGGATTTATGCAGCCTATGGCGGTATTTATATTTTTACTGCGCTTATGTGGCTTCGTTTTGTAGATCAAGTCGTTTTAACCAGATGGGATATCTTAGGTGGTTTAATCGTGCTTTGCGGAGCAGGTTTAATTATTTTACAGCCCCAAGGATTAATCCGTTAATTCTGAAAGTGTTCAATTAAATTTTAAGTGAAAAAATAAGCAATTTTTCGCAAAAAATACTTGTCAAAGTCATCAACAATGCGTATTTTAGATTTAAGGAACATTTTTTAATATTTGAAATAAAGATGTTAAATCAATCTGTGAATTCTAACGCTTACTTTTATTTCTGGCAATTTAGATAGTTGCCTGAGCGTATTCGGGCACGAGAGTTGCCCATCACAGTTAATACCTGATCGGCAACCCCGATCAGGTTTTTTTATGCCTTATCTTTTTCAAATCGAGGACTTCAAAATGAACAACATGACTTATTCATACTTTAGCAACTTTTATTGGTTTTACTTTTGCCTACCTTTGCCAACGAATAGATCCAAAACGCTCAAATAAATGATCGGACTGATTAGGTTTCAGTCCAAAGGAAAAGACCAATGAATGCCTTAAATACTTTACTAACTCAAAGCAATACAAAAGAAACACCAGTTAGTTTACCTGTTCAGTTAAAAGCTAAATACCCGCTTGTGCAGACCTTCGCACGACAAATTGCAGAACATCGTCAAATTATTCAAAATATTCTTGCTGGCAAAGATCAGCGCTTAATGGTTATTACAGGACCATGTTCAATTCATGACCCAGTTGCTGTACTTGAATACGCAGATAGATTGCAAAAATTACAAGAAAAAGTAAAAGATCAAATCTTCATTGTGATGCGTGCTTATATTGAAAAGCCGCGTACAACAGTAGGTTGGAAAGGGTTTATGTATGACCCAAACCTTGATGGTTCATCTAATCTACAATTAGGTTTAGAAAAATCGCGTGAGCTATATTTACAAATTATTGAAAAAGGCTTGCCGATTGCGAGCGAAATTTTAAGCCCAATGGCAACAGGCTATTTTGATGATTTATTGGCTTGGGGTGCAATTGGAGCTCGTACTAGTGAGTCCCAGATTCACCGTGAAATCTCAAGTCATATGCCATACAGTATCGGTTTCAAGAATGGGACGGATGGTTCAATTCAAATTGCTTTAGATGCTATTCAGTCTGCACAAAATGAGCATCAATTTTTAGGTATGAATCAGCAAGGTTTACCTTCAGTGATTCAGAGTGCTGGAAATCCATTGCCACACTTGATTTTACGTGGAGCCAATCATGGCCCTAATTATGATTTCGCTTCAATTCAGGCAATTAGAGAAAAGCACAAAAACCTACCTGCCTTAGTTATTGACTGTAGTCATGGCAACAGTGGTAAAGATCCTTTACGTCAGCCAAAAGTTTTACAGCAAATCATTGCTGAACGTCTAAAAACTCAGGTAAAGGGTGTCATGATTGAAAGCCATTTAGTTGATGGTAACCAGAAGATTTCATGTGAAATGACTTATGGTCAGTCGGTAACGGATGGTTGTTTAGGGTGGGATAAAACTGAAGAGCTTTTGTTAAATGTTGCTAAACAGTTAAAAGCAAGTGAATTAGCTCATTCGGCTTAATGATGTAAACATTTAAAAAGGGATCTGTTTTAGCAGATCCTTTTTTTTAAGAAGCATGTTTAAGTTCGGATAAAAAAGTAGTGATTTCATGCCCGAATTTTTTTGGCTCGGTTAATAATGGCGTGTGGCCTGAACGTTCAAAATAAATTGTTTTTGCATGTTCGACACTATGTGCAATCAGGGTTTGGCCCGTTTCTGGATAGAGTGTCGAATTGCGACCAATAAAGAAAGTTGTTGGGCACTGTAATTGCTGAAGTGCTTCACGATAATCTTCATTGTGGAAAAGATAATTTTCGACATACCAAAATAAGTAGTCTAAACGCTGAATCGGAAGAAGATATTTTTGTAAAAATGGTTGTTTTAATGCAGTTTTAAAAACAAAAGGACTAAACGGATTGCTACTTTGCAATTCAATAAAATCTACCCACAACCGCACCAACTTTTGACGGTCCGGAAGTGATAATTCATAAAGATATTTAGCATTTTTATGGATTGATAATAACTGATAAATATCATTGAGTAATTGTTTAAATTGGGCATGTAATGGCCCAAATAACCCATATTGCCATGTAGCATCTACTGAAATTTTAGGCGTTTGATCGATATGTAAATAGGCCTTTAACTGCTGAGCGAGATGAGCATGTTTCATGCCATGCATTGCAGTGGTGGCTCCCATTGAGTAGCCCATTAAAATAAATTTATCTAATTTTAATTGCTCAATTAAGTGAGCAACATCTTGCCAGTGGCTTGATATAGCATCTTGCTCGGGAATTGCACAATTTTTTGAACCGCCAAAGCCCCGCCAGTCGGGAATAATAAACTCGTATTCTTTACGATTTGCATAGATAAAAGGTAGCCATTGCCAACTTTGCATACCTAAACCGGATAAAACTAATACTGGTTCACCACGACCAACACGGCGTACAAATAAACTTTCCTGATCGGGCATGGTGTAATAAGGCATGATTATTCTCCAGATACATTATCTTGAGCAAAGAGTTTTAATTGCGGGATGACTTGTTCCAACCATTTGATCCACTCAGTTTCCATAGTAATGCCGAGTTCTAAGATCATTTTATGAATATATAACACTCGATTATTCAAATCATCGCTATCTTTAAAATCTTTATCGTAAATAGTTTGGTAAAGCTTAAGCTTTTCTTGATGTAGACCAAGATGTCGTAACAGTTCGGGTAATATTTGATTATTGCCCAATTGCGCCTCAGCGCGCAATCTTACCATTAAGTCATCTCTAAGCTGTGCCGGTTCGCTTTGCTGTGTCATCCATGAAGCGAGTTCAATACGGCCAAGTTGTTCGACTTGATAAGTTTTTTTTCGGCCACTATCCATCTCATTTTCTAAAGTGGAAACCCAGCCTTTTTTAAGCATGTTATTGAGTTCACGATAAATTTGCTGATGTGTGGCATTCCAGAAAAAGCCCATAGATCGGTCAAAACGGCGGGCGAGTTCAAAGCCCGTGCTTGGCCGTTCTAGTAAACTGGTCAATAAAACATGAGGAAGTGACATGGCAATCCGTTTGTAAGCAAAAGTAAAGTGTGACTCATTAGATTATGCAACATGTTGCATAAAAGTCAAAATTTGATTATAAATTTGTGCAACAAGTTGCATTAAGCAAGCATATTAGCAAGCCAAGGAGTTGTTATGTCGTTATATCCACATTTATTAAAACCATTAGATTTAGGTTTTACGACATTAAAAAATCGCGTATTGATGGGGTCTATGCATGTTGGTCTAGAAGAAGCGCCTGGTGGTTATGAGCGTATGGCAGCTTTTTATGCAGAACGTGCTAAAGGTGATGTTGGGCTCATTGTTACTGGCGGTATTGCACCCAATCAGGCAGGTTTAACCTTTGCTCATGCTTCTAAGTTAGATAGCACAGAAGAAGCCGAAAAACATAAAGTCATTACCGAAGCTGTACATGCTGCTGGCGGGAAGATTGCATTACAAATATTACATACGGGCCGATATTCTTATCAGCCAGAGATTGTTGCGCCCTCGGCAATTCAGGCACCTATTAATCCCATTAAGCCTAAAGCAATGACTTCTGCTGAGGTCCAGCAAACGATTGATGATTTTGCAAACTGTGCGAAGCTTGCTCAATACGCTGGATATGACGGCGTTGAGATTATGGGTTCAGAAGGTTATTTAATTAACGAGTTTATTGCAGCCAGAACAAACCATCGTGATGATGAATGGGGTGGTAGCTATGAAAACCGTATTCGTTTTCCTGTTGAGATCGTAAAACGCACACGTGAAATAGTGGGTGAAAACTTTATTATTATTTATCGTTTATCGATGCTTGATCTTGTTGAAGGTGGTTCTACTTTAGAAGAAGTTATTCAACTTGCTAAAGCGATTGAAAAAGCTGGGGCTACGATCATTAATACGGGTATTGGCTGGCATGAAGCTCGTATTCCAACAATTGCCACCAAAGTTCCAAGAGCTGCATTTACTTGGGTCACTGAAAAATTAAAAGGTGAAGTTTCAGTTCCATTAATTACATCGAACCGTATTAATACACCAGAAATGGCTGAACATGTATTAGCGTCGGGTCATGCGGATATGGTTTCAATGGCACGTCCAATGCTTGCAGATCCTGATTTTGTTTTAAAAGCAAGTGAAGGCCGTAGCGATGAAATTAATACGTGTATTGGCTGTAACCAAGCTTGTCTCGACCACATTTTTTCTATGAAAATTGCAACATGTTTGGTTAATCCTCGAGCATGTTATGAAACAGAACTAATCTTTAAAGAAGTACAAAATCAGAAAAATATTGCTGTCATTGGGGCCGGACCAGCAGGTTTAAGTTTTGCTGTATATGCGGCAGATCGTGGACACCAAGTTAAAATCTTTGAAGCAAGTCATCAAATTGGTGGTCAGTTTAATATCGCTAAAACTGTGCCAGGCAAAGAAGAGTTCTACGAAACATTGCGTTATTTCAATCGTCAAATTGAATTACGCCCGAACATTGAGCTTGTATTAAACCATCCAGCAACTTATGAAGAGCTAAGCCAATCAGACTTTGATGAAATCGTAGTTGCAACTGGTGTAACACCTCGTCAATTACAATTTGAAGGTATTGATCATCCAAAAGTGTTGAGCTACTTACAGGTGCTTAAAGAGCGTGTACCAGTAGGTCAGCGTGTTGCCATTATTGGTGCAGGTGGTATTGGTTTTGATACGGCTGAGTACCTAACCCATGAAGGTGAAAGTGGCAGTTTAAATCCAGAAAAATTTTATGAAGAGTGGGGTATTGATACTCACTATGAACATGTCGGAGGTTTAAAGCAGCCAAAAGTTGAAGCTTCTGAACGAGAAATCTATTTGTTGCAGCGTAAAGCTTCCTCAGTAGGCGCGGGGCTGGGTAAAACGACTGGTTGGATTCACCGTACCGGGCTTAAGAACAGAAACGTGAAAATGTTAGCAGGTGTGCAATACGACAAAGTAGATGATCAAGGGCTTCATATTACTGTTGATGGCAAACCAACAGTGCTTGAGGTTGATAATGTTGTGATTTGCGCGGGTCAAGAATCATTTACTGCGATGTATGACCAATTAAAAGCAGATGGTAAGAGTGTTCATTTGATTGGTGGCGCTAAAGAAGCAGGTGAGTTGGATGCTAAACGTGCTATTCGTCAAGGGGCTGAACTAGCAGCGGTTCTTTAATGACTTAAATGAGCATTGTCTTGGGTAAGAGAATGCTCATTACTAAAACCTATTTGAAGGAAAAATAAAAATGACACTCGAAATAACTAAACAGTCATTAGAAAAATGGCATCACATGATTCAATCAAATGACTTATCGAACTTAAATGATTTGCTGGCAGATGAAGTGGTTTTCCGTTCACCGGTTGCTTATAAACCTTATGAGGGAAGACAAGTTGTTTTCTTTATTCTCACCAATGTAGTTCAGGTATTTCAGAATTTTACCTATCATCGAGAATTTTACACGGAAGATGGTGAAAATGTAGTGCTAGAGTTTAGTGCGGATGTAAGAGATAAATCATTAAAAGGTATTGATATGATTCGTTTTAATGAGCAGGGTAAAATTGTTGATTTTGAAGTAATGATTCGTCCAATGAGCGGTTTAGCTGCATTAGCTGAGCAAATGGGCATACGAATAGCTCAATTTAAACCTCAATAATTTTGTTAAATAGCCTAAGAGTATTGAGGTATATAAAAATGTGGTTAAAACTTTCAACATTGTTTTTATTACCCGTATTGTTCATACAAGGTCATAAAGTTCGAAAGAACACACCACGTTTAGCAGAAGCCAAAGGTGAACGAGAAGGTAGAGCTGGTCAAGGTAAATCTTTATCTCTGCTTATTTTGGGGGATTCTGCCGCAGCAGGTGTTGGTGTAGAAAATCAGAAAGATGCCTTGTCTGGTGCTATTATTCAAGAACTGCAAAATGAATTTTCCCTACAGTGGAAACTTCATGCCAAAACTGGCGATACAACTCGACAAGTTTTTAATGCTTTGCAGCATTTAGAAGAGCAGAAGTATGATGTGATTGTGACATCTATTGGTGTAAATGATGTCACAAAGTTGATCTCTGCTAAATCATGGATTAAACAACAGAAGCAATTATTTGAGCATATACAGAAACGTTTTCAGCCAAAGTTGATTATCGTTTCCGGTGTGCCTCCAATGCAACATTTCCCGGCTTTACCGAATCCATTAGCTTGGTTGTTTGGGCAATATGCAGAGCAAATGAATCAAAAATTACAACAATGGTTAGCACCACAAAGCCACTTTAAGTTTCTTGAATATGATGTTGAAACTTTTCAAGCCATGAACTTGCCTATGGCAAGTGACGGTTTTCATCCAAGTAAAGAAGTTTACGCAGTTTGGGGACGGCAGGTTGCAGCCATAGTGCGGCAATCATTTAACTCATAGTCATAGGTAGTTATTGGATATGGGCATATCTGTTTTTAATAAAATTAAAGATTTCGGTTCGGAGCTGTTCGATTTAGTGTTGGGCGCTGAGCATCCAAAAGTCTATTATCATCCTCAAGGAAAAATAAAAGATATTTTGGATAAGTTGCCACAACTTAAACAGAAATATCGTCCTACGCCTTGGCTCACAAATAGTCATGTTCACTTACTTTATTTTGATCTTATTAGAAAACAAACAATAAAGTTGGCATATGATCGAATTGATCAACTCACTATGAGTGATGGTGGTATTACCGCAATTGCTTGGTATGGCTATAACTTACCGCCAGATACACCAACAGTTGTAATTATGCATACCATTACAGGTACACCTGAGAGTATGCGTGAATTGGTACGCGATTTAAATCAATACACAGGCTGGCGAATTGCATTATGCCTGCGTCGTGGTCACGCAGGTTTGCCAATGCCTGTGCCGCAAATTTCTCTTTTTGGCTCTACGAGTGATTTAAAAGAACAACTTAACCATATTCAAAGTTTATTTCCGGCATCGGATCTATATGCGGTAGGTTCTTCGGCCGGTACGGGGCTACTAGTTCGTTATTTGGGTGAACAAGGCGAAGACACACCTTTTAAAGCTGCGTTTGCGATGTGTCCGGGCTATAACACGGAAATTGGTTTTAAAAATGTCCATCCTTTTTACAGTAAAATGATGACTAAAAAGCTCTTCAAGTATTTTATTTATCCGTACCAAAATACATGGAGTCAGATTGCATCTTTAGAGAGGGTTTTATCAGCAACCAATTTGGAAGAATTTGAAAAAGAATACTTCGAAATGGCGGGTTTTGAAGATTATGAAACTTACTGTAAATCTATTAACCCGATTTATGTGTTCGAAAATATTAAAATTCCTTTAATGATTTTGAATGCTGAAGATGACCCTGTATGTTCTATTAAAAATTTAGAGCCATATAAAGAGCCAATTCAGCAGATGAGCAATGTTGCTGTGGTGACAACGAAAAAAGGAAGTCATTGTGCATTTTATGAGGGATGGCGCAGTACATCGTGGGCAGCACGTCTCATGGCTGATTATTTTTTAATTGAACATAATAAATAGATAATCTTTGAATATAAATAAAGCCCAGATCTTGGGCTTTATTTTTTTATACCTTAAGATAAAAGGAGTGATCTATCATTTATTCCAAGTTTTACTTTTGTAGCGGCAACTAAAGCTTTTTCATCTGTCTGGTTGGGGTGAAAATCAAAACGGTAGTATTCAAGAAATTTAGGAATCAACACTTTATATTGTTTGCTCGCAAACTTAAAAAAGTTGCGCCAAGTTTTGAAATTGGTCAGTTGTTTATCTCGTTTCATTAGAACAATATGGTAAATAGTTGAAAAGGCTGTAATCAAAACTAAACTGAATGTAAAAATGCCAACACGTGGAATATATGCATCTAATCCGTTGCCATATAGATGTTGATATAAATCGAATGCAACAGCTTTATGCTCGGTTTCTTCTACACTGTGCCATAACCATAGGTTGCGAATAGTGTTGTCGGTCATAAGCTCATTTACGGATTGCATCATGCTGACTACCAGAACAGCTGTATAGTGTTCTAATCCAACAGTTACCAATAAATTCCATTTTTTACTAAAAACTTTCTCAATAGCTTTAAGAACAATACCTGTAGCTTTCTCTAGTGATTCTGGATTTAAACCATATTGTTGTGCACTGACATGGAAAGCATGATGTTCTTTAGAATGCATTGCTTCTTGACCAATAAATGCACCTATTTCTCTGTCTAGAATTTCATTCTCTTTGGCTTTAGCTCGTAAAGCACGGACAGATCTAACAAAGTATGATTCACCTTCAGGAAATAAAGTTGAAAGACCCGTGAAATAGTGGGTGAGAGAAGGCTCATGATTGCACCAATAGCGCGGAGTATCTTCAAAATTGTAGTCCATGCGGCGGACAGGAAAAGAGGCTGGTGTACGGTTTAAAGCTGTTTTCATTTTCTTGCTCCAATCTTCTTTTAGATTAAGTTCCAAAAAGGAACTTGTTGATAAAAATTATAAGCAGACTAGATTGGAGTCAATAAATTTCGAATGATTGAAAATAGATTGTCCTAAAATGATAGACAGGAGAGCTTTAAAGACAAAAAGTAATAAAATTAAATTTATTTGTATTATGACTATTTATATAAATGCCCAAATTAAAAAAATAATTCGGGCATTCTTGAACAGAAGCTTAGTTCTTAAGTGCTGGTGTTGCAGCAGCAATAGCAGCAGCAACGGCATCATCTTCTGTGTTCGCAGGTTCAGTTGCCTTAGCAGCTGGTTTTGACTGAGCTTTTTCCGGTTTAGGTTCAGCTTTAGGCTCAGGTTTTTTTTCTGGTTTAGGTTCTACTTTTGGTGTCTCAGATTTAGGTTGTTCAGCAACTTGTGTCTGTGAAGATTCATCAGAACGCGCAGGACGAGTTTCACGGCGAATTTCAGTTGTCGTGTTAGCAGTTTCTTCACGATGAACTTCAACTTGTGGTTGCTCTTGAACTTGAGCTTCTTGAGTATCTACACTCTCTAAAGATTCAAATTTTGCAGGCTTCTGTGGTTGAGATTCTGAAACAGCAGTTTCAACCTTGTCTTGCTCTTCTTCTTTCGGTGTCTCTTTTTTAACGCATGCGGTTAACAATAGTCCAGCCGCAATTGCAGCACAGATTAAAAGTTTTTTATTTGCCATTGCCCTAAACAACATTTAATTGAGGAATTGGCATTATAACAGTAAATAGCTATGAAAAAATCATGTCAGATTGAGCTAATTTTTTATTAAAAATGCTGATAGAATAACCAGTTGTTTATTGTTCTTTGAATTGATGCGGTTTGACTTTGCTTTATAGGGGCAGAGTACAGTAAAATTGCCAAACATTGTAGGCCGATTTCGGCTTGATTGTACGAGAAACTTAATGACCCATTTTATTTTTGTCACTGGTGGTGTGGTTTCATCGCTAGGTAAAGGTATTTCTGCTGCTTCTGTTGCTGCACTTTTGGAAGCTCGTGGCTTAAAAGTCACAATGGTTAAAATGGATCCTTATATTAATGTCGATCCAGGGACAATGAGCCCATTCCAGCATGGTGAAGTTTTTGTTACCGAAGATGGTGCAGAAACAGATCTGGATCTGGGTTATTACGAACGTTTCTTACGTCGCGCGAAAATGACCAAACTAAACAACTTCACTAGTGGTCGTGTATATCAAGACGTTTTAAATAAAGAGCGTCGTGGTGATTACTTAGGTGGTACAGTTCAGGTTATTCCTCATATTACCGACAATATTAAAGAACGTGTACTCCGCGCGGGCGAAGGCTATGATGTTGCTATCGTAGAGATCGGTGGTACCGTAGGTGATATCGAATCTTTACCGTTTATGGAGTCGGTTCGTCAGTTAATGGTTGAGCTGGGCCATAAACGTACCATGCTTATGCATTTAACTTTGTTGCCATATATTAAGTCAGCAGCGGAGTTAAAAACCAAACCAACTCAGCACTCTGTAAAAGAGTTACTTTCAATCGGTATTCAGCCAGATATTCTTATCTGTCGTACTGAGTATGATGTTGATGCTGACACTAAACGTAAGATCGCGTTATTCACGAACGTAGAAGCTCGTGCGGTTGTCGTGTGTAAAGATGCGAAAACGATCTATCAAATTCCACGTGGCTTCTATGAGCAAAATGTAGATGACCTGATTTGTGAACGTTTTGGTTTTACTGATTTACCAGAAGCTGACTTAACTGATTGGGATAATGTTGTAGAAGCATTACTTAACCCAGAATATACAGTACGTGTAGCAATGGTCGGTAAGTATGTTGAATTACCGGATGCTTATAAATCTGTAAACGAAGCATTGTTACATGCTGGTATTAAAAATCGCGTAAAAGTACAAATTGATTATGTCAATGCTGAAGAGCTTGAAAGTCAAGATGTTTCTATTTTGAAAACAGCTGATGCGATTTTAGTTCCTGGTGGTTTTGGTGAGCGCGGTACTGAAGGCAAAATGAAAGCTATTCAATACGCACGTGAAAATGGTATTCCTTTCTTGGGAATCTGTTTGGGTATGCAGTTGGCTGTTATTGAATATGCTCGCCATGTTGCAGGTATGCCAGAAGCTTCTTCTACAGAATTTAACCGCTCTACAAAATATCCATTGATTGGTTTAATTACCGAATGGTTAGATGAGCGCGGTGAATTACAACAGCGTAGCCTTGAGTCTGACTTAGGCGGAACAATGCGTTTAGGTGCACAAAAATCAGAATTGGTTGAAGGCACAAAAACTCGTGAAGTTTACGGAAAAGCTGAGATTACCGAACGTCATCGTCACCGTTATGAAATGAATAATCGTTTCATTGAAGCGATTGAACAAGCGGGCATGAAGATTTCTGGTTATTCTTCAGCGCAACATTTAGTTGAAACTGTAGAAATTCCTGAACATCCTTGGTTTATTGCTGTACAATTCCACCCGGAATTTACAAGTTCACCACGTGATGGACATCCATTATTTGCTAGTTTTATTGATGCTGCGAAAACACAGCACCAAAAAGTAAGTAATGCGATTTTAAAATAAACTGGGAAAGTTTAAATGTCACAATTAAAACCACAAGAAGTTGTACGTTTAGGCGATATACAAATGGCAAATCATTTGCCATTTGTATTATTTGGCGGAATGAACGTACTCGAGTCAAAAGATTTAGCTTTTGAAATTGCTGAAACTTATATTGATATTTGTAAACGCCTAGATATTCCTTATGTATTTAAGGCGAGTTTTGATAAAGCAAACCGTTCTAGTTTGCATTCATTCCGTGGTCCTGGACTTGAAAAAGGTATTGAATGGTTAGGCGACATTAAAAAACATTTTAATGTACCAATTATTACCGACGTTCACGAACCATATCAGGCAGCGCCAGTTGCCGAAGTCGCTGATATTATCCAGCTTCCTGCTTTCTTAAGCCGTCAAACTGATCTTGTTGAAGCAATGGCGAAAACCCAAGCTATTATCAACATTAAAAAAGCACAGTTCTTGGCTCCTCATGAAATGCGCCATATTTTGCATAAATGTTTAGAAGCGGGAAATGACAAACTTATTCTTTGTGAGCGTGGCTCAGCATTTGGCTATAACAATTTAGTTGTAGACATGCTTGGCTTTGACATCATGAAAGAAATGAATGTACCTGTATTCTTTGACGTGACTCATGCTTTACAAACTCCAGGTGGTCGTTCGGATTCAGCTGGTGGTCGCCGTGCTCAAATTACAACATTGGCACGTGCTGGTATGGCAACAGGTTTAGCGGGATTATTCCTAGAGTCTCATCCAGATCCAGACAAAGCGAAATGTGATGGACCATCTGCATTGCGCTTGTCACAGCTTGAGCCATTCTTGGCACAACTAAAAGAATTGGATACTTTAGTTAAAGGATTCAAAAAGTTAGATACTCATTGATGCAGGAATTTGCATCGCGTTATTCATTCAACTGAGGAATTGTTCATGAGCCAAATCGTTGACATTCGTGCACGTGAAATTTTGGACTCTCGTGGTAACCCAACCATCGAAGCAGACGTCATCTTAGAATCTGGGGTGGTTGGTCGTGCATGTGCACCATCTGGTGCTTCAACTGGTTCTCGTGAAGCTTTAGAACTTCGTGACGGCGACAAATCTCGTTACTTAGGTAAAGGCGTTCGTACTGCTGTTCAGAATGTAAATAGCTCAATTCATGAATTGCTTGTTGGTCAAAGTGTTTTTGAACAAAAAGCGCTTGATGAAAAAATGATTGCTTTTGATGGCACTGAAAACAAATCTAAATTAGGTGCTAATGCAACTTTGGCGGTATCTTTAGCAGCAGCTCACGCAGCAGCTGCTGAACAAAAACTTCCATTGTTCCAATACATTGCTAACTTACGTGGTCAAACTACTTTGACTATGCCTGTACCAATGATGAACATTTTGAACGGTGGTGCTCACGCAGATAACACTGTTGATATTCAAGAGTTCATGATTGAGCCAGTTGGTTTCACTTCATTCGCTGAAGCATTACGTGCTGGTGCAGAAGTATTCCATTCTTTGAAATCAGTTCTTAAGAAACAAGGTTTGAACACAGCTGTAGGTGATGAAGGTGGTTTTGCGCCTAACCTTCGTTCAAATGAAGAAGCGATTACAGTAATTCTTCAAGCAATTGAGCAAACTGGTTATAAAGCTGGTTCAGATATTATGCTTGCACTTGACTGTGCATCTTCAGAATTCTACAAGAATGGTCAATATATTCTTGAAGGTGAAGGCAACAAGTCTTTTACAAGCAATCAATTTGCTGATTACTTAGCTGGTCTTGTTAAGCAGTATCCAATTATCTCTATTGAAGATGGTTTGGATGAGTCTGACTGGGAAGGCTGGAGTTACTTAACTTCAATTCTTGGTGATAAAATCCAATTGGTTGGTGACGATTTATTCGTAACTAATCCTAAGATTTTACAACGTGGTATTGATGAAAAAGTTGGTAACTCAATTTTGATCAAATATAACCAGATTGGTACATTGACTGAAACTTTAGATGCAATCTACCTTGCTAAAGCAAATGGTTACACTACTGTTATTTCTCACCGTTCTGGTGAAACAGAAGATTCAACTATTGCTGATTTAGCAGTAGGTACAGCAGCAGGTCAAATTAAGACTGGTTCACTTTGCCGTTCTGACCGTGTTTCTAAATATAACCAATTGCTTCGTATTGAAGAGTTAACTAAAGCGGTTTACCGCGGTAAAGCTGAATTCAAAGGTTTAAACTAATCTTTTGAATAAAGTTTTATTTATTTAAATATTGATGAAAAATTAATATTTAAATATAAGTGCTATTTCTAAGTGTTAGAAATAGCACTTTTTTATTTACCCTAAGCGCCGGGTTTTTAAAGATTCAGCCCAACTGTGGTGATGACAACGAGAGCATTCTTGGTCTAGCTTATTTAAAATTTTAGTTTCGCCACATTTCATACAGGAATAAAAAGTATTAATTTTAAGAACTTCTGCTTTACGATAAGCATCAGGGAATAAGGGAAGTCCCCATTTGACATCTTCATCTTCATAATAAAGCAAGCTCAGAATACCATCTGATTCAAGCAGGGCTGTTCTGACTTGGCCTAAATGTTCAACGTTTTGTTGGCGCATTTCCGAAAAAAACTCATCATGAGAATAGATCTGTTTTTGGAAATCTTTGTAGACTAAAAGGCCTTCTTTAACGACACAGAGCGCTTTTCCTTCCAATAAATCTTCAATTTTTTTATGTTTTACCATGCCCCAAGTGACAAGACGATATAGAGAAAGAATAGCGATAAAAGCTATCAATGCATGGGCAATCGGTAAATCCTTAGTAAACATAGGATCGCCAGCAGCAGAACCTAAACATAAAATAATGGCAAGTTCAAATAAGGAGAGTTGCCGAATACCACGTTTACCAGATAGCCTTAGAAAACTAATGATAATGATAAACATGATGGTACAACGGACCAAAATTTCTAAAACAAAGGACCACGTTGTGTCACCTATAAGAATATTAGAAAGATCCATCTTTTTCTCACTTGTTTAAATATGTATAAAAAATACATTTAAAATTCATATCAGAATAAAATTAAAAAAAATATACTTTTTAAGTGGTTATTGGTTAAGAAATTGATATATGTGTATTGTTATATGAAATTAAAAGATATAAAACTCATGTATAGAATAGAAGGGCTGAGTTTGAAAAAATGATGATGCAGCTATTAAATTTTAAAAAAATTCTGTTTTATTAATTTATCATCTTGAATAAAACTACGGCCGGAATCAAGCATTGTAAGTAATACAATATTTAAACTTTGCTCATTGGTAGTAAGAAGATAGTCTTTATATTCAGAGAATCTATTTCTCTATATCTTTCAGGAGAGCTTTTTTATATTTATTGAGACACTTTTTTTGTTAATTAGAAGTATTTTTATATACATAGATTGATTTATAAGCAGTTGTGTTCATAAACATTATTTTCCTTTCCAATTGAGTTGAATTTTGACAAAATGAAACATGTCACAATGGTCAATTTAAAGTAATATGACCATTCATCGTTTTGCAGGAACTTTGCAGGAATTTTGCATGCTGCTTGTAAATTGTCATACAATACAAAAACTTAATCAAAGTTTTTAATTAAAGCTCTTAATGCTATGTTAGAAGTATTTCGTTCCACTTCAAGCAAACTTATATTGCTACTGGTTATTGTTTTAGTGGCTATATTGCAATATCAGTTTTGGTTAGGTGAGGGTGGTTATTTTCCTCATCAAGCGCTTATGCAGCAGATTCAACAACAAGCCGAAGTAAATGACGAGCTTAAAGAGCGAAACCGTATTTTGGCAGCTGAAGTTTTCGACCTAAAGAATGGTACGGAGGCGATAGAAGAGCATGCTCGCCTAGATCTAGGTTTGGTTAAGCCACATGAGACATTTGTTCAAATGAGTACAATTAGTACCCATTACAAACCTATTTATATTGACCCGAACGCTAAAGTAGATTTGGAAACTAATGAGACACCTCCATCACCAGACATCCCAGACTAAATTATGGGCAGTTATCCCTGCGGCTGGTTCAGGAAGTCGGTTTTCCAAAACTGAATTAAAGCAATACCAATATATTCAAGATGCTACTGTTATAGAACATACGGTTAAGCGTTTAAGTCAGCTTCCGCTGACGGGTTATGTCTTGGCAATTGGAAAACAGGATACTTTTGCCTCAACTTTATCTTTTCAAGATAAGCATAAAGCGCATTTTTGTAATGGTGGTGTTGAACGTGTGCATTCGGTATTAAATGCGCTGAATTATCTATCACAGATTGCGGATGAAGATGATTGGGTATTAGTACATGATGCAGCAAGGCCTTGCGTGACTTTCGAATGCTTGAATACTCTTGTTAAAAATGCAATTGAGACTAATCAGAGTGCTATTTTGGCAATTCCTGTACGCGATACGCTAAAACAAGTGAATCAGGAACAGCAAATTGACAAAACTGTGAGTCGAGAGCTGTTGTGGCAAGCTCAAACTCCTCAAATTGCTAAAATTGGAATTCTTAAAAAAGCAATAGAAACAGCGCTAAAAAATAATTTGACTATTACAGATGAAGCGAGTGCACTTGAATCTATAGGAGAGAGTGTACAGGTGGTCATGGGGCGTTCTGATAATATAAAAATTACTTACCCCGATGATTTAGAACTTGCTCGCTTGATTCTACAATCACAAAATTAAGATTTTATTACAGGATAGATGGTAATTTTTAGTTATAAAATAGCCTAAGTAAATATGGTGTTTCTACATATCTATTCAAAATAATTAGTATTTTTTTACAACTTGTATTTGTAAGATTGAATAAGTAATTTACTTAGATAATGTTCGATAGTCGAACAAAAAAATCCTAAATCGAACAAAACTATATATAGCTGACTAGATCAAAATCTGAAAATTATCAAAAATGTTTAAAAGGGAAATCTAAGGGAAACACTCGGGATTGAGTGAAATATTTATCTATTCTTCTCGCCTCAGTGTGCCTAAATCTCTTACCTCTCTCTTCTTCAATGAGCACAATGGAGTTGTCTAATGATTGACAAAAGTAAGTCCTCACTAAGCGAGGTTCTATCGCAAATTAAAGATGGTGCAACCATTCTGATTGGTGGTTTTGGTACCGCAGGACAACCCGCTGAACTCATTGACGGTCTGATTGATCTTGGCGTTAAGGACCTGACCATTGTGAGCAACAATGCCGGTAATGGGGATTATGGTCTGGCTAAACTGCTTAAAGCCGGTTCGGTTAAAAAAGTGATTTGCTCTTTCCCACGTCAGTCTGACTCTTATGTATTTGATGAACTGTACAGTGCCGGAAAGGTTGAACTTGAACTGGTACCGCAAGGCAATCTGGCGTGCCGTATTCAGGCAGCAGGTATGGGCCTTGGGGCGGTGTTTACCCCAACTGGCTTTGGAACACTTTTAGCTGAAGGCAAAGAAACCCGTCATATTGATGGTAAAGACTATGTGCTTGAGTATCCGATCAAGGCTGACTTTGCCCTGATTAAAGCCTATAAGGGCGACCGCTGGGGCAATCTGGTTTACCGTAAATCTGCACGTAACTTTGGCCCGATCATGGCCATGGCTGCTGATGTCACCATTGCCCAGGTTTCTGAAGTGGTTGAATTGGGTGGATTAGACCCGGAACACATCATCACCCCAGGTATCTTTGTACAGCATGTTGTACAAGTACAGCCCGCACAGTAAGCAATAAGGAGAAATAACATGAGCTACCAGAAACTCAGCCGTGACCAGATTGCACAACGTGTGGCACAAGATATTCCCGATGGTGCCTATGTGAACTTGGGTATTGGTTTACCGACCAAGATTGCCAGCTACCTACCTGCTGACAAAGATGTCTTCCTACATTCTGAAAATGGCCTGTTGGCTTTTGGCCCACCACCAACGGCAGGTGAAGAAGACCCTGAACTGATTAATGCAGGTAAAGAGTTTGTGACCATGCTTGAAGGCGGCAGCTTTTTCCACCATGGCGATTCATTTGCGATGATGCGTGGTGGTCACCTTGATATTGCTGTACTTGGGGCATTTCAGGTGGCAGCCAATGGTGACTTGGCGAACTGGCACACGGGTGCGCCGGATGCGATTCCTGCGGTGGGTGGTGCGATGGATTTGGCGGTTGGTGCCAAGAAAGTATTTATCACTACAGACCATGTGACCAAACAAGGTGAGCCGAAGATTGTGGCTGAGCTGACCTATCCGGTAACGGGTAAGCACTGTGTTGACCGTATTTACACTGACCTATGTGTGATTGATGTGACCAAAGATGGTTTAAAGGTGATTGAGAAACTTGAAGGTCTTAGCTTTGATGAGTTACAGGCTTTAACGGGTGCAACTTTGATTGATGCGACTCAAGGGTAAGGAAGTAGGGAAATGACATTAAAAAACGCTTATATCATCGATGCCATCCGTACTCCATTCGGCCGTTATGCCGGTGGCCTTGCACCTGTCCGTGCCGATGACCTTGGCGCTGTGCCAATTAAAGCACTTATACAGCGTAACCCAGGTGTAGATTGGGAACAGGTCGATGATGTGATTTATGGCTGTGCCAATCAAGCCGGTGAAGATAACCGTAATGTCGGCCGTATGTCAGCATTGCTTGCTGGGTTACCGTATCAGGTTCCAGCAACCACCATTAACCGTTTATGCGGTTCTTCACTCGATGCCATTGCTATTGCTGCCCGTGCCATTAAAGCAGGTGAAGCGAACTTGGTGATTGCAGGTGGTGTAGAAAGCATGAGCCGTGCACCGTATGTGATGGGTAAGTCAGACAGTGCTTTTGGCCGTAGCCAGAAGATTGAAGACACCACCATGGGCTGGCGTTTCATTAACCCTAAACTTAAAGAGTTGTATGGTGTAGACACCATGCCCCAGACTGCCGAAAACGTAGCTGAACAGTTCAACGTGAATCGTGCAGATCAGGACCAGTTTGCCTTGGTGAGCCAACAACGCACCGCAAGCGCGCAAGCCAAAGGCTTTTTTTCTAAAGAAATCGTGGCAGTTGAAATCCCTCAGCGTAAGGGTGAGGCTGTTGTGATTGATACCGATGAGCATCCTCGTGTATCGACCACGCTTGAAGGCTTAAGCAAACTTAAGCCAGTTGTCAAAGCAGATGGCACAGTCACTGCGGGGAATGCCTCAGGCATCAACGATGGTGCAGCAGCTCTACTGATTGCTTCTGATGAGGCAGTTCAGGCATACAACTTAAAACCGCGTGCCAAGATCATTGCTTCAACAGCCGTAGGTGTAGAACCACGCATTATGGGTTTTGCTCCGGCACCAGCGATTAAAAAATTACTTAAACAAGCCAACCTAACTTTAGAGCAGATGGATGTAATTGAGCTCAATGAAGCGTTTGCTGCACAGGCTTTGGCCGTGACCCGTGATTTAGGCTTACCAGACAACTCTGACAAGGTAAATCCAAACGGTGGTGCCATTGCATTAGGCCATCCACTTGGTGCATCAGGTGCACGCTTAGTGACTACAGCCCTAAACCAGCTTGAACAGACAGGTGGTCGTTATGCCTTGTGTTCAATGTGTATTGGTGTAGGTCAAGGCATCGCATTGATTATTGAGAGAGTCTAGTCATGAGCCAGTTATATGCCAGCTTGTTTTACCAAAAAGACGTCACTGACATCTTTAGTGACTCATCTTTAGTCACTTACATGATTCAGGTTGAAGTTGCGTTAGCCCAAGCGCAGGCACAAGTTGGCGTGATTCCTCAAAAGGCAGCAAATACCATTGCCCAAGTAGCTGAGCATGCACTAGACAAGTTTGATTTTTCCGCTTTGGCGGTAGCAACTGGCTTAGCTGGAAATATTGCAATTCCATTTGTAAAACAGCTTACGGCAATTGTTAAAGATATTGATGAAGATGCTTCGCGTTATGTGCATTGGGGCGCAACCAGTCAGGATATTTTAGACACAGCTTGTATTTTGCAATGTTGTGATGCATTAAATATTGTGGAAGCACAACTTCAACAGTGCTACAGCACTGCGTTAGAACAAGCTAAGCAATATCGCCATCAAGTCATGATTGGACGTACATGGTTACAGCAAGCTTTACCAATTACATTGGGACATAAACTTGCTCGTTGGGCTTCTGCATTTAAACGTGATTTAGACCGTATACAAGCTATGAAATCACGTGTGCTCACTGCTCAGTTAGGTGGTGCTGTGGGTTCACTGGCTTCTTTGCAAGACCAAGGCTCGCTTGTGGTCAGCGCATTTGCGAAGCAACTGAATCTGACTGTACCAACAAGCACATGGCATGGTGAGCGTGACCGTATTGTAGAAATTGCAAGTGTGCTTGGGATGATTGTCGGGAATACGGGCAAGATGGCACGGGATTGGTCACTCATGATGCAAACTGAAATTGCAGAGTTGTTCGAGCCAACTGCGAAGGGTCGTGGTGGTTCATCGACCATGCCGCATAAGCGTAATCCGGTTGCAGCAGCATCCGTATTAGCGGCAGCGAATCGTGTACCGGCACTGATGTCTAGTATTTATCAAAGCATGGTACAGGAACATGAACGTAGCTTAGGTGCGTGGCATGCAGAATGGTTAGCAGTTCCAGAAATCTTTCAGCTTTGTGCTGGAGCATTAAGCCGTACAGGTGAAGTTCTACAAGGTTTTGAAGTTAATGCTAAGCATATGCAACAGAACCTTGAGTGTACCAGTGGGTTAATTATGGCAGAAGCGGTGATGATGGCACTTGCTCCCAAAATTGGTCGTTTAAATGCCCATCATTTGGTTGAAGCTGCATGTAAAACAGCAGTAGCACAAAACCAGCATTTGTTTGATGTTGTTAGCCAACTAGATGAAGTAAAAGGGCAGTTTAGCCAAGAAGAAATAAGGAATATTTTCAAACCAGAAAACTATTTAGGCAATATTCAGCAACAGATTGATGCGGTTTTGAAAGAAGCACAAGGAGAGCCAAAGTGAAACAGACTATTAGCAATCGTCAAGGAAAACAGTTAGCAGTTTATACAGATTGTCTAAAAGATGCTCCTGTACTTGTGTTTTCTAATTCATTAGGAACAGACCATGGTATGTGGCAACCTCAGCTGAATGAATTAAAAAGTCATTTTAATGTCATTACATACGACACACGTGGTCATGGTGAAAGTGATGTAATTAGTGACACCACATTGCAAAACTTAGCTGAAGATGTTGTTGATATTTTAGATGCCTTGAATATTGAAAAAGCTCATTTTTGCGGCATTTCGATGGGCGGAATTACAGGGCTGTGGTTGGGTATTCATCATCCAAATCGTTTTAATAGCATTACAGTTGCAAACTCAGCAGCCAAAATTGGTCAAACCGAGGCTTGGTTGAGTCGTGCTGAATCGGTAGAAAAAAATGGTTTAGCCGAGCTAGTTAAAACTACCCATACCCGCTGGTTCAGTGAAAAATTTGATTATCAGCATAATGTGGTTGCACAAACGACGATTCAAAGTCTCGCAAACACACCAGCACAAGGTTATGCCAATGCATGTCGCGCTTTAGCGTATGCCGATTTAAGAGATGAAATTGCACAAATCCAAATTCCAACGCTACTGATTGCAGGAACAGAAGATCCGGTAACGACGGTAGCAGATGCCGAATTTATGCAGAAGGCGATTAATAACAGTCAGCTTGCAAAACTCGAAGCATCTCATCTTTCTAATATTGAGCAACCACAAAGATTTACTCAGGAATTGACTAGATTTATTCAGCAAATCTAATCGCTTAGTAATTTAAAAGGAATTGGCCTTAAGGAGGCAAATATGGCGTCTCAGGATTACGCTACACCAAGCAAAAGCATCGATGCTCAAGCACTGATTAATGATGCTCCACTTAGTAAATATCAATGGATGATCGCAATCATCTGTTTCTTAATTATTTTTACTGATGGTATCGATACAGCTGCAATGGGTTTTATCGCTCCAGCATTGGCTCAGGACTGGGGCGTAGATCGCTCTCAGTTAGGACCAGTGATGAGTGCTGCACTTGGTGGAATGATTATTGGAGCTTTAGTTTCTGGCCCGACAGCTGACCGCTTTGGCCGCAAAATTGTTTTAGCCTTTTCGATGCTTGTATTTGGTGGGTTCACCTTGGCATCTGCTTATGCAACCAACTTGGATAGTCTTGTCGTTTTACGGTTTTTGACAGGTATTGGGCTTGGCGCAGCTATGCCGAATGCGACCACTTTATTTTCTGAGTACTGTCCAACCCGCATTCGCTCATTACTCGTGACATGTATGTTCTGTGGCTACAACTTGGGTATGGCTACAGGTGGTTTTATTAGCAGTTGGCTTATCCCGACCTACGGTTGGCATAGTTTATTTTTGCTCGGCGGCTGGTCACCTTTAATTTTAATGATTTTAGTGATTTTGGTGTTACCTGAGTCTTACCGCTTTTTAATTGTGAAAGGCAAGAATCCAGAAAAAGTACGCAAAATCTTAAACCATATTGCACCAGCACAGATTCAAAATGCGACAGCATTTCATGTGCCTGAAGAAAAAACAGAAGTTGTTCAAAAGAAAAATGTCTTTGGAATTATGTTTTCTAAGCCATATGCCAAAGGTACGGTTTTGCTTTGGGTGACTTACTTCATGGGACTCGTGGTTGTTTACTTGCTAACAAGTTGGTTACCAACACTTATGCGTGAAACAGGTGCTTCGATGGAGCGCGCTGCATTTATTGGCGGTTTGTTCCAGTTCGGTGGTGTGGTGAGTGCATTGTTTATTGGTTGGGCAATGGACAAATTTAACCCGAACCGAGTTATCGCCATTTTCTACTTTGCTGCAGGTCTCTTTGCAATTGCCGTTGGTCAGAGCTTAGGCAACTCAACCTTACTTGCAGTATTGGTACTTTGTGCGGGTATCGCCATTAATGGTGCGCAATCTTCGATGCCAGCGTTAAGTGCACGCTTCTATCCAACTCAGTGCCGCGCAACTGGTGTGTCTTGGATGACGGGTATTGGGCGTTTTGGTGCGGTATTTGGTGCGTGGATTGGAGCTGTGTTACTCGGCAATGATTGGTCGTTTACCGCCATTCTTAGTTTATTACTCATTCCAGCGACCGCTGCTGCTGTTGCGGTATTTATTAAATCAATTGTTGCGCATACCGATGCAACTTAATAGAGGTCTATCACAATGAATGATGAACAACGCTATAAACAAGGCATTGAGGTGCGGACTGAAGTTTTGGGTGAAAAACATGTTGGTCGGTCTTTGCAGAACCTAAATGACTTTAACCAGGATTTCCAAAATTTTATTTGCCGTTATGCATGGGGGGAAGTGTGGTCTCGTCCAGGCTTACCACGTCATACCCGTAGTTTAGTGACTATCGCAATTTTATTGGCGCTGGGCCGCGAAGATGAACTACGCATGCATTTACGTGCTTGTTTCAACAACGGTGTAACTAAAGAAGATTTAAAAGAGCTGATCTTACACAGTTCACTCTATGCGGGTTTACCTGCTGCAAACGCTGCAATGCACATGGCTGAAGAAGTCTTTAAAGAGTTGGGGATAGAAGTAAACCCAATTGCAGCGAAAGAACAGGATTAAGGAGATAAAGATGTCACAACATAGCTGGGGTGCTTACGCCCAACGTAATACAGATGATCATCCACCAGCGTATACGCCAGGTTATAAAACAAGTGTATTACGTTCGCCAAAAAATGCATTGATCTCAATTAATGAGACTTTAACAGAAGTCACTGCGCCGCATTTTTCTTCAAATCTGTTTGGCCCAAAAGATAACGATTTGATTTTGAACTATGCCAAAGATGGTTTGCCAATTGGTGAGCGTGTCATTGTTCATGGCTATGTTCGTGACCAATTTGGTCGTCCTGTAAAAAATGCACTTCTAGAAGTATGGCAAGCCAATGCTTCTGGTCGTTACCGCCATCCAAACGATAAGTTTATTGGTGCAATGGACCCTAACTTTGGTGGTTGTGGTCGTACCTTAACTGATGAAAACGGTTTTTATATTTTCCGTACCATTAAACCGGGTCCGTACCCATGGCGTAACCGTATTAATGAATGGCGTCCTGCACATATTCATTTCTCTTTAATTGCTGATGGTTGGGCTCAGCGCCTGATTTCGCAGTTTTATTTTGAAGGCGATACGCTCATTGATACTTGTCCGATCTTAAAAACGATTCCTTCTGAAGATCAACGTCGTGCCTTGATTGCACTAGAAGATAAAAACAACTTTATCGAAGCAGATAGCCGTTGTTACCGTTTTGACATCACTTTACGTGGACGTCGAGCGACTTACTTCGAAAATGATTTGACTTAATCGGGAGCACGAGCATGAACAACTGGAATTTTCAGGAATTAAAAGAAACTCCATCTCAAACAGGTGGTCCTTACGTTCACATTGGTTTATTGCCACAACAGGCCGGTATTGAAGTTTTTGAAAATAACTTTAATAACCAGTTGGTTCAAGACCAGACAAAAGGTGAGCGTATTCGTCTTGAAGGTCAAGTGTTTGACGGATTAGGTTTACCGCTACGTGATGTACTCATTGAGATTTGGCAGGCTGATGCGAACGGTATTTATCCAAGTCAGGCAGATACGCGTGAGCAAAAAGCTGATCCTGCATTTCAGGGCTGGGGCCGTACAGGTGCAGACTTTGAAACGGGTATCTGGACCTTTAATACAATTAAGCCGGGTGCGACAGCAGGCCGTAAAGGTTCAACTCAAGCACCTCATATTGCATTAGTCATTTTCGCACGCGGTATTAATTTAGGTCTTCATACACGTGTTTATTTTGACGATGAAGCTGAGGCAAATGCTAACGATCCAATTTTAAATAGCATTGAGTGGGCACCACGTCGCCAAACACTTATTGCAAAACGTTTTGAAGAAAATGGTGAAGTTGTTTACCGCTTTGATATTCGTATTCAAGGCGATGACGAAACTGTATTTTTTGATATTTAAGAAACACCTAAGGCTACACCTGATTATTCAAGGATGCGTGTAGCCTTTTTAAGGATGAACATATGAACATGAAAACATTAGTAAGCCTAAGTTTGCTTGCACTCCCATTTTTTACTGCACAGGTAAATGCTGAACCTGTTGCTTTAGCTGCTCAGACACAACCTGCCGCTACAGCCGTTAAAACGATTGTTCCGATTACCGCAAAAACTAAAGAACAAGCATTGGCACAAGCTCAAGTCATTGCAAATACAGCAGATGCTGATTTAGCAGAGTTCCGTATCGATTTATTAAGCTTTGCCAGCGATACAAAACAAGTCATTGCCTTAGGTCATGAGCTGAAAAAGATTTTAGGCAATAAGCCAATGATTGCCACTATTCGTACCAAAAACGAAGGGGGCCAGCTTGAAATTAGTGATGCTGATTATGGTAAGACTTATCAGGCTTATTTAAAGAATCCTTTCATGGACTGGTTAGATGTTGAAATGTTCCGTGATCAAAAAGTAGTTTCAGAAATTGTTCAAAAAGCACATCAAAAGAAAGTGCTCGTTGTCATGTCTAATCACGACTTCCAAAAAACACCAAGCCAAGATGAAATTGAAAAACGCTTGTTAAAACAAGATCAAATGGGCGCAGATGTTCTCAAAATTGCTGTAATGCCTAAATCTAAACAAGATGTCTTCACTTTAATGAACGCAACTTTAAAAGTAAGCCAGCAAACCACTAAGCCATTATTGACAATGTCGATGGGGCAATTAGGTACGATTTCACGTGTTGCGACTGCCAATATGGGCGGAAGTTATAGCTTTGGCATGATTGGTCAGGCTTCTGCACCGGGTCAAATTGATGTGACCAAGCTCAAACAGATTTTACAAACCGTTCAACCAACAAACCCATAAATCATAAGGATATGATGAAATGACTACATTACGTTTAACTACTCTTGCATTAGGTTTGATGGTTTCAGGAGTAGCGGCAGCACAAACTTATGTTGTTGACCGTTATCAAGACGATAGCAATAAAGGCTCTTTACGCTGGGCAATTGAACAAGCCAATGCAAACCCAAGCGAAGCTAGCGACATTTTGATTCAAGCAGTAGGCAAAGCACCTTATGCGATTAAATTAAACAGCGCACTTCCTGAGATTAAAGCACCTGTCAAAATCATTGGTACAGAATGGGATAAAACTGGCGAATATATTGCAATTGATGGTTCAAATTATATTAAAGGCGAAGGTGCAAAAGCTTGTCCAGGTGCAAACCCTGAGCAGTACGGCACCAATGTACGTACCATGACTTTACCGGGGTTGGTACTACGTGACGTCAACAATGTCACTTTAAAAGGTTTAGACATTCATCGCTTCTGTATTGGGGTATTGATTAACCGCTCGAGCAATAACCTGATTCAACATAACCGTATTAGTAATAACTATGGTGGTGCTGGTGTTATGTTGACGGGTGATGATGGTAAAGGTAACCCAACTGCAACCACGACTAATAACAACAAGGTCTTAGACAACATTTTCCAAGACAATGGTGATGGCTTAGAACTGACACGTGGTGCAGCATTTAACTTAATTGCGAATAACCATTTTGTTTCAACAAAAGCAAATCCTGAACCATCACAAGGTATTGAAATTTTGTGGGGTAATGACAATGCCGTAGTTGGTAATAAATTCGAAAACTATTCAGATGGTTTACAGATTAACTGGGGCAAACGTAACTATATCGCCTATAACGAAATGACCAATAACTCGATTGGTTTCAATATGACGGGTGATGGCAACATTCTTGATAGCAATAAAGTACATGGTAACCGTATTGGTGTAGCCATCCGCTCTGAAAAAGATGCAAATGCAAGAATTACATTGACTAAAAACCTGATTTGGGACAATGGTAAAGATATTAAACGTTGTGAAGCAGGTGGTTCATGTGTACCAGATCAGCGTTTAGGGGCAATTGTATTTGGAGTACCTGCACTTGAGCATGAAGGGTTTGTTGGCTCTCGTGGTGGTGGTGTGGTGATTGAACCATCTAAGCTTCAAAAGACATGTACTCAGCCAAATGAGCAAGGCTGTAATGCTCAGCCGAATCAGGGTATTAAAGCTCCTAAGTTAACAGCGAATAAAGGTTCAGTTACAGTAGAAGTTAATGGCTTACCAAATCAACGCTATCAAGTTGAGTTTTTTGGCAACCAAAATGCAGCATCAAAAGAAGCTGAGCAATATTTAGGAACAATAACAGTAGCTACAGATGCCGAAGGTAAAACAAAAGCCAATTGGAAACCAACAGTCAAAGTTGCCTCAATTACAGCAAATGTGACTGATCGCTTCGGTGCTACATCTGAGCTCGGGTTTGTGCAAGTTAAATAACAAAAAATAAAGCGCCTCAAAACAGGGGCGCATTTCAGAAAAGACAAAAGGGACTTGAAATGCCAAATGTAATGAAACTGAGTGTGCTAACAATTGCTGTATTGGGCAGCCAATTTGCACTTGCAAATGAGCCGTGGTCACAAGACCGTCAATGGTTGCTAGGCGACTGGAATGGAAAACGCCAGCAATTAGAGCAGCAGGGCTATAAATTTACGGCTTCTATTATGAGCCAAAGTGCCACAAATTTAGATGGTGGTTACAACGACAGCAATACTTTTGAAAATGCTGCACAACTTTCTTTAGGTGCCAACTTCGATTTAGAAAAAATTGCTGGTTGGAAAGATACAACAGCGAGCCTAGTCGTGACTAAACGTGACGGCAATGCATTAACTCTTGAGCGTATTAAAGACCCACGTTCTAGCCAATTGGGCAATGCTCAAGAAATTTATGGTCGCGGGAAAATTTGGCGTTTATCCCAAGCATGGGTGAAGAAGGGCTTTGTTGATAATACTGTACAGGTCAAATTTGGTCGTATGGGAATGTCAGAGGACTTTAATAGTTCTCAATGTGAGTTTCAGAACTTATTGCTTTGCGGTGGGCAGTTAGGAAAATCAATTGGTTCAATTTGGTATAACTCACCAGTCGGTGTTTGGGCGACAAACGTTAAATATCAGTTTGCACCTGAGTGGACTTTAGGTATTGGTGTGTATGAGGTCAATCCAGACAATATTAAAACCGAATCAAACAGTGATGGTTTTAATCTGGATATGAATAACGTCAAGGGTGCTACCATACCAGTTGAACTTGCATGGAAACCAAAACTTGCTGCTTTTAATGGTTTACCGGGTGAATATAAAGTAGGTGCGCTGTACTCAACCGCAGAAGCAAATGATATTAAAACTGCGGGTAAAGTGCATGACGGAAAACAAAGCTTCTGGATTAATGCACAGCAACAACTTAGCCATGCCGGCCAAGATCCGAAACGCGGTTTATATGTAAGTTTTAATGGCGTTGTAAATGATAAAGCAACGACATTTGTTCAAAGTACACAACAACTTGCTCTTTGGTATAAGGGACCGTTTGATAGCCGTCCAAATGATTCGATTGGTTTTGGTATTGCCAATTATGTAGTCAATGATCGTGCTAAAGATAAACAGATCGCGACAAACGAAAGCCGCGGATACTATAGCTATGATCCGATTGCATCTGACTATATTCCAATTCAAGACGACGAGTTAAATGTCGAGTTGAACTATACCTATCAATGGTCTCCGGCCGTCATGTTACGTCCAAACATTCAATATATCCATCAACCTGCTGGTGTGAAAGAAGTCGATGATGCTTGGGTGGCAGGCCTGAGTGTAAAAGTTAATTTTTAATAATATTGATGGCTGGTTAGACATAGTTTAACTGGCCCAAATGCTTGAACTATTCGGGTTCAGTATATGTGGAGTAGGATCTATGTCTGAGTCAGATTCTAAGTTTCATATCTTATTCAAAATATGGTGTTTTATTTTAGGTTTAGCTTTATTGGCTACTGGTATTTTTTATATCGTGGGCGGTGGAAAGCTAGTATCTCTCGGTGGTTCTTGGTATTTCCTTATCTCAGGACTGTTTATAACCATTTCAGCAATTAGTATTTTCCGAAAAAAAGCGCTGGGTGTCTGGATTTTTGCGGCTGTTTTTGTTGGTACCGTAATTTGGTCACTCATTGATGCTGGATGGGAATTTTGGCCGTTATTCTCGCGGTTAATGTTTCCTGCTGGTCTTTTTGCTGCGTTGTTATTTACCTTACCTTCAATTCGACGTTACCAATTTCAAACTAGTTTGGCATCTTCAGCCTATGCCGTAGGTGGCTTAGTTGTTGTGGGAATGTTGATTGCGCTCTATCAAATGTTCCAACCGCATCCAACAGTAGCAAGCTCAGGTGAAAAACTACCTTTAGTACCAGTTGACCCTGCAAAAAAACAGGTGAATTGGGAAAATTATGGAAATGATGCAGGTGGTAGTCGTTTTGTTGCTCTCGATCAAATTAACCGAGATAACGTTCATAAACTAAAAGAAGCTTGGCGCTTTAGAACAGGTGATTTTACAACGGGTAGCGGTAATGGTGCCGAAGACCAAATGACGCCACTACAAGTTGGAAATAAAGTCTTTTTATGTACGCCACATAACAACATTTTTGCCATAGATGCTGACTCGGGCAAACAGATCTGGAAAGCTGAGGTAAACTCAAAAGCCGATGCTTGGGAACGTTGCCGTGGTGTTGCATACTTCGATTCAACTAAACCACTGGTGCAACCAACTTTAGCTGGTGCAACTCCAGTCACTACTGTTGCCAACAACACAGCCTGTCCACGTCGTGTATATACCAATACGCCAGATGGCCGTTTAATTGCAGTCAATGCAGATAATGGTCAGCGCTGTGCGGACTTTGGTGTAAATGGAACGGTTGATCTACTCGAAGGCTTAGGCGGTGGGACTAAGGCTCCACGTTTTGAAGTGACTTCTGCACCAACTATTGCCGGAACAACTATTGTGGTGGGTAGCCGTATTGCCGACAACGTGGCAGCAGATATGCCGGGTGGTGTAATACGCGGTTATGACGTGATTACGGGTAAACTTCGCTGGGCATTTGACCCGCGTAATCCAGATCCTAACTATGTTCTTAAACCGGGTGAAAACTATAAACGTAGTTCGGCAAACTCTTGGGCTGCAATGTCATATGATCCACAAATGAATACAGTGTTCCTACCGATGGGTAGTTCATCTGTCGACATTTGGGGGGGGAACCGTAATCCGTTAGATCACAAATACAATACTTCTGTTTTGGCACTTGATGCGACAACGGGTAAAGAAAAGTGGGTATATCAAACTGTTCATAATGACTTATGGGACTTTGACTTACCAATGCAACCAAGTCTAGTCGACTTTCCATTAAAAGATGGTACGACTAAGCCAGCTGTTGTGATTGGAACCAAATCAGGTCAATTCTTTGTCCTTGACCGCGTAACTGGTAAACCGCTAACTAAAGTAATTGAACAGCCAGTGAAAGCGGCAAATATTCCGGGTGAGCAATACAGTTTAACTCAACCACGTTCTGTTGAAATGCCTCAAATTGGTAATCAGACTTTAACTGAGTCAGATATGTGGGGTGCAACGCCGTTTGATCAGCTCATGTGCCGTATTAACTTTAAGTCAATGCGTTACGAAGGTTTATTTACTGCACCGGGTACTGATGTTTCATTAAGCTTCCCTGGTTCTTTAGGTGGCATGAACTGGGGTAGCATTGCTTTTGACCCGACACATCGTTACATGTTCGTAAACGATATGCGTCTTGGTTTATGGGTTCAACTCATTAAACAAACACCTGAAGATATTAAGATTCAGGCGAGTGGTGGCGAAAAAGTAAATACAGGTATGGGTGCTGTACCAATGAAAGGTACACCATATAAAGTGAATAAAAACCGCTTTATGTCCGCTTTAAGTATTCCTTGTCAAAAACCACCGTTTGGTACCATGACAGCAATTGACATGAAAACTCGTCAGGTTGCATGGCAAGTACCACTTGGTACAGTTGAGGACACTGGACCACTTGGTATTAAGATGGGCTTGAAAGCACCAATTGGTATGCCAACTATTGGTGGGCCAATGGCAACTCAAGGTGGCTTAGTCTTCTTTGCTGCAACTCAAGATTATTACTTGCGTGCTTTTGATTCATCTACAGGTAAAGAGCTGTGGAAGTCACGTATGCCAGTAGGTAGTCAAGGTACACCAATCAGCTATGTTTCACCTAAAACAGGTAAACAATATGTAGTGGTTACCGCGGGTGGTGCACGACAGTCTCCAGACCATGGTGATTATGTGATCGCATATAGTTTAGAGAAATAATGAAAGAGGGCAAAAGGATAAATTTTCTTTTGCCCTTATTTTTTTAATATCTTTTTTCTATTAGAGTGTTTGTGTAAATTCTGTAATTTTAGTGAGATAGCTTTACCAAATAGTAAAAAAGTGCTTGAAGTTATTGCTAAACTTAAAATATTCCTATAATTGATTCATCCTGAACACTAGATATAGCCGAACTATTAAGCATTTTTTTATAATGTTTTACCTATAAATAAAATTTTAAAATTTATTAAGTTTTGTTTAACTTAAAGTTGTGAATTTTAATTAAAAATAAACATTATTGAGTTTTTAACCTTGAAAAACAGGTTTTTTTGTTGGAAAAACGAGCGTAAATATATACTTATATTATATTTAAATAATGTATTGCATTAAGATAGAATGGTCGGCGCAGGTTATTACTACCCAGTAATAATTTGTATTTCAGGAATTTAAGCTTTAATTGGCTTAAGGCTCATCTAACGATGGGCCTTTTTTTATGTGCTTTATATCTTAATTTTCTTGATAGCTAAAAATAGCCTAAGTAATAGCAAATAAAACTATGAAAAATGAGTCTTTAATGACAATTTGGATATGATTTGTTAGATTAATGCCACTTGATAATAATAGGTGATGTAATGAGATTTTTAGTTCTTGCAACTTTATCCGGTTTGGCTTTAATGGGTTGTGCTTCTGTTCAACAAGCACCTAATACACAAGAAACCATTCGTTATGCTTCTAGTCCATGTTTCGGCGCATGCCCAATTTACTCAGTAGAAGTAACACCTACAGGTTTAATTCGTTTTGAAGGTAAGCAATATACAAAAGCAATTGGCGTTAAAGAAATTCAAGGTAGCGTAAAAGATTATCAAAAACTTGCTGATGAATTAAAAACTTATCGTCCGCAAACAGGAACCCAATCTAAAACTGCAGGTTGTCAGCAAACTGCGACCGATATGCCTAGCTATTACATCACCTGGATTCAACCAAATGGTACAGAAACAAAATTAAGCCATTACACAGGTTGTATCTCTCCAGCAAATAATAGATTAAATAAAGTTATGGAAAAATTACCTGAACAATTAGGCATTAAAGATCTAATTTAATGATAAAAGCCCCAAAATCTTGGGGCTTTTTCTTGTTAAGAGAATTATAAACTTAAAAGTTTTATATTAAGTATTTCTAAAAGAATCAGCGTATAATACAGATTATAAAAACATATATTGTTGAGAGTGCTTATATGTCAAGTATTGTCTATGCCTTTGTGGGTGGTTTATTACTCGGTATCGCAACAGTTGGGTATTTATATATAAATGGTCGTATAGCTGGAATTAGTGGTTTGCTTGCTCAATTCATTAGCCCATCTAGAGATATATTTAAAAGTTCTGCATTCTGGTTCATTGCAGGACTCGTGATTACACCTTTCATATATGGTTACTTTTATCAGCCTGAAATCGAAATTAAAGCCAATTCATTTGTACTTATTCTGGCAGGGATACTTGTTGGTTTTGGTACACGACTTGGATCAGGCTGTACAAGTGGGCATGGCATTTGTGGAATGAGCAGGTTATCAAAACGCTCAATGATAGCGACAGCAGTTTTTATGTTTGCTGGCATGTTAACGGTTTATATCATTCGTCATGTGTTGGGGTGATCTTATGAAAAATATCTTTGCTTTTATATTTGGTGGTTTGTTTTCATTGGGGTTAATGATTTCTGGTATGTCTAACCCTGCAAAGGTTTTAGGGTTTCTAGATATTTTTGGACAATGGGATATTAGCTTAATGTTTGTGATGCTAGGTGCTATTGCTGTGGCATTTATTCCGTTTCAAAGAGCTATTAAAAAACCAAAAACGATTTTTAATGAGCAAATTCAATTACCAACAAATACACAGATTGACCAAAGGTTAATTGTGGGCGCTTTTATTTTCGGTATAGGCTGGGGAATAGCAGGTATATGTCCAGCGCCCGCTTTAACTCTTATTGGATTAGGGCATTTTGAAGCACTTTATTTTATTGTCGCGATGTTAGTAGGAATGTTTATTTACCGAATTTTAAATAAAGGAAATTAAAGATATGCAACAACCTCTAGTAAAAGATTTTTTTGATGAAAATACCAATACTTTTAGCTATGTTGTTGCGGATTTAGCGACTCGTCAATGCGCAATTATTGATAGTGTGCTTGACTATGATGCTGCTTCGGCCACTACAAAAACAACTAATGCTGATCTGATCGTCGATTATGTCTTGGCGCAAAACTTCAAAGTACAATGGATTTTAGAAACCCATGTACATGCGGACCATATGACTGCGGCTCAATATTTAAAATCTAAATTGGGCGGTACAATTGCGATTAGTCAAAAAATCTCGGTAGTACAAGAAACATTTTCGGCTATTTATAATTTTGATTTTAAGAAATTTAATGAAAATCAACCTTTTGATTATTTATTTGAAGATTATGAACATTTCAAAATAGGGGAGATAGATGCCTATAACATTCCTACACCAGGGCATACACCTGCTTGCTTAAGCTATGTGATTGGTGATGCTGTTTTTGTCGGGGATACTTTATTTATGCCCGATTATGGTTCGGCCAGATGCGACTTTCCTAAAGGAAGTGCTGCTGCACTTTATGATTCGGTACAAAAACTTTATACACTTCCCGACGACATGCGTATGTTCTTATGCCATGACTATAAGCCTGAAGGCCGTGACGAATATATCTGTCAAACAGACATAAAAACTCAAAAGCAAAGCAATATCCATTTAAATCGACGAGTTTCCAAAGAATCATTCATAAAAATGCGTCAAGAAAGAGATGCTACTTTGGCAATGCCAAAATTAATTCTGCCTTCAATTCAAATTAATATGAACGGTGGAAATTTTCCGGAACCTGAAGCGAATGGCATCCGCTATTTAAAAATCCCATTTAATTACTTTTAGAAATAGCCTAAGCATACATTCTGATCATTTTATTTAACCAAATAGCCTAAGCAAAAATAAAATTAATCTTATGGAAATAGCCTAAGTAAGATTTAAAGAACTTGTCTTAAATCCCGCGCAGTCTCTTGCAATAGCGGCAAAATATGTTGAATTAAATATTCTTCAGTTGTTCTCATGGTTGGAGAAACAATGTTTAAGGCAGCAACCACTTTAAAATCTTGTCCATAAATCGGTACGGCGAGCGCATGGACACCTAATTCGTGCTCTTCACGTGAATAACACCAATCTTGTTCTCGGATTTCTTTTAGTAACTCTAAAAATTTATCATTTTCGACATGCGTATATTTAGTTAAACGCTGAAGCGGATATTTTTGGAGCCAGTCCAATTGTTCTTCTTGGCTTAAATGTGCCAATAAAATTTTACCCGCCGAAGTTGCATGAGCAGGTAAGCGATTACCTAAATGCAAACCATATGGATTTACACGGTCAGTTTGTTGGTGGGCAGCACTACGGGCAATCGTAATGGCTTCATAACCATCAAGAACCATCACTGAATAAATAAGGGAAGTCTGGTTAGTTAACAGATTTAATAAAGGCTGGGACACTTTTGGAAGCTGAGCTGCACCTAAATAAGCTCCTGAAAATTTAAGAACCTTTGGGGTTAAATAGTAATAGTGGCCATCTGACTCAAGATATCCTAAATATTCTAATGTTAATAAATGGCGTCTTGCTGCCGCTCGGGTGAGCCCGGTTTTTTCAGCCGCCATAGAAATGTTTAAACGATGTTGATTACTACTAAAACTATCTAAAATCGCCATGCCTTTACCAATGCCAGCAATGTAATCTTCATGACGAATCGTTTTTTTGTTGTCCTGATTCTGGATTATCCGTTCATCTTTACTCATTACTGATCCTTGTACGATAGAAGCTTAATAGATCAATTTGCTTTACTGAAAAAGTTTAATAATTTCATGTCGCAAAAATTGATGTCTTAAATTATCCCTTAAATCTTCGTGCCAAAACATACCCATTTTAATATTGGTCATCTCAAAAGGTAGAGAATGTAACCGAATCTCAGGGCTATAAGATAAATGCTGCAAAATCATACGGGGCATGGTAAGTATTGCGTCGACTTGGGCTCCTAAAACTTGTAACGCCGTTGAGTAGTTTTGACAGCGCATAAATACATTTCTAGAGATTTTTTGGTGTTGGTTTAAATAAATATCTTCAAGTAAAGCGCCCGTACGGCGTGATGAAACACCAATGTGTCTACCACTAATATAGCTAGATAAATCGACTTCTTTAAGTTGGCTGCAAATAACGAACTCATCTGTGACCAAATGATCAAAGGTAATTTTTGGAGATAAGTATTGTTCTAGGTCAATCACGAAATCGAGCTGCTGTGTCGCCAAGTCTGCCATAATATGCTTTCGATCGAGTTTCATACTAACAAACTGCAAATCTAAATTAAGATTTTGAAAATGTTGAGCCAATCTTGGAAGAATAATTGGCTCAATTTCATCATGCACGGCGATTTTTAAGCTTTTTAAACTTGTTGGGTCGAACACATGTCTCTGTTGGCTAATATTTTGGATGGTTAAAAGTGCTTGCTTAACAGTTGGATAAATCTGTTCTGCAAAAGGCGTTGCAGACATTTTATTACCTACACGTATAAATACATCATCTTCAAGTTGCTGTCGTAAACGCTGCAAAGCATGACTTGCTGCTGACTGCGTAATATTGAGACTACTTGCCGCATTTGAAATACTTTTTTGCTCATAAATCGCGATAAAAAGCGGATATAAATTGATATCGATTCGGTGAAAAAAGCTTAGGTCTAGGCCATGCAGGTTATGAATATTATTCATGAGGTGTTATTTAATAAAATCATTTCATTCATATTAAGTTTCAAGTTATGTTGATGTAAAGACCAGATAATGATGTAAAGGAAAAAGAATGTTTGAACTCTCAAAAAAAGCTCAGGATTTTGCTGAGCGAACTAAAAAATTTATTCAAGAAGAAATAGAACCTGTCGAAGCAAAATTTTGGGAAGAAGTTCATGAGTTAAATCCAGATGGAAACTGGAAAAAATGGCAGTGGCCTGAGCTTTTAGAAACTCTAAAATCTAAAGCCAAACAGGCAGGCCTTTGGAATATGTTTTTACCCGATGAAAAGCTAGGTGCAGGGTTAACTGTTCAAGAATATGCACATATTGCTGAATTGACTGGTCGTAGTTTATTGGCGCCCACTGTTTTTAACTGTAATGCACCAGATACGGGAAATATGGAAGTGTTATGGCGCTATGGCAGTGAGCAGCAAAAACAGCAATGGTTAGAGCCTTTATTGGACGGAAAAATTCGTTCGGTTTTTTGCATGACTGAACCTGATGTTGCGTCAAGCGATGCAACCAACATGCAAGCGACTGCACTTATAGATGGTAATGAAATTGTTTTAAATGGCAAAAAATGGTGGTCGTCTGGTTTAGGTGATCCAAATGCTAAAGTCATTATTTTTATGGCCCATACTCCAGATGAAACTAAAGACCGCCACCATCAACACTCTATGGTTTTAGTACCGATTGATACGGCGGGTGTCGAAATTCAACGTATGTTACCTGTGTTTGGTGACTACGATGCGCCACATGGACATGGTGAGGTTCATTTTAATAATGTTCGAGTGCCTATTGAAAACTTTATTGGTGGAGCGGGTCAAGGTTTTGAAATTGCACAAGGTCGTTTAGGGCCGGGGCGTATTCATCATTGTATGCGCTGTATCGGAGCTGCTGAAAAAGCACTAGAGCTTATGATTGATAGAGGTATGTCTAGAACGGCGTTTGGCAAAGAAATTCTAAAACTCGGTGGAAACCTAGAGCGTGTAGCCGATGCTCGAGTAGCCATAGATCAAGCTAGACTTTTAACCTTGTATGCTGCTTATAAAATGGATACTTTAGGAAACATGGCCGCTTTAACAGAAATATCTGCAATTAAAGTAGTCGCTCCAAGCGTATTAGAAAAAGTAGTCGACATGGCAATTCAGCTACATGGCGGTGCGGGCGTTTCAAGAGATACGCCATTAACAGGTTTCTTTGCCCAAGCACGCAGTTTACGTTTAGCTGATGGCCCAGATGAAGTACATAAAGGCATGATTGCCAAATTAGAGTTGGCCAAACGTGGTTATGGTCGTCATAAGAAAGTATAAGTTTAAAGGAAGTGAATATGTCGGTAATTGATGTAGGCGGTGAAGTACGTGAAGGTGAAGAGCTTGATATTGGGGCAGTTGAAAACTGGTTAAAAAGCCAAGGTGTTGAGTTGGTTGGCCCAGCGGTCGTTACTCAATATACGGGCGGAGCGTCGAATTGGACTTATCGTTTAAAATATGAAAATACCGATTTAATTTTACGGCGTCCCCCAAAAGGAACAAAAGCGAAGTCAGCCCACGATATGGCCCGTGAATATATGGTGCAGAAAAATCTTGCGCCTTATTATCCAGTACTCCCTAAAATGGTGGCACTCTGTCAGGATGAGTCGGTCATTGGCTGTGATTTTTATGTCATGGAACGCATTGAAGGTATTATTCCTCGTGCAAAACTACCGCCTGAGCTTGGCTTTACTGAAGAAGATGTCCATCAACTTTGTGTAAATGTTATTGATAAGCTGATTGAGTTACATCAAGTTCCTTATGAAAACACGCCTTTAGCTGAACTAGGCAAAGGTGCAGGGTATTGCCGTAGACAAGTTGAAGGTTGGGATAAACGCTATGAAAAAGTCCGTACAATCAACGTTCCTTCATTTAAATATGTCCGAAAATGGCTAAACGATAATATCCCTCAAGATTCTACAACTTGTATTATTCACAATGATTGGCGTTTTGATAACGTGATTTTAGATCCAGAACATCCAACTGAAGTGATTGGTGTGTTGGATTGGGAAATGGCGACCTTGGGTGATCCATTAATGGATTTGGGCAGTGCTTTGGCCTATTGGGTTGAGCCTACGGATAATATGATTTTTAGATCGACGCGTCGTCAGCCTACTCACTTAAAGGGAATGTTCTCTCGCAAAGAAGTTGTTGACTATTATTTGCAAAAAACTGGTCTGGAGCCTCAAAACTGGACTTTTTATGAAGTGTTTGGTGTATTCCGTTTAGCAGTGATCGCCCAGCAAATCTATTACCGTTATTACCATAAACAAACCCGAAACCCTGCTTTTAAAGATTTCTGGATAGTGATCCATGCACTACATATCAGAGCTTTAAAACTTATCGCCCAGCAAAAACTGCAAGAATCGGAATTTGCTCAGCAATCTCTACAGAAAATACAGGGTATTTTAAGAAGATGACCACAATTTATCTGGTAAGGCATGGACAGGCATCATTTGGTAAAAGTAACTATGATGAGTTGTCTGAAAATGGTGAAGCTCAAGCGACTTTATTAGGCCAATATTTTAAGAAAATATTGAAAGAACAACCTTATGTAGTTGCAGGAACTATGCAGCGCCATGAACAAACTGCACAGCTTGCACTAAAAGAATGTTTTCCAGATGCGGTAATTCATCATAATAATTTATGGAATGAGTTTAACCATCAACAGGTTTTTGCCCGTTATGAGCCACGTTTTGAACAGCCTGAACTGTTAAAAGCCGATGTCGCAAAAGAGCATAACCCTCGCGCGTATCTTGCCAAAATATTTGAAGGTGCGATTGAACGATGGACCGACGGCGATTTTCATCATGAATATGATGAGTCATGGCCACACTTTAAAGAAAGAGTTGAAACAGCATTGCAGCAACTTTGTGATGAGTTAGCAAAAACCAAACCTCGCTATGCAATTGTTTTTACCTCTGGTGGTGTGATTTCTGTAGCAATTGGCAAGCTACTTGAACTGAGTCCAAATCGAACTTTTGCTTTGAATTGGGCAATTACCAATACAAGCCTCACGACTTTACGTTTAGTTGGAAATGAAGCTCAGGTTTTAAGTTTAAATGAACACCATTTTATAAAAGCTGAACGTCCCGATTTACTGACATGGATTTAAAATAAGGATAAAAGCATGGCAAAGACAATTTTAATTACAGGTGCAAGTTCTGGTTTAGGCGCAGGTATGGCGCATGAATTTGCAGCGAAAGGTTATAACTTGGCGATTTGTGCACGCCGTTTAGACCGATTAGAGACTTTAAAAACCGAACTAGAAAATCAGTACGGTATTAAGGTGATCGCAAAAAGTCTGGACGTTACCAATTACGATCAGGTTTTTGAAGTTTTTCGTGCCTTTAAACAAGAATTTGGCTATTTAGACCGTATTATTGTAAATGCCGGAGTCGGAAATGGTCGCCGTATTGGTAAAGGTAATTTTGAAATTAACAGAGCCACGGCCGAAACAAACTTTATCTCTGCTTTAGCACAGTGTGAGGCAGCGATTGAAATTTTTAGAGCGCAAAATGCAGGTCATTTGGTGGTCATGTCGTCTATGAGTGCGATGCGCGGATTACCAAAACATTTATCGACCTATGCGGCGAGTAAAGCTGCAGTTGCTCACTTGGCCGAGGGTATTCGCGCTGAATTACTAGATACTCCAATTAAAGTCTCAACCATTTTCCCAGGTTACATCCGAACTGAAATGAATGAAGGTGCTAAACATCTACCTTTTGAAGTCGACGCCAAAACAGGGTGTAAAGCTTTAGTCAAAGCGATCGAAAAACAACCTGTAAAAGCTTATGTACCGCAGTGGCCGTGGTTACCAATGAGTATTGCCATGAAGGTTTTACCTTTGAGATTGGTTAATAAATTAGGATAAAAAATTACCCCCTAAAATTAGGGGGTAATTTTTATTTAGAATTTTTTGGTGTAATTGACGAATAAACGGTCTTCGCCAAAGTCATTACCATGTTTAACGTTGTAATCAATCCGAATATATTGCAGGGCAAGACCTTTTAAGAAAGGTTGCTGAAATGCATAGTTTAAAATCACATTAGACTCAGTTTCGTGGTTTTTCTCACCATTAGCTGCTTTAAAGTCATGACCGTAAACATATTTCACCATTGCGTTTAAGCCCGGAATGTAATCTTTAAAGTCATAGCCATACATGACATGGTAAGACTTTTCATCTTCTTTAAAGAAACCTGTAGCATTCCAGTTAATGAAATAGGTTTCTGGTAAGAAGCCATCTGGTAATGGGTAAGCTGACTCACCAATAATTTGTTGGTAACCCAAACCAAAGGTGTGGTTTTTTACTTTAACTGTTTCAAGTAAACCAATGTTCTGGGCATCAATATCAAAGGTATTGCCGTCATCTTTCGCATTAAAATATTTAAATTTGGAGGTCAGGGCAAAACTTGGTTGCTTCCACGTATGCTCAAGTCCAACATAGTGTTTATTGTAGAGATTTTCTAAATTACCAAAATAATATTCGCCCTTCAAAGACGGCGTAAATTGATAGCGCAGGTCAATATAATTTAAGCCATCAGATTCTTTGGTAATTCCATTTGCTGTGAACGAAAACTTTTTAAAATCTTCTTCATTTCGTGGCGAGACTTTTTCCACTCGGCCAATTTCGGCATAAAGTTGATCTGAAAGTTGTGATTTAAGATTGGTTCCCCAATACGAGGTGAGTAACTGGCGGCTAGCATCAACAGCCGTTACAGGTAAATCTAGCCAGAGTTCACCGACACTTAAAAGTGTTTTGTCATAACCTAGTTTTAAAGTCGCGCCGTATTTTAGATAATCAGATGCTTGAGATTGCGTTTCTTTATTAAAAGGCAAAACAGTATCTGCGACATGTTTGTCTGAACTCAAACGTACGGCGTATTGAACGGAAGCGTCAGCTCCAATGGTGATAGGTTTATCTGCTATGACTAGTGGAGTGTCATGCATTTTCGATTTATAAAATAAAGATGCTGCCTGAGACCAACTACCGGTATCTTTAAGGGCGTCATTATCAAAATCACGATTGATATAGGCATTTTTTAAAGTGAATTTCCACTCATCTTCAGTTTGCTGATTTGGATTTGCAGCCCAAGAACTGCTGCACATAAGTATTAAAGTGGCAACAGCTAAAGTGTGTGGTTTAAAACGGTGAAATAATTCCATAATCCATTTCCAAGATATATGCCAGTCCTCGGCATTACGTATTGTGAAATATTGGTGTGGTGTTCCCTAAATTGTTTAAAGGGAACTCCTGTTTTTATAAGTGGCTGTTGCTTCAATTAATGTAATTTTTCAAGCTTCATGCTTTCACTAAAGGATTTACAGCCTTTAAAAAGTAGAGCCAAAGCCAGTACACAGGACAAACCACCCACAATAGATAAAGAAGAACCCACCCTTAATGGATTGCCAAAAACCTTATCTGTAATAATTGCCACTAATGTTGTACCAACACCTAGTCCAATTAAGTTACTTACCAAAAGGAATAGGGCAGAAAGGCGTGCTCTAAATTGGTTGGGTGCTAACATTTGCAATGCTGTTGCCGAAATCACAAGTGGGAAAGAGGCAAAGAACATTGCAGGAATGAGCAAAGTTACTGAAAGCCAGAGTTGATCTGTTTGGGTGAAAAATGCAATTGGAATAATCAGGCCAACAATACCAATCACCCCCGTGAACATCGGTGCATCTTGGCGTCCTTTTTTAATAAACCAGTCGTTTAGCCATCCTGCACAAAACACGCCTAAAGTATTTGCAACTAGCAATATAGTGCCGAGCATATAGCCTGTTTCAGTCGGCGCGAGTTGAAACTTACGAATATAAAATGCTGGTGTCCAACTAGTCAGACTGTAGAGTGCCATTGCATAAAAGGTAAAACCTAAATAGTGACAAGCAAAAGTTTTTGCATGTTTCTTGATAAACTGAAGGCACTGCGTGAATTTAACTTGGTCAACTTGTCCGCTTTGGTTGAGCTGCTGTCCTTTACGTGCAGGATCTTTAACTGTCAAAATAAACAGCAAACCAATAATAATGCCGGGTAACCCCACCACTAAAAAGGCAATTTGCCATGCCTTGAGTGCACCTAATAAAGGAACTTCAATGAGTGTCACGCCTTTAAGCAGGTTAATCACATAACCGCCAACTAAAAAGGCGATACCTCCACCTAAGAAAGCACCAATTGAATAGATCCCGACCGCGCGGCCTAGTTTGTCTTTGCTAAACATGTCACTAAACATTGAATAGGCCGCTGGAGATAACGCAGCTTCACCAACGCCCACAGCCATACGGCTTAGGAATAGTTGAATAAAGTTTTTACTTAAACCGCAAGTTGCTGTTGCTAAGCTCCAGACAATAATCCCGATTGAAATCAGTTTTGGTCGGGAAAAACGATCAGCAATATAGGCTAATGGTAAGCCCATCACAGCATAGAATAGTGAAAAGGCAAGGCCATGTAACAAGCTAAATTGAGTATCTGAAAGTTGAAGGTCTGCTTTGATGGGTTCAATCATCAAGGCCAGAATTTGACGGTCAATAAATGAAAATATATAGGCCAACATACAAAGTATGACCACATACCATGCATATGCATTGGTTTTCTTTTGTGTCCTTTCAACAGCGATATTACTTTGGTTCATACACTTAATCCTTATGTATAAAACGCTTTAAAGAAATTGATCTCTAGCTTCTATTCATCCTCAAAATTTTTGATACGTCCCCATTTGAAATGAATAATGAAACAGCTAGAAATGATTGAATTTGGTTTGGTAAGGGGTCTTGAAGAAGGTGACTTAACACAAACGGAAATAGTAATGCTGACTAGATTATTGAATTATTATTTTCTTTTTATATGTAAAATTCCATTACTTGTTGAGTATGTTTAGATACCTAAAAAGTATGTTAAGTGAGCTATTAGGAGGTTGAATTATTATAAGTATTTGAATTTAATTATTGATAGCAGATTTTTTATAGTGAGCAGCTAAAGAAAGTCTAGCTTTAACTGCTCTAGAGCCAAGTTAATTTAGTGTCGATGGAAATAATTAACTTGATGGCATGAGATCAAATAATTTTTTTAACTGATGATTTAGATTATGCAGTTCATCTTCTGAAAAAGCATTGAGGATCCCCGCTAAGGTAACCACACTAATTTGGTTAATCTGTTCAACAAGCTCAACACCTTTGGCCGTTAATTTCACCATCGAAATCCGTTCATCAGCGGTAGAAGAGTAGACTTCCACAATTCCATCTTCTACCAAACGATATACAGCCTTTGTTGCTGTTGTGAGTTTTAAAGTAGAAAGATTGGCAATGTCAGTGATACTGGCTTCCCCAAGCGCATTGGTACTTAAAATAATTTTGCGGCGAGTATTATCAATGCCAAGTTTCTTTATAGATTTTTCAATAAGTTGTGAATATTTACCATTAACTTGGGAAATCCAGAAAAAGGGGAAGTTTTGAATACTCGACGGTTCTTTATTGGGAAGAAATTGTTCTAAATGATCAAGCATAGCTAAGCAATAACTTAGTAAAAAAAGGGTAATTCTATTATAAACAAAATTTTGCATATTTCCTTGAACGCACATTAGAAAAATTACTTGACAATTCCATTAAATTTTCTGATATTTTAATTAATGGATAAAAATACATGGAAAAGTGAATGAATATTATTAGCCAAAGTGTGCACAAAGGAAGTGGCAAGCTCAAGGTGATGGTGAAGGACACAATTGATATTCAAGGTCTAAAAACCATTGCTGGCAGTAAAGCTTTATTAGAAGTTGAACCTGCGCACGATGATGCAGAGGTGGTTAAAAACATCTTAAAAGCTGATTGCGAAATTATTGGCAAGACAAATTTGCACGAATTGGCTTTTGGAATTACGGGCATTAACCATGCTTTTGGTACACCTATTAACCCTAAATATCCTGAACTTATTCCGGGTGGCTCTTCAAGTGGTTCAGCCGCAGCAGTTGCAGCTAAACAAGCTGACTTTACTCTAGGCACTGACACGGGTGGCTCTATCCGTATGCCTGCTGCATGCTGTGGAGTTTATGGTTTAAAACCGACTTTTGGTCGGGTAAGTCGCGAAGGCGTATACCCGCCGTCAAGTTCTTTAGATTGCGTTGGCCCTTTTGCAAATTCAGTCGAGATGATTGAAAAAGCCATGCAAATTATTGATCCAACTTTTAAGCCGGCTGAATGCACTCGTACACCAAAACTTGCAGTGCTCGATGTCAAAGCAGATGAGGTTGTTTGGAACTGTATATATCAAGCACTTCAAAAAGCAAATTTAGAGACCGTTTTAGAAAAAGTTGAACATTTTGAAGCAGCTTATGATGCAGGCATGCAGATTATTAACTATGAAAACTGGCAAGCTTTTGGTGAGTTAACCCAAACAGGCTTAATTGGTTCTGATGTAAATAATCGTTTATTAAAAGCAGCCCACACCACTTTAGAGCAAGTAAAGCAAGCAGAAGTTGTGAAAGCGCAGTTGACCCAAGAACTCGATGCTTTATTAGAAAAATATGATGCATTAGTTCTACCGACACTTCCACAAATTCCACTAAAAGTTTCTGAAGCTGAAAACACGGTCGCTTTTTTGAACCTAACCGGTTTAGTTCGACCATTTAATTTATCAGGACATCCAGCTATTTCAGTGCCACTTGAAACCAGTGAAGGCTTGCCTGTGGGCTTACAGTTCGTATCAAAGCATCAAAAAGATGAGCAATTATGTGCAATAGCTAAATTTTGTGTTGATGCAATGCAATAAATTACAAGGAGTTAGATGATGAATAAGTTGTCTAAAATGGAGTTTGCTTCTCAAGACAAAGCAGTTGACTTAGATGCTTTGTGCCAAGAAATTCGTGAGCGTGCCTGTGCAGGTGAGTTTGATAACCAGGCCTATGTGAGCCAAGACATTATCGAAAAACTTAAAAAAATTGGTGTTTACCGTGCCTTAGTGCCTAAACGTTTTGGTGGTGAAGAATGGTCACCACGGCAGTTTTGTGAGTTGATCGAAACTTTATCTAAAGCTGATGGTTCGGTGGGTTGGGTAGCAAGTTTCGGTATGAGTCCTGCGTATTTAGGAAGTTTGCCCGAAGAAACGCTGAAAGAGTTGTACCAAAACGGGCCAGATGTCGTATTTGCCGGAGGTATTTTTCCGCCGCAGCCTGCCGAAATTACCGATGAAGGTGTGGTGGTGCGCGGACGTTGGAAATTTTCAAGCGGCTGTATGGGCGCTGACATTGTTGGTGTGGGAATTTCACCCCTTAAAAATAATGAAATGCAAGGTTTACCACGTATGGCCGTGATGCCTGCCAACAAAGCCAAAATTGAAATGACATGGGACACTGTTGGCCTAAAAGGTACCGGAAGCCATGATTTGGTGGTTGAAGATGTATTGGTCGAAAAGAAATGGACCTTTGTACGTGGCGAACCTTCAAAACTCAGCGAGCCATTTTTTAAATATCCATCACTGTCTTTAGCGACTCAAGTATTAACCGTGGTGGGTATTGGGGTTGCAGCTGCCGCATTAGAAGAATTTGAAAAATTAGCACCAGGTAAAGCATCTATTACAGGTGGGTCAGAAATTGCAAACCGACCAGTGACTCAATATGAGTTTGCTCAAGCTGATGCAGAGTTTCAGGCGGCAAAGTCTTGGTTTTATCAAACCATGGATATTGTCTGGAATGAAATTATTGCTGGTCGTGAAGCAACTGCTGAACAGATTAGTGATATGCGTCTGGCATGTACACATGCAGCTCGCATTTGCGCCAAAGTGACCCGAAAAATGCAAATGCTTGCGGGTATGACAGCGATTTATACCAACAATCCATTTAGCCGTTTTGTGAATGATACCAACGTGGTGACCCAGCATGCCTTTATGGGTGATGCAACTTTACAAAATGCAGGTTTAGTCAGTTTCGGGTTAAAGCCAACCCCAGGTTATCTATAAGTTTAAATTTTAAAAAAGGAATATTGAGATGGAAGCTAAAAAACCATTACGCGTGTTGTTTTGCATGGGTATTAACCAGAACTTTTTTGATGCAGAACCTGCTGAAGCAAAAGCGGTTTGGGCAGCATTTGGTGAAATGTGGAATGGCATTCATGACCTACCTGGTGTGCATGTTTTTGGGAATCTTGATGATGACCAAAGCATGGTGGGTGCAAGTACGGGCTGGCCTTGGACCACTTATTTGCTTGCAGATGTTCCGGATATTGAGACAGTACATGCAGCTTGTAACTTATTTAGAACGACCGTGGTAGGTGAAGGGCCATACAAACTTTGGAAATATTGCAAAGTTGAAGCTCGTGTTGGGCGTGAATTGATTATTCAACGTTAAGGCGACCGCAATGACTGACAAAGTGAATATTGCAGAAATCATAGAACGGCTAGAACAGTTGGAAGCACACAATGCTATCCGTAATTGCATAAACCGTTATATGGAAATCTGCGATGAGCTCAATGCAAATACAGATCTTTATGAGTTGATGAATCTTTTTGATCAAGACTGTATTTGGGAAGGTATTGGCGATAAATATTCCAAATCTTTTGGTCGTTATGATTCTTGGCAGTCGATTTATGACATGTTCAAACGCTATACACAAAAAGAATCTCACTTTGTCATGAATGCACACTTTGTAAATTCAGAACAAATTTATGTAAATCAAAATGATGCAAATGCTTCATGGCTGATGTTGCAAACTTCAACTTTTCAAGATGGCCGTAGTCATCTGAATGCGGCAAAGCTCAAGGTGAAGTTTCATAAGCAAACAGATGGAACATGGAAAATTAAACATTTCCAAACACAGAATATTTTCAGTCGTCCGGTATCGCATTGGCACAGTGAAGCCGAGTTGCCGGTACCTTCCCAGGAATGACCCAGGACATATTTAAAAGGACTATTGATATGAACAGTATTATCCCAACGCATAACATTGGCATTGATTATGATGCTTTAGTTAAAAGTGACCGTGCCCATACCTCTCTTTATAAAGATGAACGCATTTTTGATGAAGAAATGGAAAAAATCTTTTATAGCACTTGGGTGTGGGTTGCGCATGCTAGCGAAATTCCAGAAGCCGGAAGCTATAAAACCATTAATATCGGTAAACAGCCTGTTGTAGTGGTGCGTGACCGTAAAAAGAAAGTCCATGTACTTTTAAACCGTTGCCGTCACCGTGCAGCAACCGTATGTGAACATAAAAAAGGAAAAACTAACAGTTTTGTATGCCCATATCACGGTTGGAGTTATGCACTTGATGGCAGTTTACGTGGCGTGCCATCTCCGGAAAGTTACGGCGATTGTTTAGATAAGTCAGAATTACCGCTGGTGAGTCTACGGGTAGAAGAATATAACGGTATGATCTTCGCTTCATTTAAAGAAGACATTCAACCGCTTGAAGAGTTCCTTGGACCAGCAAAAAAATGGATTGACCTGTTTATGAAACAAGGCGCGGGTTATCCAATTAAAGTGTTGGGTGAACACCGTTTCCGTTTCCCGGGTAACTGGAAAATCCAGCTTGAAAATACCACCGATGCATATCACTTCCCGTTAGTACACAAGTCATTCTTAAGTTCTGTAGATGAAAAAACCGAAGAACTCTTTAACTTCGAAAACCAGCCGGGCTTTGTTGAAGACTTAGGAAACGGTCACAGTGTCATGGTGATGATTCCTGAACTGGTCGATTTAGAAGAAGACTTAATGGAGCGTCCAATTCAAGAGCGTTTCGAAGACTTGGCTCAAGCTTTACGTGACGAAGGGCATGAAGAATTAGAAGTACGCCGTATTGTTCGAGCAGTTGGTGGTTCGGGCTTTAACTTAAATTTATTCCCGAATATTGCATGTTCAATGGCGTTCTTCCGTGTGTTACAGCCAATTTCAGTTGCTGAAACAGAAATTCATCACTCGGTAATTACCATGGATGGTGGTCCGCAAATTGCCAATCAATATCGCTTACGTTTGCATGAACATTTCCAAGGTCCATTTGGTTTTGGTACGCCAGATGATTCTGAGGCTTGGGAACGCGTGCAACATGGTGCCAATGCCGGTAATGATTTATGGATCATGCTCAACCGCGGTTTACCGGGCGAAGTCAAAACTGAAGATGGCTTAAAAAGTGATGTCAGTGCTGAAACAGGTATGCGTGCAGCATATCAGCAATGGAAAAAGATGATGACAGCTTAAGGAGAGAGCAATGAATATGAATCTGCAATTATTAAATGAAGTCACTGCTTTCATATGGGCTGAAGCAGATATGTTAGACCACAGCGAGTACCGTGAATGGCTCAATTTATGGAATGAAAAGGGCGTTTATATCATTCCGATTGACCCAAACCTCACTGACTACGAAAACAACTTAAATTATGCCTACGACGATAATCATATGCGTAAGTTACGGGTAGAGCGTCTTGAGAATGGTGAGGCAATTTCTACGGCACCAAAGGCGAATACGGTACGCAGTATTTCGCGAGTACGAGTGATTCAAGATCAAGATGATGAAATTGTTTTACGCTGTGCTCAAAATTTACGTGAATTCCGTAAAGAAAACCTCAAGCATTACACGGCCGATATTACGTACCATCTAACCCGTGATGCTGATACTGGTTTTAAGATTAACCGTAAAATCATTAACTTGGTTAACTCAACCGATACCTTGGCTGGTATTAGCTACATTCTTTAGGAGCGGTAACATGAAACAGGTTGTTTTAGTGACAGGTGCTGCTTCTGGACTCGGTAATGTGATTGCTGAATATTTTGCGAGCCAAGGCCATCAAGTGATTTTGTCAGCCAGTACGCTTGAAAAAGCTGAAAATGCTAAGGCACAAAGTCAGTATGCCCAAAATATGTTTCCTTTAAAGCTGGATATTTCGGTCGAGGCAGATTTTCATGCAGCGGTGCAATGGATTGAAGAGAAATTTTCTAAACTTGATGTATTGATTAACAATGCCACCGTCACCAAAGCAACGCCCGTATTAGAAATTACCGCAGCCGATTTTGATTGGGTGACCCAAGTTAACCAACGCGGCACCTTTCAGGCTTGTCAAATTATTGGTCAATATATGGCCAAAAAAGGTTATGGACGCATCATTAATATGGCGTCTTTAGCGGGACAAAACGGCGGTACTGCAACGGGTGCACACTACGCGGCAACCAAAGGGGCCATTGTGACGTTAACCAAAATTTTTGCCAAAGAGTTTGCGGCAAAAGGTGTTACGGTCAATGCGATTGCACCGGGACCGATGGAGTCAGCGATCGTTCATAGTGTGGTGCCAGACGAAAAAATGGAACAGTTCATCCAGAATATTCCGGTTAAAGCCTTAGGAAGTATGCATTTTATTGCTGAAACTTGTGGGTTGCTTGCAAGTCCAAATGCGAGTTTTGTGACTGGTGCAACATGGGATATTAACGGTGGTTTATTCATGCGTTAAGCCAATCGCTTAACCATGAAAAGGGAGTTAAATCATGACTACACTTTATGATGTTGTCGTTAAAAATCGCCATGTGGAAGGTGGAAATATTGCAGTTATGGAGTTTGAATCTGCAACTTCTGCTGCATTACCAAAGGTTGAACCCGGTGCACATATTGATGTGCACTTACCGAATGGTATGGTGCGCCAATATTCGCTTTGCCAAAATCCAAATGACGAAGGAAAGTTTCGCCTTGGAATCTTACGTGACCCTGAATCACGTGGTGGCTCGATTTCTGCATTTGATGAAATTAAAGATGGTATGCAAATTCAGGTCAGTGAGCCAAAAAATTTATTTCCACTTTTAAAAGCCAAGCACAGTGTATTGATTGGCGGTGGAATCGGGATTACGCCATTAATTACGATGGCATATCAACTTGCACATGAAGGTGCATCATTTGAGCTTCACTACTGTGGTGCTAGCCCTGAAAAATGTGCTTTTGTTGATGAAATTAAAAATGGTGTGTTAGCACAATACACAACTTTCCATTTTAAATCCGAAGGTGCAAGCCACAGAGCATTTTTTGAATCTGCCATTAAAGATATTGATCCTGAAAGTCATATTTATACCTGTGGTCCAGTCGGTTTTATGGACTGGGTAATTAACCTTGCCACGACTCACGATTTTCCTGAGCAGCAAATCCACAAAGAATATTTCCAAGTTGAAACTGACACTTCTGGAGATTCATTTGAGGTGGTGGCTGAGCGTAGCGGAAAAATTATTATGGTTGAAGCAGGTGAAACCATTTTGCAGGCATTGGCTAAAGAAGGCATCGAGATTGAAATGTCTTGTGAGCAAGGCGTATGCGGAACCTGCATGTGCGATGTAATTGAAGGTGAACCTGATCATCGAGATGTTTATTTTACTGATGAAGAAAAAGCCAGCAATGAACAAATATTGGTGTGCTGTTCGCGCTCTAAAACACCGAGATTAGTTTTAGATATCTAATGCTCTCGCGATTTATATGGATGTAAGAGAAGGTTTAGGAGAAAGATGATGAATGTATTACAACAAATAGATGAATTTACGGTCGATCCACTACAGTTTCGACGAGCATTAGGAAATTTTGCAACAGGCGTTACCATTGTTACTGCACAAAATGCACAAGGTGAGAAAGTCGGTGTAACCGCAAATAGTTTTAACTCGGTATCACTCGATCCACCACTTATTTTGTGGAGCATTGATAAAAAATCGTCAAGTTTTTCAGTATTTGAAGAAGCAACACATTTTGCAGTCAATATTTTATCAGGCACGCAAATTGAGCTGTCTAATAAGTTTTCGAGACGCAATATTGATAAATTTGCCGACACCAATTTTCAACTTGGCGCAGGACGTGCACCCATCTTAGAAAATTGTTCTGCGGTGTTTGAGTGCGAACGCTATCAGGTTATTGAAGGGGGTGACCACTGGATTATTATTGGTAAAGTGGTTCGTTTCCATGACCAAGGCCGAAGCCCGCTGGTTTACCATCAAGGTGCATATTCTTGTGTCATGCCGCATCCAAGCCTTCAAGTTAAGCAAACTGAACAGAGCGGCGTAGACCAAACACATTATGGGCACTTATATAATAATGTCTGCTACTTAATGAGCCGTGCTTTCAAAGCTTATCAAACCGACTATATTCCAAAGCAAATGGCTTCGGGTTTCCGTACCAGTGAATCACGTCTTTTGCTCGTTTTAGCCAGTGGTACTGCTTCAAGTAAAGAAGATTTACCACGCGATATTGCTATGCCAATGCAAGAAGTTGAAAGATCGGCTGAAATTCTAAAATTTGAAGGGTTACTAGTCGATCACGATAATTTGTACGCCCTGACCGAAAAAGGCAAACAAACAGCGCAGTATTTGTTTGATATTGCCGACAGCCACCAAAATGAAGTGTTTAAAAAATATTCTGATGAGCAAAAGGATATTTTTATAACCATGCTGCGAGACTTTGCAGGAGTAGCATAAGCCCCATTAAGCTGATAAATTGAATTGATTTATCAGCTTCTTTACATCTAGCTGACTATCATCAAAACAATTCCAAGGATAAGGAATTTTTGGCACACAATTTGTTTATCAATAAAACATGATTGCAAATATGCCAAGACAGTGCACCACCACAAGCGCAAAATCTTGAGCGGTGGCACATGTATAGAGAGGTAAGGGATGAACCAATATGTAAGCGATGCATTACTCACATGGACGCACCATATTAAAAATGTGTGCGGCAATTTTGAAACCGATTTTGATGGAACCCGTAATTTATTCATTGGTGAGGTTCAGTGCTTTTTATTGGGCGATACCGAAATTGCTTTTATTAAAAATAATGCCAATAAAATTGTCCGAAAAGCCGATGAAATAGATCGAGTGAATAATCGTTTTTGTTTTTTGATTTTGCAGTATTCGGGAAAAATGCTGCTCGAGTATAAGAATGAGACTCTAAGTCTGAATGAAGGCGATATTGTGTTGGTAGACCCGGTCGAAACTATTTCGATGTATCCGCAAGGTTTGGTGAGTCAGATTTCAGTGCACCTGTCGCGTGAAAAATTACTTAAAGAAAATATTAGTACCGAATATTTTGGAAAACTGATTACGCAAAATATGAGTGGTTTTTTACTCAAGAATATTTTGAAAAATATGTCTGCTGAAAACATCAAACTTTGGTATGCAACTGAAGATGGTAATGCTTTTGAAGATGCACTGATTGCTCTAATCAAACCCACAATCAATTATAAAAATGTTCATAGCTCAAATAACCTCATGGAAAAAGCCGAGCGCTATATTATAGAAAACTTAGCAAAACCAGATTTAACACCTAAATTAATTGCAGAGCATATTGGGGTATCACTACGACATCTCTACCGTTTATTCCTTCAAGAAAATTTATCTATTAACAAATATATACAGCTCAAACGCCTAGAAAAAGTCAAAGCAGATTTGCTTGATAAAAGAAATAAACAAAGCTCAATTACCCAAGTTGCCTTGAAATGGGGTTTCTGGGACGGTGCTCATTTTTCAAAGATCTTTAAAAAAACATATGGTATCTCTCCTAAAGAATTTAGAGAGGGTATATCGGTTTAAATATTTCTTCTTTTAATGTCATTTTTAGACAAATCCGACGTCATTCTTGAACAAGCTAGCCCTATGTAACTGTGTTGAAATTAAATTCATTAGAGCAGGTTAGATAAGCTTAATAACCACAAAACTATTAAGTTGGTCTAATGAATTTCACTCACAGGAAAGTGCATTTTAACTATCTGATTCAGATAGTTCAGGGATAGATGAAAAGGATGAAACCAATGCGTAAACAACGATTATTGAATGACATACAAAAAATACTGGCACTTAACTTATCAATCGCTGCAAGCTTTTGGGGACTCAATACTCAAGCGTTTGCTCATGGTGGAAAGGCCGACATGGTCTCACTTTATCAAAACATGAGTGAGCAAGGCGCGAAAGTTGTTAAAGATGACTTTACCAATACCTATACAATTACCAAAGGCTCTATGGTGGTGAGAGCCAAGCCAAACTCAAATCAGGTTTTAGTGAATGGCAAACCTTTAAAACTCAGTGTCCCGTTATTAATCAAAGATGGTAAGCCTGTTATTGGAAAAGATTTTTTTAACGAAGTCTTCCAGTCGGGGTTAGATCAAACTTTTAAAGTTGAAAATACCTTTCACCCGCTCAATAGCTTAAATTCTGACGAAATCAAAAAGACATTTGATGTGATTAACCGCTCGAAATACGCTTATAAAAATATGCGTTTTGCCGAGTTAAAGCTTAAAGAACCTGAAAAAGCCAAAGTATGGGATTACTTTATTAATCATAAAGATTTTAAAGAAGATCGTATTGCCTCATTTATTTTATTAAAGGGCAATCAAGCGATTGAAGGTGAAGTTAATCTTAATACTCAACAAGTCACAAAATGGAATGTACTTAAAGATACTCACGGTATGGTTTTGCTTGATAATTTTGAAGCCGTACAGCGCGTAATTGAGACGAGTAAAGAATATCAAGATGCGTTACGCAAACGCGGTATTACCGATGTGAAGAAAGTGATCGCTACTCCGCTAACTGTTGGATATTTTGGCGGTAAAGATGGTCTGGATAAACAACTCAATATATTAAAAGTCGTTGCTTATCTCGATGTCGGCGATGGTAACTATTGGGCGCATCCTATTGAGAACCTAGTTGCTGTAGTCGATTTAGATAAAGAAAAAATTATCAAGATTGAAGAAGGCGCAATCATTCCTGTGCCGATGGCAAATCGACCTTATATGTCGAATAAACCCGTAGCAAGTAAGCTAAAACCACTCAATATTACTGAACCTGAGGGTAAGAACTTTAGCATTACCGGTCAAACCATACATTGGGGCAACTGGTGTTTGCATGTGGCGTTAGATTCTCGTGTTGGCTTGCAGCTTTCAACTGTGACTTATAAAGATAAGGGCGTAAAGCGTAAAGTCATGTATGAAGGGAACTTGGGTGGAATGGTAGTTCCATATGGTGACCCTGATATTGGATGGTACTTCAAATCTTATTTGGATTCTGGCGAATATGGTATGGGAACACTTACCTCATCTATTCTTCCGGGAACAGATGCACCCGACAATGCAGTTTTACTTGATGCCGTGATTGCAGACTATAAAGGCCAGCCACAAGTGATTCCAAATGCCATTGCCGTGTTTGAACGTTATGCAGGACCTGAATATAAACATCACGAAATTTTTGGCAATCAGGATGCGAGTGAAGCACGCCGTGAACTTGTCGTGCGCTGGATTAGTACAGTTGGAAACTACGATTACATGTTTGACTGGGTATTTTCCCAAAATGGTGTAATTGGAATTAATGCGGGTGCAACGGGTATTGAAGCTGTTAAAGGTGTTAAAGCACGCACCATGCATGACAGTACTGCCAAAGAAGACACCAAATATGGAACTTTAATTGACCATAATATTGTGGGTACAACGCATCAGCACATCTATAACTTCCGCTTAGACATGGACGTAGATGGGGAAAACAACAGCTTTATGCATATGGACCCTGTAGTGAAAGCCAATGACAAAGGTGGCGTCCGTACCAGCTCAATGCAAATTGACAGTAAAGTCATTACGAATGAGCAAAATGCGGCTGAAAAATTTGATCCATCTACCATTCGATTACTGACTAATTTCAATAAGGAAAATAAATTAGGTAATCCGGTTTCTTACCAGCTCATTCCTTTTGCAGGTGGAACACACCCTGTGGCGAAAGGAGCCAATTTTTCTAAAGATGAATGGTTATTTAAACGTTTGAACTTTATGGATAAACAAATTTGGGTAACGCAATATAATCCGGATGAACGCTATCCTGAAGGAAAATATTCAAACCGTTCAACTCATGATACAGGCTTAGGACAGTTCATTGGTAACAACGAAAATATTGAAAATAAAGACCTTGTGGTGTGGATGACAACAGGCACAACCCATGTGGCACGTGCTGAAGAATGGCCAATTATGCCGACAGAATGGGTTTATACCCTAATTAAACCTTGGAACTTCTTTGACAACACCCCGACTTTAAACTTGGGTGAAGAAAGGCAAAGTACGCAGCACGACCATCACTAAAGACCAACATGACGAGGACGGGTAACGAATAGGTTACCCACACCTGAGCACGGTTAGGCCGTTCGCAAAAAAGGAATTTCTCAATGAAAAATTTATTTTCTCAGGTTATGAGAGGGACTCTCTTTGTCTCATTTTTTTCAACTGTGCATGCTAGTGAGCTTGAAATTAAGCCAACTTTTGAAGCAACTTTTGGGGCTTTTAGTAGCGGTAAAAGCTATAACGGCGAAAACCTAGATGATGAAAGAATCAATTGGCAAGAAGGTCATCTTAAATATGGTGCTAAAGGACAATACACCTTTAAAAACAATCAGCTCTATGCAAGCTTGAGCGGTATTAGCTCGGCTACATTCGGTGATGGCGACGCAGGCCAAAATAGTAATGGCAAAGAACGTAAAACAGATGTGAATGAATGGATTATTGGTTTTAAAGACGGCACCAATAAAGATGAGTTAACGACCTACGATTTAAGTATCGGTCGACAAAATATCATGATTGGTGATGGGTTCTTTATTGCGGGTGATGCATTAAACCTCGGTAAAGTGCCGGCGGATGGTGCACTCGATCGGGGCGGCGCATATTATCTGGCAGCTCGTCGAAGCTTTGATTTTACAAGTTTGCTTCAATACAAACCGCAAGAGAATACAACCCTAAAGTTGGCTTATTTAAAGTCGGACAATAAAGCACAATTTTCACCTGAACTCTTTGTAACCGATCTGATGTATCAGCTTAAAGATAAGGGCGTTGGGTTCACTTACTTAAATGTATTAGACCTTGAAGATGCTGAACACGTTTCAGGGCGCGAAGATCTTAAAAATTATGCTTTACGTTTGAATTATCAACCTTTACCAGAACTGCAAGTTAAAACTGAGTTTGTAGTTCAAGATAAAAAAGATGGTCAAGAAAATGCTGGCTACTTAGCGCTGAACTATAACTTTTTATCTTCAAAATATACACCCTCATTAGGCTACCGTTTTAGCCATTTTTCAGACCAATACGACACCATGTTTTATGGAAATACAGTCGGGTTTGGTACATGGTTTCAAGGCGAAGTTGCCGGAAACTATGCTGGTCCATTTAATAAAAATGCAGATATTCACCAAGTTTCTTACAGTATGAATCTAAAAGAAAATTTTATGTTAGGTGCTTTGGCCTATAAGTTCAAAACAGTAAATAAGTCTTTAACTAATGTAGATGGACATGAGCTGGATGTCTTTTCGGTCTGGTCAGTTAATAAAAAATTCAACGTGATTCCTTTAGTGGGACTTTATAAACCAAAACACGATATCCATACTGGCGGTACTCAAAACTACGATGACAAAATCAATGTCTATGCGCAGTTAATTCTGCAATACATCTATTAATAAATCCTTTTAAATGAATTGAGAGAAATAAAAAATGAGTGAAGTTCAGATTTTACAAAGCGTACAGCAATTTATGGCACGTCAACATGGACATTTTATTGATGGAAAGTTAGTTGTTGCCGAGCTTTTAGATAAAGTGGATATAGTGAATCCATCTACTGAACAAGTCGTTGCTCAAATTAGTATTGGTAGTCAACACGATGTCGAAAGCGCCGTGAAAAGTGCTGAACATGCTTTTCAAAATGCTTGGGCTGAAACTACACCTTATGAACGTGGCGTTAAACTAAATAAGTTGGCAGATTTAATTGAACAACATGGTGAAGAACTTGCTCAGCTCGAATCATTGTCTACCGGAAAACTCATTAATATTTCCCGCCATCTTGAAGTTGCACAATCCGTTATTTTCTTAAGATATTTTGCTGGTTGGGCAACCAAAATTAATGGTCAAACCATGCAACCGTCTATTCCGTCTGTGCAAGGAGAAAAATATACGGCCTTTACTTTAAGACAACCAATTGGCGTGGTTGCAGGGATTGTGCCTTGGAATTTTTCACTGATGATTGGCGTTTGGAAAATCGGTTCAGCTTTGACAACTGGCTGTACCATTGTGCTTAAACCAAGTGAGTTTGCCAGTTTATCATTATTACGTTTAGCTGAACTTGCGATTGAGGCAGGTATTCCAGTGGGTGTAATTAATGTGGTTACGGGTAAGGGGGAGACAGGACAATATTTAATTGAGTCGCCGCTCGTTAAGAAAGTCTCGTTTACAGGTTCAGTACCAACAGGTATTGCGATTGGTAAACTTGCGATGAGCAGTGATTTAACTCGGGTAAGTCTGGAGCTGGGTGGTAAAAATGCAATAGCCGTTTTGGCTGATGCAAATATTGATGAGATTTTACCAACTTTATTACAAGCAACTTTTGTGCATCAAGGTCAAGTTTGCGCATCCCCAGAGCGTTTTTTTGTACACCGTACAAAATATGATGAACTTGTTGAGAAACTCTCTAAAGCACTTTCTAGTTTTAAAATTGGATCGGCTATGGATGAAGGAAGTACGTTTGGTCCACTTTCTAACCAGCCACACTTTCATAAAGTGAAACATTATTTAGATATGGCTAAAGCCAACAACCAGGTTATTACTGGAGGTGAGGCTTTAGATCAGACCGGATATTTTGTACAACCGACTTTAATTTCCTTTAAAAATACGGAAGATCCTTTATTTTCAGAAGAAACTTTTGGTCCAGTGGTCGGAGTAATGCCATTCGAAACTGATGAAGAGCTCATTCAACTGATGAATCAGTCACGCTTTGGTTTAACGGCAAGTATTTGGACAAATGACTTATCGAAAGCTTTGCGTTTAATTCCTAAAATTGAAGCAGGGACCTTATGGGTCAATATGCATACGTTCTTAGACCCATCAGTGCCATTTGGTGGGGTGAAAGCTTCAGGAATTGGCAGAGAGTTTTCAGATGCATTTATCGAAGATTACACCGAATTAAAATCGGTCATGATTCGGTATTAAACTAATAAAGAGGTTTGTCATTTTATAAATAACAAACCTCAGTCTTTTAACATAAAAATTGGGCTAAAAAGTTAGTAGTTTAAAGTGATGCTTTGTTGAGTTGATTGGTCGATTTCTTTTTGACTCACCGCATCATCTTTACATTTATAACTTTCAAATAAAGAGAGCTGATCTGCAAAGTGGGCATCAGGTTTTCCATTTTGATTGATAAAACCACTTTGTCCTGGGGCCAAAATCGAACACATGGTGACTTGATTTGGATTTAAGACCACTCTAAAAGTAGCACTTCCCGTATTTCCATAGGTGCTAAGCTGTTGTTCATGTGATGGATCAGCCCAAGGAATGCCTACCGAATTTTTGCTGGAAAAACCCATGGTTGCCACCGGAATTTTCCAGTCGTTCGGGTCGGTAGAGTGATATTGATTTGAAAGTTCAGTCAGCGCATTTTCTAAAGCTTTTAATACGACTTCATCTGCTGTTTGTCCTTTTAAGAAATCAACATTCTGAGGTACGCTTGCCTGTTTTCCTTGCAGGGCATTCCAGATTAATTTTGATGCACTCGCTGGCTGGGCACTACGCGGATCATTATTTACTGGATAAAGCGTATCGGTATAACGCTTATAAATATTTTCTGAAAGGTTAGGTTTGAGTACCAGTTCAATCATTTGATTAAGCCATGCACGTGTAATTGCTGGTGCTGCACCTTGATAATATTTAGCTTCACTATCAGGGCGTAATTTAAGATCCCAACTTGCAAGTAACGGAGCGACTTTTTTAGCTAACGGTGTTGCCTTAGGACTTTGTGCAGCTTTGACCATATAAGGAACAAAATAACGCGCATTTAAATCAGACCATGCAGCCGTTTTATTAATTTCCCAAATTTCTTGCTGACTCAGTTTTGCTTTACTTTCTAAAGGTTCAATTAGTTCATTCACCCGATCTACATAAGAAAAGTTTGACGAATCTGAGCGTAAACCTGCATAGGCTTTGTTATTCCAGCTTGTGACATAACCTTTTTGCGGATTGTATTCTTTAGGGTTGTGTGAGAAGTCATAAAAACCTTGCCACTCCATTGAACCATCACCTTTAACTGGAAGCTGAATATGCTGGTTTTCAGGGCGAATAGGTAAACGGCCTAAAGCCGCCACACCGATATTATCTTTAGTATCGGCATAGAACCAAGTGATAGAGGCCGCGACACGTTTGGCTTGAGCAAGAAACTCATCCCAATTTGAGGCTTTCGCTGCATTTGCCCATCCTAATAAGGTTTCAATTTCTACGCCTTCCCAGCTACGTTTTTGCGCATACGCCGTATGGTTATTTTCATCCCATGTACTTACAAAGCCTTGTTTACTTTTATAAACATCTAAAACATGGTCGGCCTGATTCTTAACTTTTATTTTTACTTGCTTGTGCTCAAATGGAATATATGTCCCTTTATATAAATATTCTTTTGAATTACTTGGGTTTAGGGTGAGTTGATAAACATCGTTAGTATCGAGTGAACCTACTGTCGAACCCCATGCGATTTTGCTATTAGTTCCAAATAAAATTGCAGGTAAGCCAACAGGAGTTATACCTGTCAAATTATAGCCAGCTCCATGTAAACCAATACTGTAAGTAATTGCGGGTGTATACCATCCTTGTTGTGGGCCATTATATAAAACTGCCTGGCCTTCAATGGTCTTATCACCTTTTAAGACCCATGCATTACTGGCGGTAGGTACACCATCTACCACACTTTTGCCTAAAGCAATACGAGCTTGAGCTAAATAGGTTTTGGCTGCTTTGTTTGAAATAGGGCTAATGTCTTTAAGTATTTGCTGTTGATGCGCTATAAGCTGTGGTTTTTGTGCAGATTGAATAATGGTCGGGGCACTTGGGTCATCTAGCCAACGTAATTGTTGATAGACTTTGAGACCTTCTTCTTGCCCTTTTTCTTTTTGCAGTTGCGTGAGTAAATCTAAATTTGATACTTCCGAACTTGCCGAAAAGAAACGATTTAAAATTAAGCCTACCCAAACCATAGCAATGTCTTCTGGTTGCCATGTTGATGGTTTAAAACCATGATCTGTGAACTCTTTAGGCATAAGAGCTGGATCTGCTAAAACCTCTTTAACACGCTTATTAAAACCTGCGGCATAACCTTCAAAAATTGCTCGGTCTTCTGGTGAGAGCGCGGCGAGTTGTTGCTTAATATTTTCTGGGTCAAAACGGCTATGTGTTGCAATATCATATTGAAGATAGTCGGGGCCGAGCACCTCGGCAACTGTACCTTGTCCTGTACGTTTCGACATTTCCATCTGGAATAATCGATCGGTCGCTACCGAATATCCATAGCCGTAAAAAAGTCCATAGGTATCATTTGCGTACACATGTGGTGTACCGAATTTATCGCGCTTAATTGTGATCTGCTTTTGTGTCGGTGTGGGGTCTAAACTTGATGAGGAATTACAACCCGCTAAAAGCGCACCTAAAAGTAATGTTCCATATTTAATTAAAGGACGTGTAGGGTGAGGCCGAGAGTTCAGCATAGATATGTTCAATTTAGATATCCTTACTTTCATTATGAATAGAAGTGAGCGATTTAAGAATCTTCTTAGATTCACGTCACAGATGAACAAGCCCTGTTCATGAAGTTGAAATACTGTTATTTATCCATGTAATTTTCCATTACATTTGAGGTATATATTTATACCTTCTCGAACAAGTTATTTTCAATTTTTATTGTGAGTTAACAAAAATGGCCCCTATAGGCCATTTTTTGAATCATTAAATTAACCTACTAAAAAATCCTTTAGGATTTTATTAAAAGCTTCGGGTTGTTCGACATTAGAAATATGAGAGGCATCTATTTCTTCAAGATGTGATTGTGGAATGCGCTGCTGCATAAATTGACCATCTGCAACGGTTGTTACAGGGTCTTGGGTTCCAGCAATCACTAGTACTGGAATTTTGATGTCTTTTAACTGCTCACGGACATCCGCTTTAGCCAAAGCCTCACAACAATTGGCATAACCCATTGCGCTGCCAGCACTTAAGTCGTTACACAGGTTGTTGACAATAGAAGGATGACTTTGGATAAAGGGATCTGTAAACCATCTCGAAGCTGCTGTGGCTGCGATTGGCTGTAAACCTTGCTCACGTACTAATTTTGCACGGTCAAGCCATGCTTGTTCTTGTCCAATTTTAGCAGCAGTATTTGCCACAATGACATGACTAAAACGGTTAGGGTAGTGAATCGCAAGCCATTGACCTGTTAAACCGCCCATGGAAATACCACAAAAAGCAGCTTTGCTAATATTCAGATGATCCAGTAAACGGACAACATCTTCACCTAATTGCTCTACAGTATATGGACCGTCAGGCGTAGATGATGAACCATGACCACGAGTGTCATAGCAGATCACAAAAAATTGATCTTTTAACTCATTAAACTGTTTTTGCCACATACCATAATTGGTGCCCAAAGAATTGGAAAACACCAGAGCAGGGGACGACGGTTCGCCAAAAGTTTGATAGTTAATTTGTGCATCGGCAGATTGAAAAGATGGCATTTGTTTCTCCTTAAAGTGCTTCAACACGTTCAATAATCAAAGCAATGCCTTGGCCTACACCAATACACATTGAACACAAGGCATAACGACCACCTGTTTGCTCAAGCTGGTTTAGGGCTGTAGTCACTAAGCGTGCACCTGATGCACCAAGTGGATGACCCAAAGCAATGGCACCGCCATTTGGATTTACCTTGGCAGAATCATCTGGCAAACCTAAATCACGGGTCACTGCCAAAGCCTGAGCAGCAAAGGCTTCGTTCAGCTCAATTACATCCATCTGATCTAAAGTCAGATTGGCTTGTTTAAGTAATTTTTTAATGGCTGGTGCCGGAGCAAACCCCATAATACGTGGTTCTACACCCACGGCTGTTGAAGCAATGATCTTGGCACGTGGTTTTAAGTTGTAAGCCTGAACTACCTCATCAGAAGCAATCAGTAGAGCTGCTGCACCATCATTAATACCTGAAGCATTACCTGCAGTAACTGTACCCTCTGCTTTAACCACAGGTTTAAGTTTGCTTAAACCTTCAAGTGTGGTCGATGCACGTGGATGTTCATCGGTATCAATCACAACAGCATCCCCCTTACGCTGAGGGATTTCAACTGCCACGATTTCTTTAGAAAAAAAGCCTTTGGCTTGCGCGCTTGCGGTGCGTTGTTGGCTCACCAAGGCAAACTGGTCCTGATCTGCACGATTCACGTTGAACTGTTCAGCTACGTTTTCGGCAGTCTGGGGCATGGTGTCTACACCATACAACTCTTTAAGTTTAGGGTTAATGAAACGCCAGCCCATGGTGGTGTCTTCAATCTTCTGGCTACGGCCAAAAGCACTGTCTGACTTACCCATCACATACGGTGCACGGCTCATACTTTCTACACCACCTGCAATTACTAAGTTCGCTTCGCCGGCTTTAATGGCACGGGCAGCAATGGCAATGGCATCGAGTGAAGAACCACACAAACGGTTAATGGTCGTTGCCGGCACCTGATACGGTAAACCTGCAAGCAATGCTGACATACGGCCCACGTTACGGTTATCTTCACCGGCTTGGTTGGCACAGCCATAGATCACATCATCGACCTTTTCCCAATTTACATTTGGGTTACGCTGCATGAGGGCTTTAATCGGCACAGCGCCAAGGTCATCGGCACGGACAGGTGCAAGGCCACCGGCATAACGGCCGAATGGAGTACGGATGGCATCGATGATATAAGCGTTTTTCATTCTTACATTTCCATTTTGAAATCTATTGCTGTCATTGCCACATAGTTAGACTTTTCCAGAGTTTGCTGGCGATCATCATGGTTACTAAGTTAAAAGTAGTCATGACAGAGTCTTATCGTGTTGAGTCAAATGCCAGTAGCTAATTCTTGTCACTTTTTTAAAAAAGTAACCAAAAACCTTTGTTGAACAGAGGAGGCTTCCTTGCCTCCCTGTCCAACGGGCGACATCCATGTCGCCTGTCACAATAGCGAATTACGGTAAAATCCAAATTAATAAGCAAGAACCGTATTCAAAGAGTTCCATTCAATGTTTCGCGTTGGCGACATGGATGTCGCCTCGTTGCTCAGCACAACAGGGATGTTGTGTCTGAGTAACAAAGGATTTTTGTTACTTTTTATCCTTAAAAAGTAAGGTATTGCCTATACAAAGGGCCTTTGAATATCACCATCATTTATAGGCTGTGGCGCTATTGATTAGCTGCCATACTCAATCAATTTAGAGACTTAATTCGTTGCATCAATCAAAGTTGCACCGGTTAAAGCCTGTAACTCATCAAAGCTAAGACCTTCAACTTTCTCAATCACCTTTAAACCATCTTTGGTCACATCAATCACACATAGGTCAGTGTAAATACGGTCAACACAGTGCTTACCCGTTACCGGATAGGTCAGCTCAGCCACAATCTTCGGCTCACCTTGTTTGGTCACATGGTCTGTAGTGATAAATACTTTCTTGGCACCAACCGCCAAATCCATCGCACCACCCACCGCAGGAATCGCATCCGGCGCACCCGTGTGCCAGTTCGCCAAGTCACCATTGGCTGCCACCTGAAATGCCCCAAGTACAGCAATATCAAGGTGACCACCACGCATCATCGCAAATGAATCGCCATGGTGGAAAAAGCTGCCGCCTTCAAGCATGGTCACAAACTCTTTACCCGCATTAATCAGTTCAGGGTCTTCTTCACCTGCCGCTGGTGGTGGGCCAAAAGCCAACAGGCCATTTTCAGAATGTAGGAAGACATCTTTATCGGCAGGTAAGTAGCTGGCAATCTTGGTCGGTAAACCAATACCCAAGTTCACATAGGCGCCATCGGGAATATCTTGTGCCACACGTTGCGCAATCTGGTCACGGCTGAGTTTCTGGTAGCTCATGTTATTTCTCCTTATTGCTTACTGTGCGGGCTGTACTTGTACAACATGCTGTACAAAGATACCTGGGGTGATGATGTGTTCCGGGTCTAATCCACCCAATTCAACCACTTCAGAAACCTGGGCAATGGTGACATCAGCAGCCATGGCCATGATCGGGCCAAAGTTACGTGCAGATTTACGGTAAACCAGATTGCCCCAGCGGTCGCCCTTATAGGCTTTAATCAGGGCAAAGTCAGCCTTGATCGGATACTCAAGCACATAGTCTTTACCATCAATATGACGGGTTTCTTTGCCTTCAGCTAAAAGTGTTCCAAAGCCTGTTGGTGTAAACACCGCCCCAAGGCCCATACCAGCTGCCTGAATACGGCACGCCAGATTGCCTTGTGGTACCAGTTCAAGTTCAACCTTTCCGGCACGGTACAGTTCATCAAACACATAAGAGTCAGACTGACGTGGGAAAGAGCAAATCACTTTTTTAATTGAACCGGCTTTGAGCAGTTTAGCCAGACCATAATCCCCATTACCGGCATTGTTGCTCACAATGGTCAAGTCCTTAACGCCAAGTTCAATCAGACCGTCAATGAGTTCAGCGGGTTGTCCTGCGGTACCAAAACCACCAATCAGAATGGTTGCACCATCTTTAATCTGCGATAAAACCTCGCTTAGTGAGGACTTACTTTTGTCAATCATGTGAGAAACCTTAGAGCATGAGGTAACGTGAAGTATTACTACCGCTAAAAATTTATTGAAATTCTTAATGGTAGTAATAAATGGAGTAAATTTTGTGAGTCAAAAGCGAACTTTTAACTCACATACACTTTCAATTAAGCACTAGCGCGACGGCGTTCAACTTCAGTTGAAGGAGCAGCAGCGGCTTCTTTAACCAGTTCAATGTTAAATGTGATGTGTTTGAAAGCGTGATCTAAACCACGGCGTTGAATTTCAGCAGGATCTGTGACATCTACTGCTGTTGCCACTAAACCGTCACGAGTAGCGAAGGCAAAGTCATCCCATAAGTACTCATCACCCTCAATGTTGAATTGAGTAGTCAGCTTGCGGTAACCCGGTGCAGAAACGAAGTAGTGAACGTGAGATGGACGGTTACCATGACGGCCTAACTTGTTAAGAAGAGCCTGTGTTGTACCTTCAGGAGGGCATCCATAACCAACTGGCATAGTGGTTAACGCTACATATTTACCATCTGCATCGGTGAAAATGGTACGGCGTAAGTTAAAGTCAGATTGTGACTTATCAAAGAATGAATAGTTACCTAAACTGTTGGCATGCCATACTTCAACTTTGGCATTTTCAATAATATTGCCATCAGTATCGGTTACCGTACCTTCAATAATTAAGGTATCGATTTTGCCAGTCTCAGTTCCGTCATCCATACGTGCAAAGCCAACTGATTCAGGTGCGCCAGCAACATAAAGTGGACCTTCGATGGTACGAGGTGTACCGCCTGTAATACCAGCTTTGGCATCTGCTTCATCTGCACGTAAGTCAAGGTAATGTTCAAGACCTAAGCCTGCTGCCAAAAGACCAAGTTCATTTGCTTGACCTGCATCGGTAAAATATTCCAAACCTTTCCAAACTTCAGAAGGTTGGATGTCTAAATCTTCGATGGCTTGAAATAAATCCCCAAGAAGGCGCACTACAATTTGTTGAACACGTGCATCAACTTCGCCTTTTGCAGTGTCGACATTCATTTGTTTTACAAGCGCATCAATTTGTTGACGGTTCATACTAAAACTCCTTAAGTATGCAATACGGTTTTGGGTGGCAGCGCTGCGGGCATTTTGTTTTGCTAGCGAATAATTGCCGCCACGTTCCTTGTTACCTTCTGAATAATCTACTTGGTTTTTAAATGGACTTCAGAGAACGCATTTAAAAAATTCTTTCTATTTACGAATCATCATCACGGACAGAAGATGGATGACGGTTAAGTGCCATCACTTCAATGTCCATGTATGGATAGAGAGGTAAACCTTGTAAAATGTTGTGCAATTCTTCATTGCTCTCTACATCAAAAATGCTGATGTTCGAGTACTGGCCTGTAATTCGCCAGATATGACGCCATTTACCTTGGCGTTGTAAGTCTTGCGAATAAGCTTTTTCAACGGCCTTAATTTCATTTGCTTTGTCGGCTGGCATATCAAGTGGAATATGCACATCCATACGTACATGAAATAACATGGGAAACTCCTTATCCTGTTGCCTTAACGACGTAATTTCTCAATCTTATCTTCATCAATTTCAATGCCTAAGCCCGGAGCTGTCGGCAAATGCAATTCAAAGTTTTCGTAACGTAGCGGCTCTTTTAAAATTTCTTCGGTAAGTAATAACGGACCAAATAATTCAGTGCCGAACGCTAACGTTTCAAAAGTTGCAAATACATGGGCCGATGCAATACTTCCTACAGGACCTTCAAGCATAGTGCCGCCATATAGATCGATACCAGCCAAACCAGCAATTTTGCCAACTTCACATGCTTCAATCAGACCACCAGATTGTTCAATTTTTACGGCAAATACATCTGCACCATGATTTTTTGCAATACGGTACGCGCTGTCAGGTCCAGTTAAAGCCTCATCAGCCATAATGGCTACATCAAAACGTTGGGTGAGGCGAGCAAGTGCTTCGGTATTTTGAATGGCACATGGCTGTTCGATTAAATCGATTCCACCATCTTGGAGCTGTTGAATACCATGAATACACTCAAGTTCTGACCATGCACGGTTTACATCTACACGTACACTAACATCAGCACCTAATGCTTTTTTAATAGCAATCACATGGTCAACATCTTGCTGTAAAGGACGTGCACCAATTTTAAGTTTGAACGTGTTGTGGCGCTTTAGCTCAATCATTTTGCGAGCTTCAGCAATATCTTTTTCCGTGTCACCAGACGCAAGCGTCCAAAGCACAGGTAAACTATTACGCAGACGGCCGCCTAAAACTTCGCTTAATGGCACACCTAAACGTTTGGCCTGAATATCAAGTAGGGCAGTCTGAATGGCACACTTAGCAAAGCGGTTACCATTAATATTTTTACGAATCAGTTTTAGTGTTTGTGCAACATTTAAATCTTTAACTGATGTCAGTAATGGTGCAAAGTAGGTATCAATATTGGCTTTGACACTCTCAGGACTTTCTTCACCATAGTTCAGCCCACCAATGGTGGTGGCTTCACCCCAACCGACAATACCATCCGTGGTCGTAATTTTAACGAGTACCAAAGTCTGGGTACGCATAGTAGTCACAGACAACTGGTGAGGACGGATAGTTGGAATATCCACAAGTATGGTTTCTATGGTTCTATACATGAAGTTTTAACTATTACGAACTTGTTTGTATACCATAGAAGAATGTAATAGCCTAAAATAGATATAGAACGGTATTTTAAGATACTAAAAAGGTATATTAATGGAATTAAGACATCTACGTTATTTTGTTACCGTTGTTGAAGAACAGAGTCTGACGAAAGCTGCAGAAAAGCTTTTTATTGCTCAGCCACCTTTAACACGCCAAATCAAAAAACTAGAAGAAGAATTAGGGATCGATTTATTCGAAAAAGGCTCTCGTCCGTTAAAAGTAACGGAAGCAGGGCTGTTTTTTTACCAGCATGCGGTGCAAATTTTGACGCACACCGCTCAAGCTGCTTCGATGGCTAAAAAAATGAAGCTGGTCGAGAATGTTGTTAAAGTTGGTTATGTGAGTTCGCTTCTTTATGGGCGATTACCACAAGTCATTTATCTATTTAGGCAAAAAAATCCTGACATTCATGTCGAGCTTATTGAATGTGGTACACGAGATCAGGTGGAAGCATTAAAACTCGGTAAAATTGATTTAGGTTTTGGTCGATTACCAATTAGTGATCCAGCCATTAAGCGACTTTTACTCAGAAAAGAAAAATTAAAACTCGCAATCCATAAAAAACACCCATTAAGTGATTTCCAAGAGTCAGGAATTTATTTATCTCAAATTATCAATGAGACAATTTTTTCTTATCCAACCACACCTAAACCAAATTTTTCGACCACTATTCAAGCTTTATTTACCAAATTAGGTCTTGTTCCAGCCAAGCTGACTGAAGTACGAGAAATTCATATGGCACTTGGCTTAGTGGCATCTGGAGAGGGTATTTGTATTATTCCGGAAAGCGCCTGTGATATTGGTATGAAGAATCTAACTTATTTAAATATCTTAGACTTAGAAGCCTATAGTCCCATTTCTCTATCTATGCGTAACATGGACCAAAGTTCCTATATTCCTAAAATCTTAGATTGTATTGAAGAGATCTATAGCGAAGAAGAAGTATCCAGAAATTTGAATTTATAAATTTTTAATACGCTTTAAATTGAATTATCATGTTATTTTAAAACTTTAAACCTATAGGTAATATGTAAAAGGAATTATTAAATGAGAAAAATTTTAGGTATAGCTTCTCTCATTATGTCTACAGGTGTTGTACATGCTGAACAATTAAATGAACAAGAACAAATTTCTCCGTATAGTGCGAATGTGACTTTTGCAAGTCAATATATTTCGCGTGGTTTTCAACAAACTTGGGGTAAGCCTGCACTACAAATTGGTTTCGACTATGCAAATCCGAATGGACTCTTTGTGGGTACTTGGGCATCCAATGTAAGTTCTAACTATCTCCGTGATGCTTCAGTTGAATGGGACTTCTATGCAGGTTATTTAAAAACCATCGATAAATTCTCAATTGGAATGTCTGTTTTTTATTATTATTACCCAGGTGCAAAAAGTACGGCTGAAACGGGGAGTACAAGCTATAACTATGGCGAAATTGTGCCTCAAATTGGCTATGGTCCTTTAAGTCTCAAATATTTTATTACTTATACCCCAGATTACGCAGGTTATAACTCAAATACGATGGGTGGTACAGAAGGTAAACGTTCACGAGGAACAACCTATTTAGACCTCAACTTTACACAGCCGATCAATGAAAGTTGGACTTTTGGTGCCCACTATGGCTATGAAAAAATTAAAAATTTCTCGGAAGCTAACTTTCAGGATATGAAAGTCGAACTGATTAAAGATTTAGGTGATGGCTGGACTACAGGGTTAGCTTATACCAAAGCGTGGGACAAAGACGGATACTATAGAAATTATAGTAATGGTGAATCAGATGCACCAATTTCAAATCCGATTGATTCGACATTTACTGTCTCAGTTAAAAAAGTATTCTAATTTATACATAAAAAGCCTGATCACTTTAATTTGGAGTCAGCAGGCTTTTTCTAATACATAGAGAAATTTATTTTTTAATTAAATCATAAGCCATTTTAGTATCGTCTAGCTGAACCAGTGAAGCATGACGAGCAGAGAGCGGATCTTTATTTTCAATTGCTGTCAAAATAGCTTTATGTCTTGGTAATGAATGACCTTGTAAATTTGGGCGTAGACTGGTGACTTGAATCGATTGCTGCAAAGGTAAAACCAGCATTTTTGACATATAAGCCAATAAGTCATTATGCGTTGCTTTGGCAATTGCTAAGTGAAACTGGATATCTGGCTCTATAAATTCTTCAACTGTTGTTGCCTTTTCCATTCCTTCATAGGCTTGCTTAATACGCTCAATATCTTCTTCATTTGCTGTACTTGCCGCAATATAGGCTAACTCTGGTTCTAAAACTCGTCGTACGGTAGAAAGGGTTTTAAAAAATTCATGCTCAGGGGTAGTTTGAATTAACCAGAACAGTACATCCGGATCGAGTAAATGCCATTCTTCTTTGGGTCTAACCACAGTCCCGATTTTAGGCCTTGAATAAGTTAAGCCTTTAGCGTTTAAAACGCGTATTGCTTCGCGAAAGACAGGGCGGCTGACTTTATATTCCTCACATAAATCAACTTCACTTGGTAGTTTTTCATTTTCTGAAATTTCTCCAGAAACAATTTTTAATCCCAATTGTTGAACGATTAATGCATGTTGGCTTTTGCTTGGAATAGGATTTTTATAGTCAGCTTTACTCATATTTCACTATTACGACATGTTGAATATCCTATGGTATAGATGACCTTGTGTTTTAACAAGATCATCTTTTTCAAGAATAAATATTAATGGGAATGACGTGGAACTTCTGAGCCACGGCAACCGACCAAGAAATCAAAATCACAACCCTCATCGGCTTGTAAAACATGTTCTACATAGAGCTTACGGTAACCACCAATAAAACTTGGTGGAGCTGGTGGTGCTAAATTTTCAAGACGTTGCTTAAGTTCTTCATCACTCACTTCTAGGTGAAGTTTTCCAGCATAGGCATCAAGTTCGATAAAGTCACCATTTTGAACTACGGCCAAAGGCCCACCTGCCATAGCTTCAGGGGCAACATGTAAAACGACTGTACCATACGCTGTTCCACTCATTCGTGCATCGGAAATACGAACCATGTCGGTAATGCCTTTGGCTAAAATTTTTGGTGGTAGTCCCATATTTCCAACCTCGGCCATGCCCGGATATCCTTTAGGGCCAGCATTTTTCATCACAAGAATACAAGTTTCATCGACATCTAGATCTGGGTCGTTAATACGGGATTTATAATCATCGAAGTTTTCAAATACGACTGCACGACCACGGTGTTTCATCAACTCCGGTGTGGCAGCAGATGGTTTAAGCACCGCACCTTTAGGCGCTAAATTACCGCGTAAAATACACATACCGCCATCTTGTCGAATTGGGTTATCTATTTTCCGAATCACTTCATCGTTATAAATAGGTGACTGTTGGCAGTTTTCCCAAATGGTTTGACCGTTTACGGTTAAGGCTTGTGGATGTGGTAAGAGACTGGCTTCACCCATACGACGAATCACGGCTGGCAAACCGCCGCTATAATAAAATTCTTCCATTAAAAAACGGCCTGAAGGTTGTAAGTCGACAATGGTTGGCATGCCGCGGCCAACACGGTTCCAGTCATCCAGTTGTAAATCGACCCCAATGCGTCCAGCAATTGCTTTTAAATGAATTACGGCATTGGTTGAACCACCAATAGCTGCATTGACTTTAATAGCATTTTCAAAGGCTTCTTTGGTTAAGATTTTAGAAAGGCGTAAATCTTCATGGACCATATCAACAATACGCATACCAGAAAGATGAGCCAACACATAACGACGAGAATCTACCGCTGGAATGGCCGCATTGTGGGGTAAAGAAGTGCCTAGGGCTTCAGCCATACACGCCATTGTAGAAGCGGTGCCCATAGTGTTACATGTACCAGCCGAGCGTGACATACCAGACTCGGCAGATAAAAATTCATTTAAATCAATTTTGCCTGCTTTTAACTCTTCATGCATTTGCCAAACGATGGTACCTGCACCAATGTCTTTACCTTTGTGCTTACCATTCAGCATTGGTCCGCCAGTCACTACAATGGCAGGAATATCACAACTTGCAGCACCCATTAATAAGGCAGGTGTGGTTTTGTCACAACCTGTCAGTAACACCACACCGTCAATAGGGTTACCACGAATCGCTTCTTCGACGTCCATACTGGCTAAGTTACGGGTAAACATGGCGGTAGGACGTAAATTCGACTCACCATTTGAAAATACAGGAAACTCAACAGGGTAGCCGCCCGCCTCTAAAATTCCTTTTTTTACGTGTTCGGCAATTTTTCGAAAATGCGCATTACATGGGGTGAGTTCAGACCATGTATTACAAATTCCAATAATGGGCTTGCCTTGAAACTCATGATCTGGAATTCCTTGGTTCTTCATCCAGCTACGATACATAAAGCCATTTTTATCCGTTGTACCAAACCAGGCAGCCGAACGAAGAACTTGTTTGTTATTCATACAAATTTCCCTATATAGTATTACTATTAGAATTAATTAAATTAAAAATACACCATAAATTTTATTTTTAAAAGGTTTGAAATTTAAATAGTATTACTATATTTTAAATTGAAAGGATAATTTACGAGCAAGATGCTCTATAAGTAAATAATAGGAAATGGAGTCGAAGATGGATTTCGAAAAGGATGTAATACGGACGGTCACGTTTAAGCTGATACCTGCATTAGTCATACTATATCTGGTGGCATACATTGATCGGGCCGCTGTCGGATTCGCTCATTTGCATATGGGTGCCGATGTAGGAATTGGTGATACTGCCTATGGTCTAGGAGCTGGCTTATTTTTTATTGGATATTTTCTTTTTGAAGTTCCAAGTAATTTGCTTTTAGACAAATTTGGTGCTCGTAAATGGTTTACCCGCATTTTATTAACATGGGGCCTCATCACCATGGCCATGGCGCTTATTCAAGGCCCTAAAAGTTTTTATCTCTTAAGGTTTTTACTCGGTGTAGCAGAGGCGGGTTTTTTTCCTGGTGTTTTATACCTAATTACACAGTGGTATCCGGTGCGACATCGCGGAAAAATCATGGGAATGTTTGTGCTTTCACAACCGATTGCCATGATGATCGCAGGGCCTTTAGCTGGTCTATTACTTGGAATGGATGGCATTGCGAATTTGCACGGCTGGCAATGGTTGTTTGTTGCAGTTGGCTTGCCCGCGGTTTTATTGGCTTTACCTACATTTTTGTGGCTGCCCGATAACATTGATAAAGTAAAATGGTTAAGCATTGAACAAAAACAATGGCTTAAAAATGAACTCGTTAAAGATGAAGCCGAATATGACCAAACCCGACATGCCAATCCACTACATGCTTTAAAAGACAAACGCGTACTTTTATTAGCACTCTACTATTTACCGGTAACGTTAAGTATTTATGGTTTAAATCTCTGGCTTCCTACCATTATTAAGCAATTTGGCGGAGGTAGTGATATTCAAATTGGGTTCTTATCTAGCATTCCCTATATTTTTGGAATTATTGGACTTCTCATTATTCCGCGTAGTACTGACCGCCTAAACGATCGTTATGGACACTTAAGTTTTCTGTATGCACTAGGTGCTTGTGCAATGTTTTTAAGTGGTTGGCTAAATTCTCCAGTTATGCAGTTGGCAGCTTTGGCTGTAGTTGCGTTCTGTCTATTTTCATCGACTGCCGTGTTTTGGACACTACCGGGTCGTTTCTTAACGGGTGCAAGTGCAGCAGCTGGTATTGCCTTAATTAACTCTGTTGGAAATTTAGGTGGCTATGTCGGTCCATTTGGGATCGGACTGTTAAAAGAATACACGGGAAATATGGCTGCTGGTTTGTATTTCTTATCTATCGTCATGCTTTTTGGCTTGATTCTGACTTACATCGTCTATGCCAAGCTCGAACGTCAAAAAACACAAACAGTGAATATTCAAAAGCCTTTGTAAGGAATAAAACATGCAAATTATTCAATTTGAAAATCGTGCAAATCAACGTGCCGTCGCGAAAGTAGAAGGCAACATGGCATATCCGGTTAAAGATATTCAATCGGTTCGTGATTTAGCACTTTTAGCAATCCGCAATAAAGTTTCACTGGAACAACAAGTTGAGGCGTTAGGGTTTGAGTCCGAAACTTATGATTATTCATCTTTATTAGCAGATTTAAAGGTACTGCCGCCTTTAGACCATCCAGATCCAACGCATTGTTTAATTTCCGGTACAGGTTTAACCCATTTAGGTTCTGCATCTGCACGCGACAAAATGCATCAACAAAATTTAAGCGATGACAGCTCGGTGACCGACACCATGCGAATATTTCAATGGGGGCTACAAAAGGGGCGTCCAGCACAAGGTCAGATCGGGGCGCAGCCAGAATGGTTTTATAAAGGCGACGGTTCAATTGTGGTAAGGCCGGGAGCTGAATTACCTTTACCACCATTTGCTGAAGATGGCGGCGAAGAACCTGAAATCGCAGGCCTCTATGTTATTGGAGAAGACTTAAAGCCTTACCGAATTGGGTTTGCGCTGGGCAATGAGTATTCTGATCACGTGATGGAACGTCGTAATTATTTATATCTGGCGCATTCAAAATTACGTTTTTGTAGTTTTGGTCCAGCTTTACGGACGGGCGAATTACCAAAACATTTAGTTGGAACCAGCCGTTTGCGCCGTGATGGACAAATCATTTGGGAAAAAGAGTTTTTGTCGGGTGAAGACAATATGTGCCATAGCTTGGCAAATCTGGAATATCACCACTTTAAGTATCAACAATTCTTAAAAGCAGGCGATGTACATATCCATTATTTCGGTACAGCGACTCTATCTTTTGCCGATGGTATTCAAGCGCAAGTTAATGATGAGTTTGAAATAGAAATGAGAGAGTTCGGCCATCCACTCAAAAACAAACTTGCTCATATGCAACCTGAATTACCGATCGGTTCAGTTATTACTCTCTAAGGAATATAAAAATGGTCATTGGACACAACTTTATTGGCGGTTCACGTAGTGTACAAAGTTCCACTTTACTAAAAAGTGTGAATGCTACGACTGGCGAAACTTTGCCTTATGAATTTCACCATGCAACCGAGCAAGAGGTCAATCAGGCCTGTGAAGCTGCAAGTCAAGCTTTTAAAACTTACCGCCATACCTCACCTGAACAGCGTGCTACCTTTTTAGAAAATATTGCCGATGAGCTCGATGCTTTGGGTACAGATTTTCTTGAAATTGTCTCACAGGAAACCGCTTTGCCACTTGCACGCCTACAAGGTGAACGTGCCCGGACCAGTGGGCAAATGCGTTTGTTTGCCAAAGTGCTGCGCCGTGGTGATTTTTTAGGTGCCCGTATTGATACCGCTTTACCTGAGCGTCAGCCTTTACCTCGCCCAGACCTGCGCCAGATTAAAATCGGTGTTGGTCCTGTTGCAGTCTTTGGGGCAAGTAACTTTCCTTTAGCATTCTCAACTGCGGGTGGTGACACTGCTTCGGCACTGGCAGCAGGTTGCTCTGTAGTGGTGAAAGCCCATAGTGGACATATGGCGACAGCAGACTTTGTAGCTCAGGCAATTGAGCGTGCCGTAGAAAAATCAAATATGCCAAAAGGTGTATTTAACATGATCTACGGTAATGGTGTGGGTGAACCTTTAGTGAAGCATCCTTTAATTCAGGCTGTGGGTTTTACAGGTTCATTGCGTGGTGGACGAGCTTTATGTGATATGGCCGCAGCCCGTCCACAACCGATTCCGGTGTTTGCTGAAATGAGCAGTATTAACCCGATGCTGATGTTGCCAGAAGCCTTAAAAAACCGTGGTGAAAAAATTGCACAGGATTTGGCAGATTCAGTGGTTTTAGGCTGTGGTCAGTTCTGTACCAATCCGGGTTTAATCTTGGGAATTAAATCAGCTGAATTTAGTCAGCTCATTAACAACCTGACCGACATTATGGGGGCTAAGCCTGCGCAGACTATGCTCAATGCCGGCACCTTAAAAAGCTATACCGCTGGTCTTGAGCACTTAACCCAGCATCAAGGCATTAAGCATTTGGCAGGTCAGACTCAACAAGGTAATCAGGCGCAGCCGCAACTGTTTAAAGCTGATGCTGAGCTTTTACTGGCGGGTGACCAGCTTTTACAAGAAGAAATCTTTGGGCCAACCACAGTCATCATTGAAGTTGAAGATAAAGCCCAACTCATTCAGGCACTACAAAGCATGAATGGGCAACTGACTGCAACTTTAATTGCCGATGAAGCTGACTTAACCGAGTTTGCAGATGTAGTTCCTGTATTAGAAGAAAAAGCTGGGCGATTACTTATAAATGGCTACCCAACAGGTGTTGAGGTCTGTGATGCGATGGTACACGGCGGGCCATACCCAGCCACTTCAGATGCACGAGGCACCTCAGTCGGAACCTTGGCCATTGACCGCTACTTAAGACCTGTGTGTTACCAGAACTATCCGCAAAGTTTATTGCCGGAAGCCTTAAAAGACAGCAACCCGTTGCAGATTTTAAGACTGGTCAATGGTGAGATGACTAGAGAAGCGATCTAGCAATAACAAGAGACCACGAGTTGGTCTCTTTTTATATCTCGAAGAATAGATTTATAACGGAGTAGGCAAATTAAGGACTGCTTGGGCATCTTGAATAACATCTAAGCGGAGAATTTTTGAAGCGCCAAGTTCATTTAGCAACTTTGTCAAAGGGCCTTCATTTTTCACAAATTGTACTTTCTTTGGAAAAAGCTTTTGCGCAAAAGAAAGAACGTTTGATTGAACATCTGTTTGATGCCATTTCCCATCGACTATATGTAGCATGGTTGCTTTATTAATATGTGTTTCAGAATCGACACGTTTTAAAGTAGGAACAGCAGTTTTTAAACTTAAATCCAATTTTCCATTAACATCGAAAATTTTGGCTTGAACCTCTTTTGAACTAATACCGATATCAATTTTTGTTAACCATTTTGGTAACTGGTAACCATATACACCACGGACTCTAGCAATTTCTGTATCTACAGGCAAAGCTAAAACATGTGCATGAAAGTGGCGTTGACGCATCGATTTCATTAACTCTGCGATGTGAGGCCCACGAGCCTTGGGTTTACGTACAACAATCGCAATCGACACCTCGTTATACGGGTCATTGTCACAAACCGAATAAGAGAAAAAAGTGACGGCGACTAACCCATAACCAGGAAATGGTTGTAAGGGCGTTAAAGCATCAGGAAGTTTTGCCTTAATCTGTTTAATGGGAGCAAGCATTAATAGCTGAACATTTGCACTACGATAATAAAAGTTCGGTGCCCAAACAGGTCCAACTCTTGATTCAACTAATTTTTTAGGAATATGACGGAAAAAGTCGATATTGCCAGCAGCAGGGTCTTGAGCGACTTCATCTAAATCGGGATTCATTCTAAAACGGTCATAATAACCACCTTTGGGTACTTTGATTTTTTGTTGTCCAAATTCAACCTCAGTAAATTGTTGTTTTATATTCATTGGAGTTCACCTTTACATTAATTGACCGCGTAGCTACCGTTGTCTTTATCAAGACGTGTTAATTTATAGCCAATGTCGGCACTATAAGGTTAAAGTTCACTTTAAAGTCAAGACTTTAATTTCTAGCTGTAAAGTCTTTGACATTTAAAAGAAATAAAATAAAAAACAATTAAAGATTAAAAAGATACAGAGTACAGTAGAGTCTTCATATAAATTTTATTTTAACAATAAGATTGAGACTATTGACCTTAAAGCTAACTTTAATCTTACGATAAACATTCATACCTTTATAACGAATCTAGAAGCAGATTTTCAGCAGGAGTACAAAGATGGGATATGTAACCACAAAAGATGGCATAGACATTTTCTATAAAGACTGGGGGCCACGCGATGCCCAAGTTTTATTTTTTCATCACGGTTGGCCTTTAAGTTCAGATGATTGGGATACACAATTACTTTTCTTTTTAGGACAAGGCTACCGTGTGGTGGCTCATGACAGACGCGGCCATGGGCGTTCAAGTCAGGTGTGGGATGGTCACGATATGGACCATTATGCAGATGATGTTGCAGAAGTGGTTAAACATCTGAACATTAAAAATGCAATTCATATTGGACACTCAACCGGTGGTGGCGAGGTAGTCCGCTATATTGCACGTCATGGTCAGGAAAACGTTGCAAAAGCTGTACTTGTCAGTGCAGTACCGCCACTCATGGTTCAAACTGAAAATAATCCTGAAGGTTTACCAAAAGAAGTTTTTGATGACCTTCAAAATCAAGTACTCACAAACCGTGCGCAATTTTTCCGTGACCTGCCATCTGGTCCATTCTATGGTTTTAACCGCCCTGATGCGAAACCATCTGAAGGTATCATTTCGAACTGGTGGCGTCAGGGTATGACGGGTAGTGCAAAAGCACATTACGATGGTATTGTGGCATTCTCACAAACTGACTTCACCGAAGATTTAAAGAAAATCACGGTTCCTGTTTTGGTATTACATGGTGACGACGACCAGATCGTGCCGTATAAAACTTCTGGCGTAAAATCTGCTGAATTACTTCAAAATAGCCAACTCAAAATCTATCCAGGTTTTTCTCACGGCATGTTAACTGTAAACCATGAAGTGATTAATGCTGATTTATTGGCCTTTATTCGTGAATAATTAAAAACATTCAAACTTTAAAAAAGAGGCGTTAAGTGCCTCTTTTTTATTTATAAATTACTGAAATTGAAAGTAATAAATATAGGAATAATAAAAGGTATTGACATTAAAGTTAGCTTTAATCTTAAAGTAAAGCCATACTGAATGAGGTCATTCCAATGAAAGTGTTCGAAAAATTAGTATTCCCAAATGGCTCATATGTTCCTAACCGTATTGCTAAAGCAGCAATGGAAGAAAATATGGCTGATTTAAACCATGCACCATCAGAAGAATTAATGCGTTTATATCAGGCTTGGGCAAATGGTGGCGTAGGTCTAATCATTACCGGAAATGTAATGGTAGACCGCCGAGCGATGACTGGACCGGGCGGCGTAGTGCTTGAAGATGAAAAGCATCTAGATACTTTTAAAAAATGGGCACAAATTGGGCGCTCAAAAGGCACTCAGATGTGGCTTCAAATTAACCATCCGGGTCGCCAAATGCAAGCCAATCTTGGTCAGCAGACGTGGGCACCATCCGCTATTTCACTTGATCTTGGCAAAATTTCAAATCGCTTTAACACACCAATTGAAATGACTGAATCTATGATTGCAGAGGTGATCCAGCGTTTTGCAAACACGGCGCGTTTAGGTGAAAAAGCTGGGTTTACTGGTGTAGAAATTCATGCAGCGCATGGTTATTTATTAAGCCAGTTTCTTTCTCCACTGAGCAATAAACGCCAAGATCAATGGGGTGGTTCTTTAGAAAACCGCGCTCGCATTTTAATTGAGATTGTTGAAGCTGTTCGTAAAGTGGTTTCGCCTCAGTTTACTGTGGCAGTGAAACTAAATTCAGCCGATTTCCAACGTGGTGGGTTTAGCGCTGAAGATGCTCAACAAGTGGTTAAAATGCTAAATGAGCATGCAGTCGATTTGGTTGAACTTTCAGGCGGTAGCTATGAAGCGCCTGCAATGCAAGGTCAAGCACGTGATGGCCGTACACTTGCTCGTGAAGCTTACTTTTTGGAATTTGCGCAAGAGATTCGTAAAGTTGCCAAAATGCCTGTTATGGTGACAGGTGGCATACGCCGTAAACAAGTGGCAGAGAAAGTGATTGAAAGTGGTGTAGATATGGTCGGTATTGCCACAGCTCTAGCAATTGAACCTAATTTGCCAAATGCTTGGAAACAAGGCCAGAATCTTACTCCTGAGTTAAAACCAATTACTTGGAAGAACAAAACACTTGCTTCACTTGCCAATATGGCTGTGGTCAAATTCCAGTTACGTAATTTAAGCGCAGGTAAAAAAACAAAACCAAATGTTTCACCAGTTTGGGCTTTAATTTTGCAACAATCAGCGATGTCATGCCGTACTCGCCAATACAAAAAAGGCATGCGTGACTATTCATTTGCTTCTTAATAAGTGAGTTGTGTTATGACAAATCCTAACGATTCAAACTGGATAATTTATGGAGCAAATGGCTACACGGGCGAGTTAATCGCTCGTGAAGCTGTACGCCTAGGTCTAAAACCAACTTTGGCTGGTCGTAACAAAGCTAAGGTTGAAGCACTTGCTCAAGAGTTGGGGCTTGGTTATAAGGCTTTTGGGCTCGATAACATGGATGCGGTAAGTGAACAACTCCAAGGCTTTAAACTGGTCATGCACTGTGCAGGGCCATTTTCCGCGACATCGAAACCCATGATGGAAGCTTGTATAAAGGCAGGTGCTCACTATCTAGATATTACGGGCGAAATCTCAGTATTTGAGTTGGCACAGTCACTTAACAGCCAAGCCGAAAAAGCCGATGTTGTGCTTTGTCCGGGTGTTGGTTTTGATGTGATTCCGACAGATTGCGTTGCCGCTGCGCTCAAAGAAGCTCTGCCAGATGCGACCCATTTGGCGCTTGGTTTTGACTCAAAAACAGGGCTTTCACCGGGTACTGCAAAAACAAGTACAGAAGGTATGGCCGAAGGCGGCAAAATTCGTAAAGACGGAAAAATTACCACTGTTCCATTAGCACATTATGTCCGTACTATCGATTTCGGTGATGGTAAAAAAAGTGCTATGAGCGTTCCGTGGGGAGATGTATCTACAGCGTTTTATACAACGGGTATTCCAAACATTGAAGTATTTGTTCCTGCGCCTCCCAAAATGATTTTTGGTGCGAAAATGATGAACTGCTTCCGCCCTGTATTAAAACTCAATGCCGTGCAAAAGTTTATTAAATCACGTATTGAAAAAACGGTTGTTGGACCAAATGAGGAACTCCGCGCGAAAGTACCCACCTATGTTTGGGGAGAAGCAAGAAATACGCGTGGGGAAATAAAAACCGCCCGCATCCAAACGGAAAACGCTTATAGCCTTACCGTAAATGGGTCACTGACTGTGGTGAATTATTTGCTCAACAATACCGTTAAAGGCGGTACATATACACCAGCAAAACTGATGGGTTATAAGCTAGTGACTGAGCTGCCGGGTTCTGGTCCACTGGTTATTACTTAAAAGAAAAGCCAATTAGAGAGTTAATCTGTAATTGGCTTTTTAATATGAATATTTTATCAATTTATTGAATGCTACTTAAACGCTTAACGACTGCTTCTGCAATTTCTTTACTCGACTGAGGGTTTTGTCCAGTAATAATTCTGTTGTCTGAAACTACATATGAGGTAAACGGAATAAATGCTTGTTTGTAGTTTGCCCCACGTTCAATGAGTTCATTCTGTAAAGAAAAAGGAACTTGAGACTTAATACCCGATAATGTTTCTTCGATATTTGCGAAACCAGTAACCTTTCTACCCGCAATTAGTGGTTTACCATTTTCATTCTGTAGAGGTAATAAACCACCTACGCCATGACAGACCGCTGAAACAATCCCACCTTGGCGATAGATCTGTTCGCTAATGTTTTGCAAAGCTTTATTGTTTGGGAAATCCCACATGGTACCGTGTCCACCCGTATAGTAAATAGCTTTGTACTGGGTAGGATTAATCGTGTTCGGAGCCAATGTCGTTTTCAACTTCTGCATAAATGCTGGGTCAGCTAAATGCTGACGAGCGGATTTGTCTAAGTAAATAGACTTTAAACTACGCTCATCTAACGGCACTTGACCGCCTAATGGACTTACAAAATCCATGTCATAGCCAGCAGCCAAAGCGACATCGTAAAAATGAGTGAGTTCAGTCAGCCAAAGTCCTGTTTTATCCGAACGGGAAGGGTAAGCCGAGTGATTGGTCATCACGACTAAAATTTTTCCATTTGCTTTGGCAAGGCTCTGAGCTTTGTCTGACTCTGTGGCATGTGCCACATTGGTAGTCAAAAAAATAGCAAAAATAATTGTTAACCAACGCTTAAAATCCCAAACTTTAAACATCACAGGTTCCTCATCTATCACCTGTGATCCATCGTATGTTTAAAGCACACTTTAAGGTCAATATACCTTTAAGGAATTACGGAGTTTTTGATTTATCGTAATAGAGATTCATGAGACGTTCGGCATTTTCTTCACAGGTAATTTCATCGGGTTTGTTATTAATTGCTTCAACCATAGTACGTAAGTTTTGCTTACTGACTTTTAGCTTTTGTTCTAAAAGTTCGATTTCCTGAATTTTAGATTCAATCGTTTGAATAAGGGCATCATGGTCCCAAACAGCCACCTTCGATGGCAAAAATGCTTTAATTTCAGCTAAAGAAAACCCGACTTGCTGAGCTTGCTGAATTAAAGAAAGTTGTTTCAAATCGTTATCGGTATATTCACGATAGCCATTCGATTTCCTTTTGGCTTTGGGTAAGAGTTTGATTTGCTCGTAATAACGAATTGTAGGGGTACTTAAACCACTTAGTTTTGATAACTCGCTAATATTCATAGCCACATACTCTATTGACATTAAAGTTAACTTTAGACTTATAGTAATGTAAAAGCAAGGTTCATAACTTTACTAAGCGCACACTTTCAGTAACAGCTTTCTATGTTGTGATAGATAAAAGATAGAATTATAAATATGAAGAATGAGGTGAGAAAATGTCTAAACGCATATTACATGTCGTGACCAATGTTTCACGCTATAAGAATGTCGATGAACCAACAGGGCTGTGGTTAGGCGAACTCACTCATGCTTATGATGAGTTTGAAAAGCAAGGTTATGTGCAAGATATTGTCAGCCCAAATGGTGGAAAAACTCCAATTGAACCAAAATCGCTTGTGCCTTTAGTGGCAGATAAATCTGTTAAAGACCGAGAAAAAGATCAAGCTTTTATTACGCTGCTGGCAAATACTTTTAAGCCTTCCGATATTAATTGGCAAGATTATGATGTGATCTACTATACGGGTGGTCACGGTGTGATGTGGGATTTTTTAGATAACCCTGAACTTCAAGAAATCACCAAAAATATTTATGAAAAAGGCGGTATTGTTTCGAGTGTTTGTCATGGCTACTGTGGTTTGCTCAATGTCAGGCTCTCAAATGGTGAACGACTTATAAAAGGCAAAAAGTTAACAGGCTTTGCATGGAGTGAAGAAGTTTTGGCAGGGGTGGCAAAAAAAGTGCCATACAATGCCGAAGAGTTAGCGAAAGAATATGGCGCTCATTATGAAAAGGCTTTTATTCCTTTTGCGCCGTATGTCGTTCAAGACGGTAAGTTAATTACGGGGCAAAACCCTTTTTCAGCTAAGAAGACAGCTTTAGCGATAATAGAAGAGCTAGAAAAGTCATAATTTAATGATTCAAATATAAACCCTAAAAGCAAAACAGCGATGGGCTTACTTTTAGGGTTCTTAAATAAATGGATTGATCAAAAAAATTAAGCTTAAGGAACAATCACAAAATCAGGGTTTGCTATTGCAAAAACTGCTTCACGGTCTGCAACTGGTGGATAAATCCATACAGTATTAATTTCCTGTTTAATTTTTTTCGCTTCTTCACGCACAAATTGAACTTGTCGATCCCAACCTTCGGTATAAAGTGCACCCCAAGGACCCAAGTCAACACACGTCACATACTTTGGTTGGCTGTATGGATGAAGTGGTAAATCAACCAATTCTGCCGCAGCGTTATAACCCGCCACACGGCCTAAGCTCATAGCATGCTGACACGACATCACATTAAAATTGCCTAAATCATCGGTTGGAACTTTTACAGTATCGCCAGTCACAAAAATGTTTTTTGCTTCGGGTGCATGTAAATAAGCATCCCCAATCAAACGGCCTAAATTATCTTTTTCACCAGCAATTTGAGAGGTGAGTGGGTTGGCTCGCATACCGGCAGTCCAAATCACGGTCTCTGTTTCAATTTTTTCGCCGTTAGAAAGCGTTACGCCAGTGGCATCTAGCGCATTAACTCTTAGCCCAGCTTTACCTTCAACACCGAGTTCGTTAAGGGCCTCTCGAATAACAGTAGCAGCTTGGTCGCCCATTGCTGCACCAATTTCTGTTGAGGAATCAACCAAAACCACACGGATATCAGTTTCACCTAAAACGCTACGCAAACGTTCAGGCATTTCGGTCACAGTTTCTAACCCAGTAAGACCACCACCAGCAACGACTACAGTATTACGAGCTGCATTTGCAGGTTTAGTGGCTAAGTTTTTAAGATGATGATCTAGTTTTTCAGCATCTTCTAATGTATTTACGCTAAATCCATATTCTTTTAGACCCGGTATAGGAGGCATAAAAGTCGTACTTCCGGTTGCTAGAACAAAACGGTCATAGCTTAAGTTTTGCTTGTTACCATCGGTGGTTGCAACTTCGATAGTTTGTTGGTCGACATCAATTTTATTTACCCAACCTGCCAGAAATTTAACCCCAACCACGGTTAATAACTCTGAAATATCAGGGTTCATGTTTTCAAGCACGGCTTCATAAAGACGAGGACGAATCCCGACATTTGGGCTAGGGGAAACCATCATCACTTCAATGTTTTGTTCTTGTGATGCTAAATGGATTGCTCTTTGTGCAGCGAGTGCAGCCCATAAACCTGCAAAGCCAGAACCAGCAATAATAATACGCTTACTCATTGGATTATCCTTTTGATCGATTTTTCGGACAACACGTTCCAGCTCATCACAAAATTTAGGGTGAGCGAATCCATTCTCTGATTGTCCGAAAAAATCTGAGAAGGCGTTTAAAACGGATTAGGGATGTTTTACTTTAGTATTTGAGGATTATTAGCTCATTAGTCGGGAGTATCCCGCGATATTTTACTTTTCCGCATTTTTGCTGTTCTTCCTTCAATGCGCTCGTTGATCCAACCATTTACATCACTAAAAAATACGTCGGGTGCATAACGGCCAAAACGGTCTGCAATATCGCCAAGTGTATGAGCACCTAAAGCGTCTCGCATAGCTTTTTCGGCCTGTAGCATGACAGCATGTACGGCACACACACCACTGGTTGCCCAATCTGGCGGGACATTGTTAAAGACTGCACATTTACCACGCACTTCTTGGCACTCAAAAAGCGGTTTTTCACCTTCGATTGCATTTACGATATCTAAAAAACTGATTTCGTGGGCAGATCGAGCCAGTAAATAGCCGCCGCGCACACCTTCTTGTGCAACCACAAGTCCTGCCTTTTCAAGTTTAGGAAAAATCTTAGCCATAAAACTCGGAGAGACTCCTTGTAATTCGGCAAGATCCTTACTACTCAAAGGTTTATCTTCATTGTTCACAAGAAAAAGAAGACAGTGAATCGCATACTCGACGCTACTAGTGATATAAGCCATTTAATTTCATAATTGATCAACTATAAACACAGACTAATGTAGTCTGTGTTTTAAGTCAATAATAAAACTAAGACAAATTTAGTCCTAGTTTTATTTGGAAGTGGTATTGAGGCTAGATTTGTAGGTTATATAACTGAATTTAAATACCTTTAAATTGAAATTTAATAAGATAAATAATTTAAAAAATTATCGAAAAACTTACGAACGCCACCAATAATTTTCAATATTTGGTTCCTCTAAGTTCAATAATTCACCCATTTGCGGTGTGCTAATCGCTAAATTATTTTGTTGAGCCAAAGCGACGATACATTCAAAAGGGTCGTCCCAAGCATGAAGTGCCAAGTCGAAAGTACCGTTATGGATAGGCAACAAATGACGTCCTTTTAAATCGATATGAGCTTGTAAAGTTTGCTCTGGTTGCATATGAACATCGGGCCATTCGGGGTCGTAAGCACCAGTTTCTAACATGGTCAGATCGAAAGGACCGTAACGATGTCCAATCTCTTTAAAACCGTCAAAATATCCCGTGTCACCGCTAAAAAATACACGTAAGTCATTATCAATAATCACCCACGACGCCCAAAGCGTCGCATTGCTATCACCCATTCCACGGCCTGAAAAATGATGGGCAGGGGTAGCCACCAGTTCGAGTCCATCTACATGTGTAGTGTCCCACCAGTCGAGCTGCTGAACCTTTTCTGCTGGAATTCCCCATTTAATAAGGGTGTCGCCTACACCAAGTGGTGTTAAGAAATGCTCAACTTTATCGTTAAGCTGCATGACCGCATGGTAGTCTAGATGGTCGTAGTGGTTATGCGACAAAATCACGCCTTTAATGGGTGGTAATTCGGCAATGCTAATTGGGGGCTGATGAAAACGTTTTGGACCAATCCATTGAAAAGGTGAGGCACGCTCCGAAAAAACAGGGTCGGTTAACCAAAACTCATTTTGCAGTTTTAACAAAATGGTTGAGTGGCCCAAACGAAATAGAGAGCGGTCAGGCGCACTTAATAATTGCTCTTTTGACAAACTTAAAACAGGAATTGCTTTGTTTGGAATAGTGTCTTTAGGTTTGTTAAATAGAAACTTCCACATAAGTTGAAGCGTTTTGCCAAAAGAAGGCTTGTGTTGGTTTGGACGCGTATTTCTAAATTTACCATTGTGCTGCTGTGATGGCATTAAGGGAGCAGGCAAGTCTGTTGTGTTTGAAATAGTCATTTTGTTTTTCCTTATTGGAACAAACCTATATGTACAAATAAGAACTTGGGCTAAGTGCTTATTTTGATTTATTTAAATGAGTATTTACTCACTCATTAATTGGTTTAAAAATAAAGATGCCGCGCATCCTTATCTTTTATCTATATTGAAACTGCATGCCAAAACGCTTCAAAACCAGATTTGCAATAACGCTCGGTTTGAGAAGGGTCTTGGGCAATAAAATTAAGTGTAACTTCGGCAAGCGCACCTAAAATTGAAGCAATAAATAACGGCGGATAATCTCTTAATTTGCCGTCATTAATACATTGTTGAATGTTTTGAGTCAGGTCACAAAAGGTTTGCATACCAATTTGTTTACTTTGCTCGGTAATTTGTTCCGAGGTGGAAAGCTGCGCCATCACTTTACGTTTAAGGGGAGCTTCTAAACTCCAGTCCAAATAGCTTTGCCAAATGTGCGACATTTGTGTTTGCAAGTCAGTGTTAGTCGGGTAACCATGCATCATGACCTGACGTAACTCAGCTTTTAGCGAAAGATATAACTGGTTAAGCAGCTCTTCTTTATTACTAAAGTAGGTAAATAAAGTACCTTCTGCTACGCCAGCAACTTTGGCAATTTTTGAGGTAGACGCACGCTCGCCAAGCTCTGCCAATGTTTCGATAGCAGCGCTTAAAATTGCATTACGTTTATCTTCGCTACGAGGACGAGCCATATACAAATAAAATAATTGAGTGATTACTCAATCATA